>OFGR01000315.1_pt1 | contig 50822 bp, 79 predicted proteins | sample 1521811 | NCBI WGS metagenome assembly OFGR01 (sample SAMEA3504098, study PRJEB24116) | mouse gut metagenome | biome: mouse gut; feature: mouse-associated habitat; material: faeces | place: Denmark | collected 2011 | reverse complement strand
CGGGCCCTGGCGCGCCGTCCCGGCCCGGATCACCCTGGGGCCCCGGAGGCCCCGCCTGCTCATTGGCGACGCCCCGCTCCAGCTTGTTCAGAGCCTCCGCCGTAATCACATCGCCGTCATTCCAAATCGTAGGCGTATACGCCATATCAGCCGATCCCCTTTCCGACAATCGCCCTGCCTGCCACGGCAAGTCCCACAACGCCCGATTCCTCCGCCGGAGGCACATCGAACACCGCCTCCAGCTCCCGGTCCCCCGCCGCCGTGAAGCGGTATTCCGCCTCCCGGCTGACCGTCTCCCCGTTCTCCTCCCAGCGGCTGAACTCGTACCCGCCCCCGCCCGCGGCCCGCACCACGGCAGTCTCGCCCAGGTACGCCAGCACGCTTTCCGCCCTGCCGCTGCCGGGAGGCCGCACGGTCACATGGACCAGCGCCGCCGGGAAGAACTCCCCCGCCGTGCTGTACCCATACCCCTCCAGCTTCCCCGCCAGCCAGGAGCAGGCCCGCAGGACCCGGTTCAGGTCCGCTTCGCCGTACGTCCCCTTTGCATTCCGGGCGTTCACGTCCGCCTGGGTCCGGTCCGTCACCAGGACGCTTCTCAATTTTTCCGTCATACCTTACACTTCCCCGCTCATCGCTTCGCCGCTGGCGATCTCCTCCGACCCGCCCACGGCCTTCACGTCCACGCCTGCAATGCTGCACTCCGCCGCCGCGATGCCGCTGAGGACGATCTGCATGGAGGTGATGAAGCCGTCCATCATCGTATCCCAGGGCGTGGGCGCGGCTACGTGGTCCCCGGGCCGCTCGCCGTTCATAACGATGCGGATTTTCTGGGTTTGCCGCTTCATGTAGTAGTTGTAGAGGCTCTGGGCCACCGCCGCCGCGTTCCCCGGGTTTACCAAGGTGGCGGCGTCCACCTTTATCACGTTCCGCTTGTCGCTGGCGGTGACGCCGGGGTTGGCGATGGAGACGGTTTCCGCCGTGTGATACCAGACCGCGCCGCCGATCTCCACCGTGTCGTTCCCGCCGCCGGAGAGGCTGTAGCTGTGGGCTGTCACCTGTACCTCCGTGACGATGGCGGAGGTATCCACGCTGCCGCCGGCGTAAATGCGTCCGGGCGGAAGCTTCCGGGGCTGGTCCTCCTTGTCCTTGTAGACCCGTACGGCGTCCGTGCCGCTGGTGTCCACCATCGCGCAGAGGGCGAACGAAACCTGCTGCAGTGCCTGCCGCCGGGAGCCCTCCGGCAGGTACCCGGTAACGGGAGCCGCCGCCAGGGCCGCGTCCAGTTCCAGCCGGAAGTGCCCGCCCAGGATGTCCTCCAGCAGCGTCCCCGCCGGCTCGCCGTTCAGCATCCTCGCCGGATAGGGATCGTCGTCCAGCACCCCGACCGCGTCCTTGCAGGACACGTCGTACAGGCCCTTCGCCCGGTGTTTGGAGTCGTCGATGTAGAACACGCCGATCAGGCGGTCCCCGTCGTAGGCGGATACCGGCTGCTTCATCTGGAACATGTACTCCACGTCAGCGCGGCTGTCCAGAGTGAAGTTCAGGGTATTCACCGCCACCTCCGAGGAAATGATGCTGACCTCCTGGGTAACATGGACATTGCGCAGCTCCCGCCGCAGGAAGGTCCGGGCCACGCCGAACACGATCCGCCGCAGCTTCGCGTAGCGGTACGGAAGGCTGGCGGCGTTCAGCCGCAGGACGATCCCGTCCCACGCCTCCACGGTCTGCCGGCAGAAGTACTCCGGGCCGTCCGGGAAAAAGTCCTTCTTTTTCAGAAGGTTCTCCCCACGGTACCACTCCGCCGTCACATGGGAGCAGTAATCCCCCGCGGCGGCGGCGAAGGTCAGGAACAGGCCCGGGGAGGTATACCGCTGGTCGAAGGAGATCCGGATTTCCGGCGGGGCCGCAAACCGTCCGTCCGGCCCGCTCATGGCCTCCGACCAGTAGGCCAGCGGCTGACCGTCCAGCAGCTCCCGGGAGCCGTCCAGCAGCCAGGAGAAGGGCTCCAGGGTGGCGATGGGCGCGTCGCTGCCGCCGAAGGGCAGCAGGGCCGGGGCCGTGAAGTCCGCCGCGCCGGGGGCGGAGACGAGGGCGTCCTCCTCCGCCCCGGCGGCGATGTCCTGGTAGACGATGCGTACGCTCATTCCGCCGGCCTCCTTTGGGGTTCCATTGAGACGAAGTTGATCGTCAGGTTGTCCCACTTCCGGGATTCGTTTTGGTAGATGCGGGACAGATCATCCTCCCCGTTGGCGACATAAGCCTCAAATTCAAGGACGCCCTGCCCATAGGGAACGACGATTTTATGGCTTTTAACAGGAGCGGAAAGCGCCTCAAAAAGCGCGTCATATTCCGCCGGGTCGCTCAAGCTGGAATCAAATTCCAGCCGGTAGGTATAATATGTACCGATAATATCCCGCTGCATCCTGCCGTCCAGCGTCCGGCCCGCGTTCTCGCCGTCCAGCACGTTGAACGACCGGTGAATGGGAGATTTGACAAATATGCCGGGATAGTCCACGCCGTCTACGGAAAATACGCTCTTCTTCATCGATACGCCTCCACAAGTCGAGTGCCGATCCGCTTGGTTTCCACCGTGATGGCAGGCTGCAGGATTCTTGCAAGTTCGGCGAGAGAACCGTTGAAGGTTATATTGACATCGGTCGTTCCGCCCATTCCGCCGTTTCTGTTGAAAACGTTTTGCAGGGCCTGCTCGATCGTTGACAGCGGGGCCTCGATGTTCATGCCGCTGCGCTGATCCCCCAGGATGGCGGCGAACTGCTGGTTGGGCGGGATGACCGCGCCGTTGGCAAGCTTCGGAAGGGGCCGCATTGCTGAATACGCCTCTATGCCGGACGGAATCATGCGAAGGCTTGATCCGGAAGAGGATCTTGCGCTGTTTCTTACGCTCGATTTGGCGTTGTTGGAAGAAAATACGCCGGTAATGGAATCCCATACATCGGACGCCCATTTTGAAATCCCGCTGAAAATACCTTTCAGTCCTTCAAGCAGTCCGCTTACCATTCTGGAGCCCAGGCTTGTCCAGTATTCCAGGGAGAAATATTTTGCCACATTCGTATTCCACCAAGACTGCACATCGCTCCAGAAATTGGTTACACTACTTTTTATGTTGTTCCAGGCATCAGCGGCGGCGTTTTTAATCCCATCCCACATATCAGAGAAAAACTTGCCAACAGGATCAACGATCTTTGTTTTGAACCATTCAGAAACAGAGTCCCATACAGACACAATTTTGTCCCAGGCGTCAGACGCCCATTGCTGTACGTTTTCCCACATTTCGGAAAAAAGTTTTTTGACGGGCTCAATGATGTTGTCGTTGAACCAGCCGGAAACGGCCTGCCAGATCGAAACGATGCCATCCCATGCATCAGAAGCCAGCTGCTGAATGTTCTCCCACATCTCGGAGAAAAACTGCTTGAGCGGTTCGACGATGTTTTCGTTGAACCAGCTGGAAGCAATATTCCATATGTTTTGGATGCTGTCCCAGGCATTTGAGGCGGCTTCTGTGATGTCCTCCCACAAATTGGAAAAGAATTCTGCAACGGGCTGTATTACATGTTCGTTGAACCATTCGCCTGCGGCATTCCATGCATCTTTGATAGCGTTCCATGCGCCAATAAACGCTTGTTTGATTTCTTCCCAGTACTCTTTTATGACAACAACCAGCGTTGCTACGGCGGCAACAATAGCGGCAACAACAGCCGCTACCGTTGCTGGAACGCCAAGTATGACCGCACCTACGGCGGCTATTGCGATCCCCAGCAGCATGAGGATTTCCTTTACCCAGCTGAAGCCGTTGCTTAGCATGTCCAAGAAGTTGCTTATCGCAAGAAACGCTCCGCCTGCAACAGCGGAAATTTTCCCGATTAGAGGGGCTATTTTTGTAATGGCAGAACCCAGTGGCGCAAGAATTTTTCCTATCGAAGGCAAAATGGAGCCGATATTGCCCTTCATTATTGACTCTGCAATTTGTTTGATCAGATCAGAGCCAATCTGCTTTGCTATCGGAGATACAACCTTAGAGAACAGCGCGCTTAAAAGCTTCGATCCAAAGAACAGCGACGCGGCAATCAGCGTTCCTGTATCTGCGTTTTGAATAAATCCGCCGATCAAATCTAATGCGGCTGGGATCATTTCCTTAATTGCGCCGGATATAGAAGAAATTATCCCTGCCCAATCAATATTGTTCAAAAACTCTGCAATCTGCTTTCCGATTTCCGCCCAATCAATTTTCGCAATGGTTTCCTGTATGGAATCGAAAAAGCCAATAATAATGTTGCTTGCCGCTTGCGCCAGGGAGGGCATATCCAGGCCAATAATGAATCCGGCAAAGGTTTCTAAGGCAAGTTTGAATTTTGCCCATAGGAGCCGGCCGAAATCGTACCAGTCTATTTCATAGACAATGCCGTTAATAAATTCCGCTAGTTTATTTCCGAGGTTGATCCAGTCGAAGGTGTAAAGAAATTCTGTCAGGAATTGAAGTCCAAGGTTCAGCCCCGCGCCAAGCGTCCGGCCCCATAGCTCCCAATTAATGGCATTGACAAGATCATTAAAGGCTTCCGCCAGTTCCCGCCCTAGCTCTTCTACTCGCTCCTTTACGCCGGGGAATGTGAAGGCGTCGTGTAACTTCTGATTGAATTCGTTAAAATTGTCCGCAAAATCAAGAAGCGCGTCGCGGAAGGACGGAATAGCCGCAAGCATTTTGTCCAGCGTATCAACGAACAGCTCTCCAAGCGATTCAAATTCCTTTTCAAACTCTTCGAAATTCCCTGCATCCGCCTCAAATTCCGGTATCTCAAAATCACCCGTTCCGCCCAGGTCCACTCCTCCGGCTGCATCATCCATGCCGGAAGCAGCTTTACCAGCCAGAATGTTCAGCTCATCGAATCCGGCCTGCGCGCCCTTCATGTCCTCTTCCGCTTTTTTGGACGCTTCGCCCATGCCTTCGGTGGACTCCGCCAGCTTGTCCGTTGCGTCAGCGGCGGCTCCGGCGGAGGATTCCACGCCGGTCGTTGCTTTGACCTGTGTGGATTTGCCAAACAGGAGGGCGGTCACTTTTGCAAACACGTGGGCCAGCTTGGTCAGCGCCGATATAATGGCGTTGATGCCGGGAAGAACGGCCTGTGCAATGGGCATCAGGGCGTTGCCCAGGGCAATGCGCAACTGGTCAAAATTCAGGCTCATAATGCGCACCTGATTTGCCAGACTGCCGGAGGTCCGGGCGAAATCCCCCTGAGCATCCCCAGTGACGCTAAGCAGATAATTGTAGCGCAGCAGCACCTGTTCCGCCTGGGACATGGCTCCGTAGCTCTTGGTGATGCCCTGGGTCAGGGCGTAGGCCTCCAGGTTCGCCACACTCATGTTGATGCCCAATTGTTTAAGCGGCTCCGTCTCCCCGCTGATGCCGGAACGGATTTTTTCAAAGGCCTCGTCTGTTTTCAGATTATAAAAGGATGCCAGGTCCCCCGCCAAGCCGGTCAGCGCCAGGGACATCTCCTGGGCCGCACCGGTAACGACGCCGGAAGATTTGAGCATAGCGCCCATGGTTCCGGTATATTGCTTTGCTGACAGCTCGGAAAGGCCATATGCTTCCGCTGCCGATTTTGCAAATTCCTCAATCTGCTTCGCCCCGCGGCCAAAGGTCACGTCAATGACGTTCTGGACTTCCTCGATATCGGAGGCCAGCATAAGGCTTTCCTTGCCGAAATTGATGATCGCCGCTGTGCCGAAGGCCAGCGCAACGGTTCCTGCCAGCTTTTTCAGTGTGGAACCGAACTTGTCCACCTGATGCTGCATAGCGGACAGGCCCCGGTCAAAGTTGTTGTGGTTCAGGTCCGCCTTGATCCGGACAGAACCGTCAAATCCAAATGCCGTGTGGATCACCGCCTTTCAATCTTGAAATCAAGTAACGCTTGAATTTCTCTGTTTTGTACAATAGACAATTTGTTGACTTTTGCGGATGACGTGGGTATAATAAGAGTGCGGTTGATGGCTCTATAGCCTGCCTCCGCGTAATCTACGAACATGGGGAGATGCACTTGTGTATCTCCCCATAATCCTTATGTGGGAGGATACTTTTGTGCTGCGTGGGATGGTTTTTGTTGATCATATGAACTTTAATATAGCCGTTGGGGATTACTACGCAAAGGCAGGACAGCGAAACCCATACCTTGACTACAATACTGTTTTTAAGGGAATCGTTTCATTGCTTCCTGACATCAGCTATACAAAAACCATTGTTTTTGCACCAAAGCCAGATGATTTCCTTATGAAGGATACATATTTGGCTAATTACTACCGCTGGGTCCAGGGAATGAAAAACGGTAAGTATTTAGATGTTGTTGAAGGCCGCTATATTGCGCGTCCGGTGAATGACACTGTTTCTATGGATATATCTGACCGCAGTACATACTATAAGGTGGAAAAGGGTACAGATATAAACCTTGCTATCCATGCCATTTCAAAGGCCCACAGCAATGCTTACGACATTGCGTTTATTGTGAGTGCGGACACAGATTACATAAGTCTTTACAAGCAGTTAAAAGATATGGGGAAATTGATCGTTGTTGTGGTCGTAAATGGGCAAAACATTCGAAAAGTAATACCGGAAGTTGACGATTATATCATTTTAGATGAATCCTTTTTTTCCAAGCATACACGGGCCAAATAGCGAAAATCAGTTTTCCCGAGGATCAATTGGCCTCCTCCATAACGCCTGCAATATAAACGCCCGGGAACTCCCTCTTTGTGTGGTCGTCAGCCCCCATGATTGCCATCATGTGCGGGTTGGCGGCCACGATCTCTTTGAAGTCATGTTCGTTGTTGAAAATAATGATCTGATTGAACCCGTCTGGACTGAATCCGTATGATTGACTCATCTTTAACTCTCGACTTCAACTTCCACAGATAGCGTAATGTTTCCCTTGGAGGCTAACTCGTCTGCCAACGAGTTGGCCTCTTTTAGCAGTTCGTTTAACCGCTCCGCTTTTCTGGTCCATTCGTCCATTTCACTCATATCAATGTGAGCGTGCAGAATTACCCTGTTTTCGTCCATATTTTCGCCACCTTTCAAAATAAAATTCCCGCCACCTCATATCGAGATAGCGGGAACTTTGATCTATTCAGTTGTTACGTACACTCAGCCAGCAGCACGATCAGCGTCACGACCATGATCGCCGCAACGCCCCAGCCGCCGCACAGCGCGGCCACGGCAGCCACAAGGCCAACGTACAGGCCTCCGGCAGCCAGCAGGCACAGAGCCTTGAACCGGTGCTCCGGCATCGGGGGACGATCGTACTCAAACACGGTACCGCTCCGCTCCAGCCGTATCCTCATTGCACCGCCTCCAGTCCGGGCCTGCCGAACAAGTCGATCTGGCCCTGTATCTGTTTGTTCAGCGCGGGAGGTACGGGGAAGCTGATGGCCTCACAGGTCTGCTTAATCATCATGCCCACATCGAACGGGCTGGCTCCCATGTCCAGCATCACTCGGCGCGTCAGCCGCATGAAGCCTACCGCGCTGCTGAAGGTCACGCCGTCCGGGAGGGCGGGGGACCGGGGCGCGGTCAGGGCCTGTCGCATTTCCTCAAAGGCGGAGACGTAGGCGGCAGTGAACAGGACGCCTTTCTTGCCGTTCATTTTATTGGCAATCATATCACAACCCTTTTTGGTAATCAAAAAGTTAGGAGCTTCCTTATTCTGGGCTGTGATATATGTACTCTCAATGAAGAAATCGGAGAGGGAGATTCCGCCCTCTCCTAAATAGCCGGAGTAAAGGCGTATGCTCTTCATCAACTCCTTGTGGTCACGCTCCACCATCTGCGCCACATCACGGCTGTCGATGACCTGCTTGCCGTGGAAGTCCTGGACCTTCAAACCGTTCATACCGCCGCCTCCCTTACTACCGTTGTTTTGGCGCAGACCCGGCAGGGCTGGGACGGGAGCAGCACCCGGTCGATCACAATATCGCCGAACGCCGCGATCAAAGCCTTGTCCTCTTTACTGATCAGCACTTCTTCGCCGTTGCCCAAGTCAAGGGAGAACGAGCACGGGAAGTCAGACACGGAATAGAACTCTTTCACCGTCATGCCTGCGCCCTCCTCTCCGCTTTCGCCGCACGGTAGCCTTTGGCCTTGCCGTAATTGAATGCAAGGCTAATCATCTCAATGGGAAGATCGCCGCAGCCACGCGCCTGTTTCGACAGCTCAAAGGCTTCTCTCATGTTCATGGCGTATTGGAGTGGATTCTTTACGTCCATCTTCGTCCGCTCAATGTACCTCTTCATTTTCTCGATTTCGCTCATAAAAACCTCCTTTTTCTTCTTGCGCGGAGGCCCCCAGCGTGGTATACTGAGGTATCCAGTGGGGTGACCTCCTGGTGTTTTGGAAACAACCCGGTTGCTTTGGTCGGCGGCGGGTTGTTTCTATTTTTTTTGGGCTTCCTCTCTGGCTTTTTGATACATTTCTTTGATTCCTTGTCTAATTACTTCTGTTTTTGTGATTCCAAAAACTTCACAGCAATAGTCAATCATCGCAGATTCATCTTCTGTCAGACGAAAACCGACCCGCGCCTTTTTTGGGTCCTCTGTTGGGCGTCCTATTTTAGGGGACATTTAACACCTCCTTTTGTTTGTACAATTCATTTTACAATATGTTTGCACATTTGTCAAGTAGCTCTTTAAATTTTCTCTTGATTAAGTATGTACAAATTGTTAACAGTATGGTATCTTGTAGAAGGAGGTGGGTTTTTGAAGAAAAAAGCAAGCAATAATGGGGAACAAGAAAAATCGTACATAATAGATGAATCTCAAGCAAATTGCCAAGTAGGTATTATGCGAGAGTCCAGAGCATCAGGTTGTGCAAGCGCATTCACAATTTACGTTGACGGCATTAAAACAACCACGCTCAATAACGGCAAGATGACCAGGTTGTCCCTTTCTCCCGGCAAACATGTGATTGGTTTTAGTGCAATAGGATGCAAAATTAAAACTATCGCTTTAGAGCTTGCTCCTGGTAGCAATGCTAATATAATGTGTCGCACAACATTGTCTGGGATCGAAGCGGTTTTGACCTCTGTAGATGTATGCTCTCTGGCAGGATCACAACAGCCTGCCCAGTCACCGTCTGGCGGAAGCGGATGTCTCATTGTAATTTTTGTAATCATACTGCTTTTTGCTCTCGGTATCTTGAGCATTAAATTTACGGTTTTCTTTGTGCCGATTAGTTAGCTGTTGGTCAGATTTATTTAATAGGGGGAGATTTTATGAATCAAAACATGGTAAAATGCAAAGTATGTGGGAACGAAATTGCAAAGAAAGCAAAGGTTTGCCCGAAATGCGGATGTAGACAGAAGCCTCGCATTGTGTTGGGGGTACTTTTAGTTTTAATCGGATTGTTCATCTTTTTGGCTGCTATTGGAGGCGGAAGCTCTGATGATAATCCTAAAAAATCTACAGAAAAAAAGGGAACCCAGGAAGAAAGCTCAAATAAAACCGATGTTATGAATGATCTGGATTCTGAACCAGTTACAAAGAAAGATGAAAAATCTTATGAGATCACATATCAGAATGTCAGGACCTATACAAATAGCATCGGAACAACTTATGCTCAAGTAATTGTTGAAATTGAGAATACTGGCACAACAGATTTGTATTTATCTACCGGTAGCTATGATCTGGAAGACGAAAATGGGAAATTGGTTACGAGTAACTCAATGGTTTCTACATACCCTGATGTGATCAGTCCTGGCGAAAAAGGATATATGTATGAGGACGATATGCTTGATGAGCCTGTCAACGGTCCTCTCACATTGTTACCACGTCCGAACGTGAAAAAATCAAAAGTTGACAATCTTCGGTACACTGTAACGGATGTTGAATTAATAACCGATAAGTTTGACAATTTAAGAGCGAAGGGCCGTGTAGAAAACCAAACCAGTGCAGATACAGACGGGATGATTTACATAGTCCTTATTTTGAAGGATACAAATGGGACTCCAATTGGTCAAATGTTTACGATTCTAACCGAAGATTTGGCTTCTGGGGATAAAATAGGCTTTGAAGTTTCTGGAATGGGGTTGCCGGATGATATAACCGTCGATTCTGTTGCAGGATACGAGGTATTCGCTTATCCAATGCAACTACAATTTTAATACATTTCTGACAATTGCGCTACAAGTGGCCTGATTACTTTCTGGTTCATATTTCCCAGAACTATGGAAATAGCTTGAAAATCGGTAAGAACTATACATAAGGAGAGAAATTAAAATGTATTGCAGGAATTGTGGTTCAGCTATGAACAGTAATGCGCATGTGTGTATAAAGTGTGGCGTTGCCGCCGGAACCGGCTTTTCATACTGCCCTCATTGTGGAAACCGGACAAATCCGCAAGCCGTCATTTGTACGAATTGTGGAATAGATTTCCAAAGATATTTGAAGCAGTACAATACTGCGCAATATGGGGATCAGAAGTCAAAGATCGCCGCCGGCCTTTTCGGGATTTTTCTGGGTGCGCTTGGAATTCATAATTTTTATCTTGGGTATACCGGAAAAGCGATCGCGCAGCTGCTGATCACTATATTAAGCTTTGGCTTGCTGTCCTGGGTATCGTTCACCTGGGGGTTGATCGAGGGCATTTTGATCCTCGCCGGTTCTATTAACCGTGATAAAAACGGCGTTCCGCTTAAAGACTAACCCCGCCCGGGCCCTGGGCGTGGAGCTGTGGGATCGGGATGTGCTGTCTGCTATGCTGAAAGCTTCGGCGCGGCGGGAAGGTACGCAAATCTCATGATCTGCTCCCCATTGGCCTTGCAGATTTTGTAGATGTCCTTGTAGTGGGTCCTCTTCTGCATTTCTTCATCGACCGTGTGGAGGATCATATCCTCCAGGAAGGCGATAACAGAGATCGTCTTGAACGGCGCCGTCTCGCGCTCCCCGCTCTGGATGCCAACAAGGCTGTTGACGAGCTGAGAGTAAATTGTATAAACCCTCTTCCGCATGTTCCGGCTTCCCTGGGCCTCGGCGTAATCCACCAGATTTGCCAGGGTGTCGGTTTCCATCCGGCGGATCAGCTTGCCCTGCTTGCGGGTCACCAGCCATTCGGAGGATCTGCGCTCCTGGATGAATGCCTCCATCTGGTTGAAAGCGTTGATGTATTTCAGCTTCCATTTCAGCGCCTCTTTGCCGGTGAAACCCATTGCCAAAAGGGCGAAGCCGTCTCGGTTCATTAGATATTCGCGCTGGGTCCTGTTCATGCTGTCAGTATAATGCGATTTTATGAACATTTTAGATAAGTGCGATTTTGAGTTTATATCTTCCTGTAGGATGCCAAGTTGCTGATATCCCCGAAAACTGCACTTTTTACAACCGGCCCCCATGCAGTCGCAAGGTCTTCCTTCGATTGCATAAATAACTTCTTGGTGCCGCTTGTTGAATCGATCCGCGATTACTCTGCTGCTGACAACAGCGTGGTCTTTGCGCTCGAAAATCATAAGATCGTTTTTCATGATGTAACTCCTTTGTATAATGTGTTGCGGCTGTGGAGAATGAGCCGCGTTTATAGGACCGGGATGTGCTGCGGAGAATGCTGGTGTATGCGGAGCATATGGAGGCTGCCAAACGACAAGGCGAACATAGTATTGCTGTCAGTTGCAAAAGATGATAAAATCTAGCCGCAAGCCGGGGAAAGGAGGAAATACGTATGGAAAACAAAGAAATTGCTCTTCATCTAACACTAAAAGCAATGGAAGCAGGCCTCATTTCTGTGAAACCAAGCAACCACATCCGTGGTGATGACCCCTACGAAGAATCAACACAGCATGCCATCAAGCAAGTTTCTGATTTTTACCGTTCCATGCTTGAAGTCATTAATAAGGGCGCAAACTAAAGCTCCTGTGAAACCATGACCATCGCCGTTGTTAATTCAGGCAAATCTTCCGGCCTGCAAACTTTTGACGCCTCTGCAAGCAGTTCCAGCTGCTTGTAGAGGATTTCGTTTTTCCGCTTATTATCCATGATTGTTCATCTCCTTATTATTATTTCCTTGCGTGCAATGATCCGTCCCGCCCCCGATGGGGGCGGATTTTTTCAAACAAAATTTTCCGCAACTTTTTTTAGATAATCAATCTCTTCTTGTGTCCATCCCAATTCCATTAACTGATTAGCTAAAAATTCATTTTCTTTGTTTATTTCTTCAATTTCCTTGCCAATCTGCTCTATTTTTCTCCGTGTTGGTTCAAAAATCCATTTGATTAATTCATCTGCATCTGCATTTGTTTCGGTTTTTTGACTTGAAGTTTGATTAAGTACCCCATGTTTATTGACAAAATTTTTTACATCATCAATCAACTTGGCTTCATCTTCAATTGCAAACCATTCGTGTCCGAGATAGTAACTTGAAAATTTACGATGCAATTCTCTTTCTACTGAATACGCATTATAAATTTTCTGGCTCTCATATATCAATTCGATGCAACAGTTACCTATGCGTAAGTTGCGTAATCTCTTTTGGGGATTCTTAGATACGCCAATTTTATACGCACCGTTTGATCTCATTAAATAAACAGATTTCATGATTACTACCTTTCTAATCATACGCCTTATATGTTGAGCCGGGGCAGGCGGCAAGGCTATCCGCTTTTCGGTCCGCGAAACCTAGCCCCGGCGGTCAACCGATGTAACTCAAAATTTCCGCTATCTCGATATGAAGTTGTCAAGGTACGCTCCGCCCCCGGCGGCTGGGCAGGGGCTAGGCCCCGCACCACTGATGTTTCTTCTACTTCAGCATTGCCATAAATTCGTCGATCTCCGCCTGCTCCTCTTCCGTGTACTGGCCTGACTGGCCAGGAAGGGCAAACCGCTTTTTCATCCGGTTAAATTCCGCCCTCTTCTTTTTGTCCACATCCGATACGTCAGTGCTGCGGATATCGATAACGCTGGTAAACGCCGTGTCCTTCAGATCGCCCATCATGGAAACAAACTCGAACCAGTGAAGCCTCTCCCGGCTGATATCAATGCCGAATGTCTTCCGAAAGCCGGAAACGATACGCCCCGCGTCATGATCGAAGGAATACAGAGGCGTTTCGTTTCCGCTGTCATCCTGCGGAGAGGGCGGGGCCCCGCAGGACAGAAACCACGACAGCCCGTCCAGAGCCGTTCTAAGTTCCGGAACACCGTTCCCGTACAGAAGATTTAGGGCAGTCCAGGTTTTTTCCCTGTCATCAAGCTCCGTGTCGGAGATACAAAGCTGGATCTGTACTCCGATCCGGTAATCTGTGCGGATCAGCCAGCCGTTGTAATCCTCCGGCAGCCGGTCTAGCATGGCGTTATACATTGCCGGTCCTGGATGCGCTGTATTTGCTCATGCGCTCCACCTTTTCTTTGGCGAACGCATGCAGATATGGCGTAAGCTGCTCGAAGAATTCGATAAACAGCTCAAAGCTTGGTGTAATATCGCCAAAGACCTTTTTGCAGGTTCCTTCTCCAAACAGCTTGTCCACTTCTTCGGTCAGGCTCCTGCCGGCTTCGGAATACAGAGAGAACGTCTCACGCAGCTGCCCGTTCGCGTCTGCACTGTCTTTGTACCGCTCTCGGATCGCCGCTTCCTTTTTGGTTGATTCCTCTGCCATCTTTTTCAGATTTTCGTAGAGGGAAAAAAACTTTTCCAAAAAGGCGTTGTCGTTTAAGCTCAGGGTAACGAAATCGCCGTTATCGTTGACCTCAATACGCTTGATGCCGGTATTAACGCGAATGCTTGCGGCAGCCATTATTCAGCGCTCCCTTCCGTAAAGGTTCTGGTTTCCGGATTGAAGGTCCCCTTGACGCCGCTGCCCCGCCAGTTGATGGTATAGCCGATGGAAAGTGGATCGGACGCCGGGCCGCCATAGCTGTCGATCTGGATGGAAACCGGCTGTTTGGTTGCGGCGTATGCGCCGCCGGTCTGCTTGTCAAAAATGTCCACCAGCACCACGTCCGAATAGGCGTCGCTGCCCACAGGAAGGTTGTCCTTCATATCCTTGATGAAATCAAACACATCGTTCCCGGGGACAGCTTGTCCCGTAACAGGCGCATTGGGCTGATAGCCGGTCAGGTCGGTATTCGCCACATCCTCATGAATGTACTGGTTTGTACTGGTCTGGGGGTTGTAGGAGATCGTCAGCTCCGTTACCCCGGGGCCAATGATGCCGTAGGTTGCGGACGTTTCCTTCGGCGTAGTGTTCAAAAACATTTTGAACGCGCTTCTTTTTTCTGACATGATTTCCTCGCTTTCTAAGGTTCGACCTTGTAGGTCATCCTAAAAAATATCTGATGGTCCTCCCATCCGTCCTCCATGCGGGCGAACAGGGCGGACTGTGTTGTCTGTTCGAGCGTCTGGACTTTCCGCCCCTCCCCGATATCTGGCTTCTGCCCGTTGGCCCACTGGCCCAGGTTATCCAGAAGATCATCGGCGCTCAAACGGGCGTCTGGACTGCCGGGTTTTGTTCGGTATATGATCTTGAAAGGATAATCTGCGTCATAGGAGCCGTCTATGTACCGCTCCACGATGTACACGCCCTGCACCAGAGATAGCGCCATACTTGGATTGTCGGCCGGCATAAACTCATAGTCGATCAGCTGAATAGAGAGCGGGACGTCTGGATTCTTGCTTAGCCATCCGTTCAGCCAGACGATGACGGCTCTTGATATGCTGCCCTCTTCCTGCGCGGAAACAAACTCTATCGGTCTATTTTCTGAACTCACGCTGCATTGCCCTCCCTGCCACGCGCCGCCACTTGTCCAGGTTCTGGGCTTTGGATGCTTCGAACCAGTGGGATTGGGCCTTTCCGTGGACCGCCTGGCTGATATTCAGGTCCGTGCCTGTGACCTCTTTCGTTGCCCCTTTTGTGGCGAACGGGCTTCCTGTTTTTGGATCGATCATCAGTTTGCCGTAGTACAGGAAGCGGGCATATGGACCGGGGTAGATAATCGTATCTCCACTGACGCGAGTACGGATCGATAACGACTTTGTCCGGGCAGGGACATACTGCTCAGTATCCTTTGCCATTTGAATAGCTACAATATGTTCCGCTTTTGGAGCAATTCCAGCCATTCTCCTTGCAATATCTTCAAATCCCTCGGTTTTCATGGTGAACATTACACTTGCCATCCTAAACCCCTCCCACTTCCCAGTGCTGCATATCCTGGCTTCCGAAATCCTTCTCATCGACCTTCGTGATGTTGTAGACGTGGTCGTACATGCTTTCCACGACATCCACCACCATTTCCGGCCGCACAGGCTTCCCCTGGGGCGTCGTTTCCGGCGGCAGCGCAACGCCCTTGATAAAAAAGGTGTAGCCGTTCAGATTGGAGCCCTTCGCGCTGATCGCCAGCGTCCAGAAACCGGACTTATCCTCCGTGCGCCAGAACTCCACCGGCGGCAGATACCGCTTCGTCTGGCCGGTTCCCGCGTCCACGGCCTCCACGGCGAAGGGGATGTACAGGTTCACGGAATCCGCGCCGACCAGCCCGCTTTCCCGCACGTTGACGGCTTTCGAAGCGTCCAGAAATACGCCGCGCAGGATAGAGATATGGTTGATGACGGTGGACTTGATCGTGTCCGGGTCCGTTTCGACTTCGACGTTATACAGGGTAACGGTGTGTGGAAACATGCCGCCCGCACCGCCCTGGTCGTTCCTGCGCACGGGCGGCGGGCACATGCGGCGGGGAATGTTCATTCTGCGGGGGATGCTCATTGCCTGCCGCCTCCCTTCGCGCTGTGGGGGCACGGATAGCTCCTTACCTTAAACAGCGGCGCGAAGGCCGGCAGATTTCCCAGGTACAGCAGCAGCGCGTCCCGCTTCCGGCCGTTGTTGAACTCCACCTCTGCGGCGGAGAGGGCGGGGCCCCGGAAGCTCCGGGACCATCCGCCCACCGTCTCGCTGGAGACGGCCTGCCCTCCGGAGTAGGGAGCGGCGGTCATAATGCTCTCGTCCAGCAGAACCTCCGCAACAGCGCAGGAAGCCTTTTTCACAGCCTCCAGTTGCGGTCCGTCCACGGTATCGGAAATTCCCCAAGTCGCCGCCCTGACGTAGTCGGAGGCCCGCTCGGAAAGCCTGGGGAAGTCCTCCTCGGCGATAGCGTCGCCGTAGTAGGCGTTCAGATAGAAATCATAGTCGGCGTACATCCGGCGGGCCTCCTTTCCTTACAGGCTTACGCCCTCCATAACTGCCCGTGCCTCAAGTGCCGCCAGATAATCGGCCATAGCGCGGGTCTGGATGTTGTACGTGCTGCGCGGGCATGTGGGGTTAAACGGGAGCGTACCCGCGTCCCATTTGTCCAGCATTGCGCTCAGTTTCTCGAAGCGGATAAGAAGCTGCTCGTATTCGGCCCGGAAGCGCTCCTTGTAGTCAGTGCTCTCCATCATGGAGACGGTATCTTTTAGGTCCATAATTAATTGTCCCTCCTTTCTTACTTGGTCCGGGCCTTCTGCGCGGGCTCCTCTGCAGCCAGGGTGGCGGCGCTCTCCTCCGCGACCTTGATGACGGCCACCTCGTCCATCCGCTCGAAGGAGGGCAGAACGATCTCGGAGGCGAAGATATTGGTGTTGACGGGATGCTCCTCGATGATCCTGGTGATGGCTACGCCGGTGTTGACCAGCTCCACCTCCGCCGTGGGGGACGCGATCAGGTCCGCCTCCTCCGGCGTAGTGCCGTACCACGTGCCGCCCAGGTCCCCGGCGGGGATCATTGCCACGTAGCCATCCGGCACGAAGGCGTGGGCGGCGCCGCTCTCGTCCTTGTACTGCTTGTCATAGATGGCGATCCGGATACGGGACGTGCCGCTGACCACGTTCTTGACCTCGTCGTCCGTCAGGTAGCCCAGGGTCAGACCGCTGGTGGTCAGATACCGCTTTTTCACCGCCTCGGTCTTCGCCATCATGTTGAAGGTCGCCGTGGTCATCACAGCGATGGTCAGCTCCGTTCCGGTGCCGCTGCGGATCGTATCCTTTGCCGTCTTGAACACCGCAAAGGGGTCCGCCGTGGCGGACGCGCTCCACAGATCCGCGCCGGACAGCTCGATGTAGTTGCGGGCCTTCCACGTCCCCTGGGGGTCGTAGTTGTAGACATAGGCCACGCCGTTGGCCTTAATGGCAATCCCGGCGTTGCCGTCCTGAGGGAACAGCAGCTGCATGATCATCCGCTCCGGCACCACGTTCGCGCCGTCGATCAGGTTGTTGGCGTCGTCAAACACCCGATCAATGACGGCCCGGGCGTAGGGATCGTTGGAATCCGCCGCCCGCAGGAGCTCCTGCCGGTCCTTTTCCTTGATCTTGAAGCCCTCCCGAAAGAAGGGCATTTCGGTTTCGACCTTGCTGAAGCCGATACGGTCCCGGAAGGTGGCCTTCGCATCAAAGGAGGAGGGCATCAGGGACACGGGCAGGCCCCTGGAGCCCTTGAGCCAGCTCAAATCGAGGCCGGCCTTTTTCTTTGCGGGGAACAGGCCCGCGCCCAGGTAGGGAATGCGGTTGGACGCCGCCTCATTCCACTGCGCCGCGATGGCGGCGGGGGTAAAAAACGCTCTCAGGTCCATATGATCCTCCTTACTCCGTGTCGGCGGCGTTGACGCCGATGTTGTCGCGGAGCACGATCCCGGGGACCGCCGTCTTCAGCGCGGCGGCGTCATAGGTCACACCTGAATGCGTCTCCGCCTTCTTCTGGTCGATGACGCCCCGGACCACCAGGGCGGCGTTGGGATTCTCCGCCGGGTCCACGTCATACAGCAGAATGCCGTTGGCTGTGGCGGAAGCCGTCTTCTTGCCCTGGATGGTCATGGGAGTCCCGGCCTTGACGGCATCGGTTTCGGTTACGGTAAACGGAATCGCGTCAAAGTCGTCCGCCGCGAGAATTTCAACGGTTCCGCCCACTTCGGTCGTTTTGAACTTCATGGGTTTTCTCCTTTACAGATAATTTTTCAACACATCGTTGGTTGCGCCGGCGCTGGCCGCTCTGGCCGCGCCCATTTCCTTTGCGATCCGGACGTTCTCCGGCACATGCTCCGGCGGCTCCCCGTGCCCTCCGCCGCTGCCGGACCCGGATGCGAACCGGGGCGGGGCCTTGTCCGGCGCAAAGGCATCCGGGTCCGCCTCCTTCTGGGCCTTGATGAAGTCGTCCAGGCCAGTGAGCTCGCCGTCCTTCAGCTCCAGCTTACGCTCCTTCAGCGCGGCGGTAAAGACCCGCTCCGCGCTCTTAGAGCTGAATTTGAGGCCCTTCCCGGCGATGGCCTTGCCGATGGCGTCGGCGTAGTCCCGGTCCGCCAGCTGGGTGCGCAGATCTCCGGTGTCCTTGTCGTACTTGGCCTGGAGCTCGGCGAGCTGCTGCTGAACGGCGGCGGCGTCGCCCCCCGCCTTTTTCAGCGTCTCCAGCTCCGACTGAACGGAGGATAGTTTCCCCTGCGCGTCCGCAAGGTCCGCTTTGGCGGCGGTGGTCTTGGCCTTTTCCTTCCCGATGTCCACCATGTTCTCGTTCAGAATGTTGTCGATGGCGGCGTCCTCCAGGCCCAGGTTCTTCAGAAAATCGCGTGTCATGGCAGCTCCTTCACAGCTTCGCTTTTTTCGCGTGGGTCGCCTCCACTGCTGTCCCGTAGTTTTGCGACATCGGGCCGGTCAAATGTTGTATAAAAACCGCTTTGCGGGTTTTTCCGAAAGAAAAAGCGTGGTCACTCACCCATTTCTGGATGAATAACCACGTTCGGTTGTTACGCAAAAACACTTATTTGCGCCAAACGGTATTTAGTTGATGTGTTCTCTCAAAATGTCAAGGATAAACCCTTGAACGCTTTTCCCTGTGTCTGCGGCGGCCTTCCTTATCTTTGCCCCTTCTTCTTTGCTTGGGCGTATCATAATGTTGTCTTGCCGTTTTTGATATTCTCGAACGGCCTTTTTTTCTGCCTCGGTTCCCTTGTATGGCATACCCCCGACCCCCTTGGTTAAAGTATACCATTTTTCTGGCTATGAGGAAATCCACAAATTGCACAAATAATATGAGTTAACTTTGTATGCTATCGCTATTGATTTGTGAGTTAACTCATGTTATTATATGCTTGTAAGGCAGAGATGCAAAATCTCTTATAGAAAGGAGCGAGGTGAATGAGCGAAATGACAACTGCGGAACTCAATCAGTATCTGGAGAACATCGCAAAGCTGATTGAGGCTACAGCCAATGACCCGGAGGCCGCCGCCAAGATTGTGCGTGACAGCAAGGTCAAGGCATAAAAAGCGGGGCGGCTGACCCTCACAAAGCCACCGCCCCACACACCAAAAGGTGAGCCGGGAGCCTTACCCCGGCCACCTTGATTATATCAGTGTAAGGCAGATAAATCAAGGCCACAAGCCGGGAGGAAAAGAAAATGAAACACATGATTATCTGGCACGACAACGGAAACCGCTCGGTTACGTTTGAGCGGTGCGGCTACTCCGAGGAAATCACGGACCTCACACCGGAGGAGATTTGCGCAGAATATGAGGCGCACGGATGCCGTGTCTTTTCGGTTGATGTCCTTTCAACCTAACCACTCCCGAGGATAGCCGACTGACTACCGGCCGAACCCCCGCCCTCCTAACCGGGGCGGTTTTTTTTGGTTCTGACTTCTTCCCTCCGTACCTTCACAACCTTCACGCCGTCCTTGACGGGGATCAATTCCACGCGGTCGCCTTTTACAAGAACGGATTCAACCTTCTTGATTGTTTTTTCGTCAATCATGTGTACAGCACCTTCATCCTCTCCCGCTGCTCCGGCAGTCCAGACGCTTTGCTGAACGCCTTGTATTTTTTACTTTCCCGCTGCAAGCGAATGTTCGCAGCCTGGGCCTCCTCGGTAAGCCCCGCCGCCTCGAAAGCGACCTTGCGGCGTTTCAGCTTGCGGACGGTACGCTCGATCTGGCGTTGCTTCTGAGTGGCCTGATAATCATCATACTTTCGCCCCTCAAACTCGATCTTAGGACGGTTTTCCGGCTTCATGGCCTCCAGCTCCGAATCGGTATAGGTGCGCTCGGAGACGCCCTCTATAAAGGGCCAGAAAGAGTGACGCTAGCGGCAGTTTGCCCCTCCTATGCCTGTTACAGAACCATATCCGCACGTCTTTTCAAAATCAGGGTATTCTGCCATTACATCACCACCAATGCTCTTAGCGCACTTTCAAGATTCCAATTGTGCCTGCTTAATCTATCCCAAAGTTTCACTTGGTTTACACCGTAAATATCCGCCCATTCGGATATTGTTTTTCTTTCTCCGAAGCAAACAACAAAGTGGTTGTTTCGTTTGTTGTTTGCCTGCTCCTTCATGGTTGCCCATCTGCAATTTTCGGGGCAGTAATTCCCGTCAACATCAATGCGGTCAATGGTCAAATCCTCTGAATACCCGTTTTTCAAGGCCCATTCTTTGAATGTCTCAAATTCTTTCCATTCTTCGCATACGGAAATACCACGACCCCCATAATGTTTGTACGACTTTGTGTTCTCTCCATAACAACGTCGGTGCATCTGCCTCCAAATTTCATAAAGGCGAGTTCCAAACCCGTTGTGTTTTGTGTTTATTTTCGTCATTCTTTCTGACGCATAACACCCGCAGCTCTTCACTCCGCCTTTTATTAATTTCGAGGAATCCGAATGAGTATATTTCCCACAGTCACACAAACACAGCCATTTAATGTTCCCGCTACTGTATCGCCCGTCTGGTTTTATGGCTGTAAGCCTTCCAAACTTTTGCCCGGATATATCGGTCATGCGCATCGACATAATTATTACCGCCTTTCGTAATGCCTTATTTTGAAACAAGCGGCAGGCAGTAAGGCTTCCGCTTTTCGCCCCGTCGAGCTATCCGCTTGTATTCAAACTATCTTTTCCAGCGCGCCACAATGCCCTGCCACTTGGCATGGTTCTCCCATCCGTTCGGCCCGTCTATATTCCGCGCCCCCAGGTGGGCCGTGACCTCCACCAAATCCGTCTCCAGGTAGTCCATGGACTGCTCCCGGTACTTCTGGTTGAGCTGGTTCACGCCGGTCATCACCGCGCGGCGGATACAGACGTCAAGCTGCTGGATTCCGCCCTTTTCGTACTTGACCACATTTTTTACCGGATTCCCGTCCTTGTCGAACGCCACGCACAGCCCCCGGTCCGCCAGCCGCTTCACCTGTTCCGAGATCGCCTGATTGTAGCTGATGGCCCCAGACTGTATCTGCATGAGCGCGTTGTCCAGCGCCCGCTCATACGCCTTTGCCGGTTCGCTTACCATGAGCCGCCCGCCCTGCACGGTCAGGAATCCCATAGAGCCGGTTATATTCTTATATGCGCCCCATGTCTGCCGCCGGATGGCGGCTATGTCCGCTTCATTTACCAGCCGCTCCGGAGCCGTCACACCAGCAAGATCGACCATCTCGGTATAGTATCGCTGGTTACGGGCCACCACATCGTCCAGCAGCTTGTCCAGTTTTTTCTCGCCGGTGCTGGTGGCCTTCCGAATGGCCTTCTTGATGTCCTCCAGATCGATGCCGTGTGCGCGGAGGGCGCGGATGTCCTGCACCGTGACCTCGTTGAGCTGGTCAGCGATATTGAGTCGGGAACAGATTTCCTCCAGCAACTTCAGCTCCAAGTCCCGGAACAGTTCGGTCAGTTCTTCGGGGAGGGCGTCAAGGACAGAGGGAGAGAACGGATAACGCATCACGCTTTCTTGTAATCTCCCATCGCCTTTGCCCAATCATGCGCTTCTTTCCCACGCTGGTACAGATAGATGATTTTTCCGCACTCCTTGCAACGGTATTCGGCCTCGATAAATAACGGGTCGTTCCCATAAGGGCCGTGTGTCCAATGCCAGCGCAGCAAATCGGCATCTGTGTGTTTGCAGAAAAACTGGTGAAAAAACTTTTTAATCTTTCCCATTTTTCTCCCTTTCCTCCGGACCATTCATGCCGTAAATATTTACTCTACCTCTTTCAATTCTCAAGGATAGGAAAGTTTGATCCTTCAAGAAACGGGCATGTATGCCGCTTATCTTTTGGAATACCCTCGTAATCGCAAGTTAGCAGACAGTATAATTCATCATCTCCTGCACATAAAGGACAACATGAACAGGAGCTTGCAAAAAATGTAGCAGAACGCCATTCATCACCTTGAATATTTTTTTGTCCAAAATATTCTGGAAACTTGAATCCGTCAGGAAATTTTACAATAATTGCCCGATCCATTTACTCCACCTCGTCCTGTTCCTCGTCCGTCATATCCTCCATATCCGGAAGCATCTTCCTGGCGGTCTTTTCGTCCACGCCGTCCCATTTCATGACAAACGCGACCGGCTTCATCAGCCCGGCGGATACACGCTGCATATCCATCGCCATATCCTGCCGCTTTGTCTCTGGATCATCCAGCACGCCGTCGCCCCAGTTGTAATCCACGCTGTATGCGCCTGCAGGAGCCAGCCGAGCCAGATCGCACCATGCGTCCATAGCGTAGATCAGATCGTCAAGGGTAGACTGGAACGCCGTCTGTATCGCCTTTTCCGTGACGAACTGCCGCTGCTTGGCCGCAATAATCTCCGTAGCCGTCTTTTCCACGCTTTGGGGGTCGGAAATGGTTCCGAAGGCTAGTCCCACATTGAACTCAATCCGCTGGAGAATTCGTTGAAACCCGTTATAAAGCGGATCGTCCCTGATCTCCGGATTGATAAATTGGAAAAAGTCCTTGTTGCTGAATACGCCGTATTCGTATATCTCATCATCCGCCTGCGAAGCGTCCATCACGGCCTTGTCAATGAGCATCCGGCGCTTTCCGGTCTTATATTCCCTCCGGAGCTGCTGCCACTGTTCGTCCGCCTGGCGAATCAGGTCCGCAGTAGGTCCAGAATATACGGATACGCCCAGTGCGGAAGCCGGCTCGATATTGTTTGCAGACGGCGGCTTGAAGTAAGCAAACAGAGGCCTTTCCAAGAGCTCGATTTCTTCTCTATCCGAAAGATCAGCCCACTCTTTCACCGCGGCAAGCGGAACCTGCGCGCCGATACCGCCGCCGCTCCCGCTGCGAAACGCCTTATTTTCCACCACATAGACAGCGCTGCCGTCCTCCCGCGTCTGAAAATCATGATATTCCAGCTTTACGAACCAATCCTTGCCCTGACGCACCGGGTCGCTCTCAAACACGCCGCCAATGGCCTTGCCGGTACCGTCAAACCGCGTGGGCGTAAACTTGGTGGTAAACGCATCCACCAGCACCCTGCCGTTGTCCGGGTACGGCTTTAGGCACACTCCGCCCAGGCATAAGCCCAGCTCCAAATTGATCCCGAACTTCGCCGCCGCCAGCTGCATCTGCCGGTTGATATACTCCGCCCGGGTGCTGCCGGATACAGCCACGGAAAACTCCGTCAGCGCGTGCCGGGCCAGTTCCCGCCCAATCGCACCAGGCAGGCCAAGAGGCCGCACATCGCACGACTCCCAGGGCGGGTGATTGATATACATGGACCACCAAAGGTTGATATTGTCCTCCATCTTTCTGGAGGCGGCGGGCTGCACGCCAAATTCCTTTTCGATGGTCCCGGCGGGCGTGGTTTCTTTATTCAGTTTTCCGAAACCGAACAGGTTCCGCGCCCAGTCGATCAGGCCCATATCGTTTCCTCGTTTTGTAAAAATCTCTGCAATCTCATATCAAGACAGCGGGGATGATGCTTCATGCAGCCATTCTGTCCATAACCGCCTGGATTCCTCTTGCGGCCAGGATTTCGTGAATCAGAAGCCGGCCCTTCTGTGTCCACTCGGTGTTGAGCACCGTATCGGGCCGTCCATCGGAACGGGTAATGTTGATGGTCTTGGATTTGGTGTAGCCCTTGCCCATGTACTTCTGATAAAGAATCCACTGACCGTTGACGTGCCGCTGGATACCTTCATCATGCAAAATCCGGTTCAGCTTCTTGGCGCTCATGTCATAGTCTGCGGCGATCTGCGTGGTGGTGAGTGTCCGGCTGCTGGCAAGGATAGTATCCACATACTGCTTGATGGGCTGGAAGTCGGCGATGGCCTGACGCTGGGCGGCGTTCTCTGCTTCCAGCTTCATTTGCTTCTCCGCCGCGTCTGCCAAAGCGCGGAGGGCGGAGGGGTAATCCTTGGGCAATTCCTGCTCCACCTTCTCCCGCATCTTCTCGAAGGCGGTGACATAGGCGGCGGTAAAGAGTACGCCCTTCTCTCCGGTCATCTTGTTCGCTACCATGTCGCAACCTTTCTTGGTCAGAAGGTAGCAGGGGCGGGTTTCTCCTTTGCCGTCCTGATAGGTGCTGGTGATGAAAAAATCCAACGAACGGAATTTTCCGTTGGTTAAATGCTTGATATAGCCGCCAATTTTTTCAAGCAAATCAGCGTGTCGCACATCCACCAACTTGGCAACCTCCCGGCTTTCCACCACATCCACTTGGTTGAAATTGAATACTGTCAGTTCGTTCATGTTGAGAGTCCTCCTTCAAAATTTAGCAGGAGAGGCGGCGGGGGCATATCCCGCTCATGCGTTTCCTCTCAAACAAAGGCATTTCGCCAACTGAAAAATCAATTTTTCCGCTGTCTCGATATGAGGTTGTCAAGGTGCAAATTCGCTTTTCTATATGCCTACGGCCCGCACTTCCCGCTCCATGATGGTGGCGCAGAAGTAGCGGAGCTGATCCTCCGAGTGGTCAAACTCTTTTATCACGGCGTCCTCTTTCGCATCGGTGTCCCACACGTACTGCCCCATTTCGCTGATAAGCCCCTTACAGCTCCTGTGTATCAAGATCCGTCCGGATTTCAACAGGGCAGCGGTGAGGCGAATGCCGTCCAGCACGCGGTTGTCCGCGTCCCAAACAGGGAACCGTCCGTGCCGCCGGATCGTCTCCTTGAAACTGGCGGCGGACGGATCTACGATCACCCGCTCGATCCGCCGGTCCCCGGCCAGCTTTTCCAACTCCGCGTAATGCTCCTCATCCGTACGACAGGGATTTTTGCTGTGCCCGTTTTCATCCTCCGCGCGGCTGTCGTAGTAATATTCTCCGGTCATGTACGCCGTCCCCTTCCACAGACACCACAGGCCCGCCGCCGTCGGGTTGACCGTGCCATAGTCCACGGAAAGGAACCATTTCCCCCGTTGAATGGCCTGCCAGGGGATATCATCAACGATCATGCTGTCATCGAAAAAATCGTAGACCAGGCCTTCCGCGACCACCCACAGCCCCCGGATATACCGGTCATAAAACACGCCGGAATACATGGACTGATACCGGGCCAGCGTCTCATCGCTCAAACTGGGATTGTCGGTCATCTTGAAGTGGAGGTAAAGCGCGTTGCGCTCCTCCCGCTTGTCGATCCATTCCCGCTTGAACCAGTGGCTCAGGTTCCCCGGGTTGCAGGAGAACCATATCTTGGACCCCTCCACGCTGCAGCGGGCCAGCGCCTGGTTGACGAAGCTCTCCGGCATCAGCACTACCTCGTCCAGCAGCACCCCCGCCAGTGTCCGGCCCTGGATCAGGGCGAAACTGCTCTCGTCCCGTCCGCCGAACACCTCGAAGTAGTTCACCCTGGGGCCCCGCCGCACCTCCAGGATCTTCTGCGAACGCCGCCAGTGGAGCGTATAGCGTTTCTTGGCGTAGCTTCTGGATATGTATGGGATAACCATGTTCTCCGTCGCGCTGCCCACGGTCTTGCCGCAGATGCCGAATCGCTGTCCGGAAAACTCCCGCATGGCCCAGTCGATGAAGGCCACCACTTCGATGGAAGTCTTGCCGGAGCGCACTGCGCCGTCGCAGATCAGGGCGTCATACTTGGAGTAGGGAAAGGCGAGGATCTTCTTTTGCTTGTCGGAAATCATTTCGGCGGATCAGGGAGCGGCATCCAATGGGTTACGTTACTTGATGCCCACTCCCACCCAAGCGTTTTTGGTAGGCCAAATTTCGGCGCATCGCAAAAAAATCTGCTCGTTTGCCTTACTACGCCGTTATACACAAGGACGGTTAAGCATCCAAAACCATCCCCATAAATGTACTTTTCTACAGTCGTGTCGTTTTCCGGCAGCCTGTCTTTTACGCTAATCCATTCACTCATCGCTTTCCAACCCCTCTCCCAATTCCCGCAGGCTGCGGCTCAGATCGTCCTCTTCGACTTCGTCCTTCGGGCCGTCATCCTTCGGCTCCCAAGTGCCCAGATGTTTCCCCAGCAGCTCCAGGGCCTTGATCTTGTCAGCCATCTTGTATTTTTTGACAAACCCGACATAGTCCCCATCGTTATCGGATACGTCCTGCACATCCAGCCCCACTAAGGCGGCGGCTGTGTCTGCGTCAAGTTCCGATATGTTCAACGGTTTTCCGTCCTTTCCGAACATCTTTCGGATATCGAAAAAGGCCAGCTTCGCTGTTTCGCGCAAAACCATGTCCTGCGTAATTTCTGTGCGCTTCTGTCTGGCCTGCTTGGCCTCCTGCACGGCTTCTTGGACCTTAACATTTGCTAACAGCCGCGCCGCTTGTTCACAGGCTGTTTTTTCGCTATACCCTGCCCTTTTTGCCGCGGCGGTGGCATTGAGGTCCACCAGATACTCCGCAACAAAACGCTTTTGCTTTGGTGTTAATGCCATTTCACCACCTCTCGGTCAAAAATGATCTGGTACAGGCCCCGGCTCACGCGCCGGCGGCCCGCATATATCCTCCTGTAGCCGTTAGAACGGCTTGAAGTTTCACATTTCCACATTTTCGCCGCCCCCAGCATAGCTACTCAAACCCAGAAGTATAGAACGGCAGTCTCAAATCGGCCCGGCTTCCCCAGACTTTCGGCTCTGGGCGGGTCAGGTTTTCGCCATATGTCACGGGGGTCAGAGTGACAATACACGACAAGGAACAGCAGATAAGCAAAACCATATTTATCATTGTCTGCTGCACCTCCTTTGATTTGATGCCCAATTATGTACCGTAGGACTGACGGTTTGCTCGACCGGTGCGCCTGGTTGTCTTTCCCAGGACTTCCGGCAGAGCGGTGTACTGTTATCCATTGACAGCTTGGCCTGGCTTCAACAGGCGGATTGGACTTCTCCGGCAGGACCGCTGCCCGGGCTCGAACCGGCGGAGTGCTCCCAACTGAGCTGCAGCGGCATACCTCCCGCAGCCGGGAACGGCCCCCGCCGCCCCAGCCGCAGGGAAGGAGAAAAATGGAGCACGGGCGTGAGCCGCGCCCCCACTCCATCAGTGTAGCATAGATTTTACGATCTGCTGTCCTTCCGAGGACAGTGATTTTAATAATTTGTCCTACCCCAAAGGTAGTCCATGCTGACATGGAAATAGTCCGCGATTGCAGATAATGATTCTACCGTAGGCTTCGCCTCTCCTCGCTCATATTTCCTGATCGCACCAATCGGCAGCCCGATCAGCTCCGACGTCACCGCCATGCTCCGCAGGGGCCGCTTCTCCTCCCGCAGCCGCCGCAGCCTGGCCGGGAACTCACTTTCCATCCTTCGTTACTCCTTCCGGAATCCATTTGCCGCAGTGCAGCCAGTTTACGACCATTCCCCGCACCGTGCAGCTCTTGCTGCTACAGGTCGAACACTTCCTCGGCAGCCGTACTGGCTTCCTGGGCAGCTCCTGCGGCCCTTTTGCGCCAACAGGCACGATGCAGTCTTTCCAATCAATCATGCCTTGCATCCTTTCCTCTCGCCGCCAGCTCGATCAGGAAATCCGCATTGCACGCCAGATGCCACAGATGCGGCAGGCCGCTCTCCTGGTCAACGCCGTCCGGATCATCCAGGTACGCCAGCCAGTGCCGGTACAGCGCGTCCCGGTACCGCTGCGGCTCCACCCGCGCCCAATTCTCCGGATCGTGATATTTTTCGATGCCATACCTCCGCACGGCGGCCACCGCCCGGATCAGGCTGGTATGGACCAGCGTCGGGAGCAATTTCCCCGCGTCAGCCTTGACCGTCTGGTCCATCCGCTTGCTTTCGTCCATAACGCACCTCCCACGGCTGGAATTTGTCTCCGCAAATCTGCCTCATGCGGCGGTCGATTTTCTCCTTTGCGAAAACCAAATCCTTGTCGCTCTCATAATCCTCGTTGACCAGGCTGGCGATCTCGTGCAGGTACTCCACAGCCAGCTGCCCAAACTGCTCGCACCGGCCCGGCCCCATATGGAACACATCAGCCGCCGCCATAAAGAACGCGTCCGCAGACTGCTGCAGCAGATGATCCGCTTGCCGCTGCAGCAGGCGGTACGCCTCCGCCCGGACCATCTGGTCAAACGCCTGCTTTTCCCTCTGCCTGGACTGGGCCAGGTTCATGCCCTGCGGCTTTCCTGGGCCGCGCCTCTTACCTGTCTTGCCCACTGTAAGGCTTCACCTCCACCATGATTTTCCGCTCTTTCCAAAACTCGTGAGACACGCGCTTGACCCATTTCCGGTTGTCGTCCAGCAGTATGTATTCCTTCATGGCGTCAACGATCATCTTCCCCAGCGCGGAGTGGTTGTCCGCGTCCAAGCCGTCATCCCAGTAAAAGCAAATCTCCACCGGATAGTCCAAAAGCTTTCTGCGAATGCCGGCCTTCTTCATGCAAAGAGCCGCCAGACTATGAATCTCCCGGGCGTCCTGGTTCCTTGCCTTGTAATGCTTCCCGGACCAGTAGGCGTTGAGGCTGTATCGCTTGTTCCATGCGGTCATCCCTGGTCGGGTGGCTGGGTAGGGGATGGTAAATCGGATCATCCGAACACCTCCCGTGCAAACCTCATCTTGTCATCTGCGGTTTTCTTCCGGCGGGACGGTCCGTCGAAGTACACCGGTACGCACATTTCCAGCACCCGGTCGTAGATTCTGGAAAACCGCATGTCCTTTGGGTTTTCCAGCTCCTGCCTGGTCAGGTTGGTGGTCGCGATCAGGGGCATCCCCGATTTGTACCTCTCGTCCACCACCATCTGCACGATCTCCAGCGCGTACTCGTTCGACCGTTCCACGCCCAGATCATCGATAACCAGCAGCGGAAATTCCTTCATCTGCCCAATGATCTCGGTCTTGTCCCATCCGGAGTTGAGTATTCTGGGAAAGCTGGTCACCAGGGCGGGCACCCCATTGTCTATCAGCGCATTGGCAATACAGGCGGCGGCAAACGTCTTTCCGGTCCCGACATTCCCCCAAAACAGAAGCCCGTTGTTATGTTCCAGCATATCCTGCCACCTCTGCACATACGTCTGGCATCGTAGAATATTCCTTGAAGGCTCCGCCCGGGAGAAGGTATAACCGCGGACTTCATTGTCCCGTATTCCCTGCACACGCAAGCTTTGTACATAAAGGGCATGTTCCTCCCGCAGCCTTTCGCGCTTCTCCTGCTCAAACCTTTTCTCGTCGCACTGGCACATGCAGCCGACTATGATCGGGATCCCCTCGTACTCAATGCGGCACTGCTTCGCCACGCCGCACTCCCCGCAGTACAAAAGGCCTCCGCGCCGGTAATCCTTCGGGTTCTCCTTGGCCTGAGCTTTCTGTATCAGGCCGGCAAAAACGGAATCGGCCCCGCTCATAAGCTTCCCTCCATATCTCCCGGATCATAAGACCAGGCCTTGTCCTTTTTTCCAATGATCTCGTCGTTCCACCGCTCGCCATTCAGCCAGGTGGATAGATGCGGTATGTGCTGCGGGTCCTGCCACTGCGGGGTCTGCATCTGGGCGCGAATTGCAGCAGACATGATCTTGCAGAGCTGCAAGTCCGGCTTCAGCTTGTCCCACGCCTTCGCCGACTGGGAGCGATTCGTCTTGCGTGGATAGAGATTCCAAAGCCTCTCAAACCAACCCGGTTGATATTTGGGCAGGGAAGGCCCGCTTCCCCCTTTTGAGGGGGTAGGGGGTGTATTTACTTTACTTTCCTTTACTTTACTTTCTTTTAGGGATTCTTCCGTGGAAAAACCAGGGTTTTTCTCGGATTTAATAGGGTTTTTCTCGGAATAATTCTCTGAATGGCGCACTTGAATAAAACCCTCGGTTTCAGCCTCGTTCAAAAGCCAGAGTTCACCGTCCACACAGATACCTTTTTTCGCCGCTCTTTGGCGTACCGCCTCTTGGTATCTGGTCTGTATTCCGTGGGAAGAAATGGCCTTGACCGCCTTGAACAGTGTACCGTCCAGCAGCATTGACTTATCCAAGAGGTAGTTCAAAATCAACCCTATTTTCTCCGGGCTCATACATAAATCCGCGGCGGCGATATCTACAAACGAATCATCTGCAATTACAAAATACCCTTTATCGCCGTACACTTCGCAGAGTATGTAGTCGTATAACGCTGCACCGTCCGCACCGAAACGGCCGATCAACGCCCGGATTTTTCTGTCGCGGTAAAAGTCTGTGTCTTTTGGGAAGTAATCGAGGCCGGTTTTGACAGGCCGGGCCAATTACATCACCACTCTTTCGTATACTCAATATAAATCACGGTCTTGTTCCCGTCCTTCCGCCGCCGCTGACGGACGGTGTAGCCGTTCCGAAAAAGAATTTGCGCCATCGTGTCCCGCTCAGCAGGCGTGGCGATATCAAGGGATATCAAGTCCATCGGGGGCCTCCTTGATGAGGAAAACACGTTCTCCGCGCTTGATAACTCTGACAGGAAATCCGTTACGCCTGATCGCAGTAAGACACGAACTGTAGAGACTTAAACCATTTTTTGAGGAATCAGAAAACACCTCGGCGGCAGAAGCACCGCTTTCAATAAAATCAAGGATGTCTTTAGTCCTTTGGCGTTTTTGCCTATAATTGGTTGGAATTTCTTCCATATTAACTTTCTTAATCATTTTTAATCCCTCCATTGTGTTGGTGCAAGAAAACGTGACTGCTTCGTGGCCCGGCGTTTCGCGCCAGCCACTCCATCGCCTGCTCTTGGCTCAGATGGTTCCGCGCGGCCCGAACCTCATAGGCAAACTCTCCACGGGCCAGCTTGTCCTCTATGCGGGCTTCGATCTCAGCGCGGGTGTGGTTGGCTTCGATCAGATAGTAGTCGTAGTTCTTGGCTTCGATGTGGCCCAGGGTTCCTGTATCCGTGGCATAAAACAGCCACTCCCCGCCAATTTCAATACGCCATCCACAATTTGAAACATCATGGACTAACGGTTCTGGATCCACAATCGCAAGGTTGTTGTAAATAAGCGCCTGGCTTGTCTGTCCCGGATCTGTAAATCGCGCAACATCAATCGAATGCTTGTCCACACCGGCCTCCACCAAATGCGGCGCCATCCACCCGCAGCAACACCACCGCAGGGCGGGACGCTCCTGATGGAGCGCCCGCACCGTTGCGGGGTTGAAGTGATCGCCGTGCTCATGGGTGAGAAGAACCAGCTTCAGGCTTTTGATGTACCCGCTTTCCCGCAGCCTCTTCATAGGTATGCCGCAGTCGATCAGGATTTCGCCGTTGATGACCACCGCGTTTCCACTGGAGCCGGTGGCGATGATGTCATAAGTCATGGTGCTCCTCCGCATTAAGCCAACTAATGAGCGCGTCAGCCAGTTCAGAAACCCGCTCCTCTCCCCATTCCTCAAAGTCATCAAGGCTCATAGTTCCAACAGCGCGGGATTCCTTAACGCGGGTCAAGTCAAATATGTAACTGTCTCCAATATTAGCCCAACAAGAAAGGAACTCTATAAGACTTTCCCGCATATCGTCAGGATTAGTAAGCAGCTTCTCGGAATTACACATCGTCCAAACTCACCTGCTCCTCCTGGAGATCCTCTGGCAGAAGCTCGGGGATGGGAGGGTCGGAAGAAAACTGCTCCTCCAAGGCCTCAAAATACTCCTCGCTCTCCGCTTTTGCATCCGCTTCAAATGCAAACTGAAGGTCAATGGACATCACACCCCACTTGCTGATCAGCTGTCGCAGCATGGTCTTGTGGGCCATCCCGTCAAAATCCTTGTACCAAAAGGAGGAGTACAGCCACTCGTCCTTCGCCGGGTAGTTGTGGGCCTCGTAGTCGGCGAAAGACACCTTCGGATAACGACCATTTGTAGCCTCCTTGCTGAATGCCGCGCTGAATTGGTCGGCGTGGGCCACCATCTTTTCCTTGCTCCAGTAGATGGTTTTGGTGAATCCATTCAAATACTCAAAGGAGGCCAAATAGCCAACCGTGGGAGTCTTTTCCCGTTCCTCCTCATCTTTTATGGGGAAAATGGAGAATTCCTCTGTGATGGGGTTCCATCCGCACAGCTCGCCATCCTTGACAGAAACAACGTTCAGCCGTTTGTACTGACCAGAGCGGAGGGCCAGCTGGACCAGCCCCTTGTATCCCAAAACAAACTGGGCGTTGGTGCATTCAGAGGAAATGATATTCCCGTTTCTGTCCCGTTTCTCCTTCTGTTTGAAAGGAACAAGGTAATACTGCCCTAGCTGGGGGGAGGGAGAGAGGTTCAGGCTTTCGCCCAAAAGGGCGGCGGAGAGGATCGTCTGCGGCGTACACTCCTGGAGCGCAGGATTGACCGCCACGGCACTGACAATGGCGGAGACAAACCGCCGCGCCCGGTTCGGGTCCTTAATGGTATTGTTGATAAGCTTCTGATAGCTCTGGGTGGAAATCAGCGCGGAAAATGCGGGGCGCTGAGCCATAGCAGTGTTACTCATATTTGATAGCCTCCATATTCAAAAATTCTCTCACTCGGCGCAGCTGCGCGCGAGTGGCGTTGATGACAGTGAATGTCAGCTTAGGAATGATCTCGTTGGGATCCTTCTCGGGCGGTTTCTCCATCACAACCGGCGGGGACAGCGCCTCCACCCGGCGAACCATAGCGGCTTCCTGTTCACGAACCGCCTTACGAGCTTCCAACTCTTTTTCCTGTTCCTCAACGCGGCGGCGCCGCTCCTGGACAGTGCAGATCGCGTCAGAGGCGTTCAAGGTCCGCTTGTACTCCGCCATAATCTCGCCGGCATCCTCAAGCGCGATGATACGATCCACGCTGTCCGCAACGCTGACTACAAACTCCGCCAGCTGTTTTCTAAGCTTGCTGGGCGTTTTCGCCTTCGCGGAAGCCATGTCCACCTTGATGCCGGCGCGCTCGTATGCAAGCCAATCCAGATGGTGGACGGCGCACAGCTCGGCGAAGTAGTCCCGCAGGCCCTCCTCACAGCGGCGTTTTATCTCGGATTCCGTATTGCTGATTTTTTTGTTGTATGCGCTTACTGCCTGATCGTGTGAATCTGTCACACAATCCTTATAAACGGCTTCGAAATGGTTGTAAGGCTCCAAGATCATGCGCTTTACATCTTTTCTCTGCTCCTCAAAAATGGCAAACTCCTGATTACACCTGGCTCTGGCAGCTTTGACGGCCGCAAGGGTTTCCTCTGTGCAAAGCATGGCTTCAGCGTCTCGAACCTCCCTTTCCCATTTTTCTTTTTGGGAGATAAGCCGTTCTTCGATAACCGGGATCTGCTTGACTACAATCAATTCAGCGGTAACGGTGTCCGTTGGTAAATTGCGCTCCATATCTTTCCTCCTCCACGCACCTTGCGTGGCAAATCTGACCGTTCTGATTCTTCGCGGCAGCCTCGCCGGGACGGATGCCGTATTTGCAGATGGGGCATTCGGTATCGGAATATCGGTCATTCGTCGTGCGGGCGAAGCTGTCGCGGCGGGGGGTGGTTTTCATGGGTGCACCTCCTCCGGCCCGTCACTGTTTATTGATCCTAACGGGCATAACCATCTTGACATCATCTTTATTTGTCCTCAAAATGACTGGGGTAAGTTCCCCGCGAAATTCCAGTACGACAGGCTGCTTGAACGATTTTCCGCATGAAATCTTCGCCGCCTGCAGGGCGGAAAGAAGATACTCCCTGTTCACACCAAAGCGAAATGTTGGAGCATCTTTTGGCAGCGCATTTTCCCAGTCCAGAAATTCGCCATCCATCATGCGGCATCCGTATATATGGTCGTTGCAGCGGATGATCGTCTCTCCGTTTACAACCTCTATAGACGCCTCTGCGCTTCCGGGGAGTTTGGTGTCCGCGTTTATGTACGCCACAAAATCCTTGTCGCACTCACAAACAGCGTGTTCTACGGAAAGGCGATAGCCGTCAACCGCAACAGCGGTTATGGATGAATCCGCCGAATGGAACTCCAAGCGGATAAACTTGTATAGTTTTTTGGTATCGTCTTTGTTGACAAATCCTTTTGTTGCCGCAATGATTCGATTGAAATCGTTGGTAAAGATTTTGGCTTTCATTGTGCATCCTCCTTGTTGATCCTATCGAACTCGATGACCCACACCCAGGGATCAGCCTCCCAACCATAGAGGGCGCGGTCGACTTTTTTGATGGTGCTGTTCCATAGTTCATCAAAATGCATAGGCCGCTCACAGCCCTCTTTGAGTGCATCAGCCCAAGTAATATCATGCAACCTCTCCACCCGCACGTCTGTCACCCGCAGGAAAATCCGCGCGGCCTCCTGGGGCATATGGATGGAAGGGTGCCATTTATCATCGGCCCACTTTTTAACAAAATAGTCGTATTTCATCCGGCTATGATACTGGTCACATCTGCCCGGGAATTGAATGTTTATCATGTCCCCGCCGGCTTTAAACTCTATTCGAGCATCTGCCTCAAAACGGTGGGCACTCTGTACGCGCCACGTCTCCCGTACATACAGGATGTCACTGAGACGATAGAGACTATCTGGATACGGCATTCCATGGGTACAGTTGCAACCGCGGTGCATAGCAAATCCAGATACCCTGGACATTTCTTCGTCCTCGATGTACCACGGTTCTTTTACCACCCGCCGCGTCACCGTCTTATGGCCCTCCAGAATGGCGCGGACCATGTCAGAATTGAAAAGGATAGGTTTCATTTACTCCCCTCCTCCGGCCTGCGGCGGTAGGCCAGCCAGGTCTTGCCGCAGTTCTCAAAATCGCAGTCTCCCAGAAGACCATTGTATACACAATGCCTGCCGGCATAAATAAGCATCCATCCGCTTGCCTCTGGGCATTTCGGATGTGATTCTGATTTGCTCCATGAAAAGGCCGCTCCGCTCTCCGGCAAGACCGGCCCGCTTTCCTGCCATAGACAAGTCCTGGCTAACAAGGCGAGCCGCCAATGACCACATCCACAGCGGGCAGCTCGTACCCGTTCAGCTTCGTGATGTCTCCTAAATGCTCCACCCACAATCGCCTCCTTCCATTTCGCCCTGGGGTATTTTAGAATGGCGTTCATCCTGCATCCGCTCCATCAAACAAGCTTATTTGCGCTATAGGGCTTACTTGCCGCTTCTTCATCTGCCGGTACGATTTGTACTGATTGTATTTCGCCCGATACTCGTAGCTTTTCCCGAAGATGTTCCAAGCCGCCTTAACCACATTTGGCTCATATGGACGTATCTTCTCCAGATCCTCAACCGCTTTATAAGAGATAGGGCAGCCGCAGCAGCCGGTCCGGGTCAGGCCGTAGACCTCGTAGGCGTCGGAGTACCGGATGCCGTAGTAATCCTTGTACCAATCCTTGTCCGCATCCGTGACGTAGTACAGCGGTCGCAGACGGTATTGCCCAGAAGCCGTCTCTCCAAAACACAGCGCAGTGTTGTCCTTGCGGGGGACCGACCGCATCCCGCCTTCCGCACGGCGCTCACCGGTGATGATCATGTCGTAGTCCTTTTGTACCCGGTGGGCCGCCTGCTTCTTGCAGTAGTCGCAACATTTGGCGCTGATTTGAAAATCCGGCGGACACTCGCTGATAAAATCCCGCATATACTTGGCCGAGTTGATTACCAGTTGAATGTTCGGTCTTGGTTCTCCGGCAGCATTGCAGCAGCAAAGAAAATTGATCACGCTTTCACACTTTGGATAACGCTCCCGCAGTTCCCGTCGCTTCGCCGCCTTGTCCTTCGCCTGTTCGTACTCTTCGGCAATGGTCAGAGGGACGCCCTTTTTCTGCCAATCGGAAAGCCCTGCGGACATGATCTTTGATACGAACGGAATGCCGTATGTACGGGACGCCGTGACAATGCTGATCTTGGGCCGGACCTCCTCGATCTCCACGCCGTATCGCTCCTCTGTGGCTTTCACGTGATCTTTGGTTGCTTTCATTTCCAGGCCAGTGTTGAAAAATACGTACTTTATGGGCGGCAGCTCGAACACGGCTCTTGCCCGCTCGATAACATCGATCATAATGTCGCTGTCCGCGCCGCCGGAGTAAGAACAGATCGCCTTGGGATGTTCCAACAGGCGGCGCCCAACAATGCTCTGGATGGCCTGGAATTTGCCTGGCGCGTCAAAATCGGCGTAGGCGGGGCGGTCCGTGTAAACGCGGCTCTTGTAAACCTCTTTCACGGCTCAACCACCCACACCTCTGCCGTCCTCACCCCGGCCTCCACGGTGGCCTCGTGCTCCGCCAGGCAGACGTCCACATGATTCCCCGTAACCCCGGTGTCCGCCGCCAGGTACCGCTGGCCGTCGATGACCACCGTGCTTCCAAGAGGAATAACGGATTTATCCACCGCCACGATCCCGGGCCCCGACGGGAGCCCCGTGGCCGTCAGCCCGTCCGCCCACTTGCCGCAGCACTTCTCACAGGGGCAGTAGTACGTGACCGTACACTCGCCCACGTACCGATACGCCCCCACGGCCTCGTACGCCGCCGCCTGCTCTGCACGGGCCGCCTGCTCCTTCGCCTGCCGGAGGCTCACGGCCCCCAGTTCCTGCACCGCCAGATCCCTGGTACGCTCCGCGCGCTCGATCTGCGCTTGATACCGGGCCGCGTCCGCTTCCCGGGCCTTCTCCAGGCCGGCAATCCGGGCCATCATGCCCATGTTTACCGTCACCGCTAGCGCAAGAAGGCCGGTGGCGGCTTTTTGCCACGCTGCTGTTTCATAGCGGAGCGCGTTTTTTTGCTGGCGTATTGTCATGCCCGTCATAATCTCATCCTCCAAAATTTTTGATCACGCTTGTCCCCAGCAGCAGCGCCACAAACAGCGCCCCCGCCGCCAGGCATACCAGCGCGTAGAATTTCCCGCTTTCCATCGGCTCGCGGGGTTCCCGGGGCTTCCGGATCAGATAGAAAAAACCGCCGGGAAACTTCAAATAAATTTTCAATTTTTTCTCCTTTCTGCTTGACAGAAAGAAACGCATGTGCTAAAATACGTTTGTTCCATCAAGCTTGGTTTTGATCGTTCCGCTTGATGCGCTCCCCGCCTCTGGTGACACAGAGGCGGGGGTTTTGCTTTGCTTTTCGTTACATCGCTTTGCTCCGCCTTGGCGAATCAGATCAATACAGCGCCGTTCCTTTGCTGCTCAGTGCCTCGCCATTCCTTTGCTTGTCTATGCCGAGCAATGCTCTTCCATTGCTGTTCAGAGCAGGGCGATGCCTTGCTCTTCCATTGCTGTTCAGAGCAGGGCGATGCCTTGCTGTTCCTTTGCTGTTCAGAGCAGGGCGATGCCTTGCTGTTCCTTTGCTGATCATTGCCCCGCACGACGCTGCTCATCCATTGCTTAATCGATCTCCTCCCAAGTGAACCGCCCCTTGCCAGAGTTGCGCCACTGGCCTATCCCGGAGAACCGGCCATAATCCAGCCACTCGCGCACCGCCTTTTCGTGGTCTTCACACAGGAGCGTCACAGAAAACTCGACTGTTGCTCCAGCGGGGATCTCCTCGCTGATCGCCAGACTGACACGTTCGCCCTGCGCCGTCTGCGCTCTTAGGGGACGCTGGCACTCTCCGACCTCCCCGTCAAAGCGGATCGGGATGCACCGTGGTTCCGGGAAGACCAGCTTGTCGATCTCCTTCTTGTACGCTTTGATCTTGCTGGAGGCGCTGCCGCTCACCTTGCGAAGACCGCCGCAGGAATCCTTGAAAAATCCCTTGATCTGGTAGTCGTACAAGAACGGAGCGCCATCCTCCATGCGCGGAAAGACGGTCATCCCCTTTTCCACCACCGCCTCCGCGCCAATGGATGCGATCTCGTCCTCCACCGTGGAGGCGTCCGGAGCCTTGCTTCCGATAAAGTCCCGATACACGTCCTCGTTGGCAGGGCTTGTCCCCAGAAGGGGCTCAATAAAGGTAAGCTTCACTTTGATAGTCTTCATGATTTCCTCCTTGATTTCTCCCGCCACCCGTGATAAAATCAAGGTGACAGGTTTGTTGTAGATAGGCTTGTCCCTCCCCGTCAGGCGCATTGCGCCTGGCGGGGCCCTTTTTATGCGGGCAGGTCTGTCAGCCCTTCGCCTTCATACGGATCTTTATCCTCCGCCGGTCCGACATCAAACCCGATGTTCTCCCCGGCGGCGGCATACAGGAACAGCCACGCCTTTTTGAACAGCTCATCCTTCGTCATTTGAAGGCACCTCCTTAAAAGTCTGTTCCATGCTATGCCGCTATGGCGGCGGTTACGCCTGGGGCGGCTCATCCCTCACAAAGCCGGAATCAAAGATGTTGCACTACTTGCCGCAGACGCCAACCTTGCTAAATTTCGATGACAGTGTTTACCTCCGCCAGCTGGCGAATCAAATCGTCATAGGCGCTTTGAGCATCTTCCCTAGTGTCAAACATCTTGAGAAGATTAAAGGACTGCTTAAGCATCCACCGTCTCTCACAGCGGTACATCCGCCCGGGGACGATCATAGAGCAAAACTTGTCCATCGTTTTGTTGGTTTCACAATCCACCAGCACAGATGTCTCCTCAATTTCGATCCGGTCCGATGCGCCCAAGCCGCAGCAAAGACTGACTGATGCGTTGTTGATGTAGTTCATATGGGTACCTCCTTTCCGCCGCACGGTTGGCGGCTTTTTTATGCGCTGCCCTGCTCCGCCAGCAGATCGTCCACCGTACATCCGTATAATTTAGCGAGCTCCGGAAGTCGTTTTGTCGGCGGAAGATATGAGCCGTTCTCCCAGTTGTAGACGTTCTGGAAGGTCACGCCTAAAGCAAGCGCAACGTCCTTTGCCGTAAGGCCGGCCTTCCTTCTTGCTTCTTTCAGCCTCATGTTTCACCTCCCGAAAAATAATAAGTAACGCTTGACAACGCAACGGAAACCATATATCATAAGAAGTGCCAGCAACCTACAATATTTTTGAAAGCCCGCGTATGGGGGCTGGGGTTTGTGTTGTCGGTTTCATCAAGCAAGTATTATTATATTCGCTAATTTAGTGATAGTCAAGCAAAAATCACTATTTTGGTGAATTTCGTCATATCCAACAAAAAACACCCCCGCCGTTTGGCGAGGGTGTATGGAAGGTAGTACAATATGCAAATTACTGAGAATGTATTGATTGCAGTTATCGGGTGTATCCCTGCAGTCGCTACAGTGTTTTTCTCATACCTATCTAACAGAGAGAACTCAAAAAAAGAAGTCAAACGGATGGAAATGGCCTGGGAATACAAAGACAGGAAAGAATACAAAAAAGAGTTCGCCGAAATGCTCTCTGCCGTCAAGGAATTGATCGACAACAGGACACCCGGCGAACTCAAAGAGGCAATCTGGAAAATAAATCTTTTGCGTGTTCAATCTGATGGAACAGTTTTATCCTTATTGAACAGTCTTTACAGTGAGCTTACCTATGCAAAGAAACCGGTCATAGATTGGGATAGAATTGAAATGCTGTTAGCAAATCTTGTTGATGCCATACAGAAAGAAAAACAGGAAAAGCAATCAAAACTCAATTATTATAATTGGCGCACATAACCAACCAGCTCTTCAAGCAATCCATTTACTGTTTCCCAATTTATATGCGATATATCTGAAACTGAAACTTCGTCATACAATTTATCCATTAGAAAAGCAGCGGACCCGTATGTTTGAATGCGGTAATAATTCAATTTTGACAACATGATCCTCCGGTCTTCCTCTGATTTGTATACTTCAAATGTTCGTACAGATGCAAGTGTACTGGCAAGTCCTTCAGCATATCGCCTCTTCTCAAATTCCTTGTTTTCCCGCTGTCGCGTCATGCTTTTTCGCTTTTTGCGAAAATTATCTAAGCGTATTTGACAAATCTTAAACAAAAACACGTATGTAAGTATACACGGAAGCGAAACCAGAAAAAATGCCAGTAGAACTCTATCGGAAATTACCATTTTATTTTCCTCCTCATAATGTGATATGGTTACTATTTATCTCAATTTAAGTTTAATCGGAAGTAATGTCGAATGAAAGTTTTCCTTTATACACTGGCTGCAATATACTCGATTATTGCTATTAGAGCGGTTTGCTCTGTTTTAGACATCAGAATCTCCATAAAAAAGCTAAAGAAGTTCATATCTGTTTATGAGAGCAAAAATCCATGTAAAAAGGAACTGAAAGCAGCACTCAGGAGATACCCGTATATCAAGAGATATACAAAAACGGCAAAACTCGATCACAGCCTGTCAGAGTTTTCAAACAAATATAACTGTGAAAAACTGCTGCCTGAGTTGTATAATGCAGAAGATGAAAAAATACGTGAGTTTTGGATAAGCATGAGCCCTGTTCATGCAGTTAAAGGAATCTTTTCGTTTCCCGCTTATGTGGTATCGTTATTTGGAGTAAGACAGAACGATGCTGAAAAGTTTGTCGTAAATGCGCTGTTTTGGGTTATTGAATTTATTGCTGGGTGCTTTTCAGATAAAATAAAGGCGCTCCTTATATCAGTTCTCCGGTTTTAATATATCGTTTGCTTGAAGCCAAAGAATACTACGCAGCAAAATCTTCTGCATTCCTTCCAGTTCTGGAAACAATATTTCTATAACCAAACTAGCCAATAAGCCGGCTACCAGAATCCTCCACGGCTTTTTCATTTCGACGCCCTCCTCATAATGTTATAGGCTTATTATATTCACTATTTTAGCGAAAGTCAAGAGGTGATATTATGGATATTTACAAAGATAGAATTAGGCCGCTATTCGACAAGTCCGGATTACAAGATAAGCAAATTGAGCAAATCCTTGAACTTCCGCGGGGAGTAATTTACAAATGGGGAACTGGTAAGTATAAAAGCTACAAAACATATCTTCCCCAAATCGCCTCTTATTTTAACGTCTCCACCGACTATCTCTTAGGCAACACGGACGATCCCCGGCCCGCCGGGCAAAAAGAGCAGCCCCCCGCCGATGGCGAGGAGCTTAGCGAAAAGGATATTCGGCTTATTCAGTGGTTCCGCTCTCTGCCTCCAGAAAAGCAGAAAGCAATCCTAATTTCTCAAGACGCTCCAAAAGACTTGACCGAATAGCCGGGTCATTTGCAAGGTCCAGAAACCTAATTTCATCGCAAGTCAGACTCAATAATTTTACTTGATTCATATGTAAATCACGTTCCTTTCCATAGCCGATGTGATTGCATTATAGAACATACGTTTCCAAAATGCAATATGGAAAATTGCACAAATTTTTTCTGGAAATTTCAGCAACGCTAAATTTGTGGAGGAAGCCGTGGGAGCGGTGTAACTAACCGCTGAAAACGGTGAAATAGAAGGGAGAAAAACAATGAAAAGGATTATCTCGTTTGTTCTTGTTTTTGCACTATTGGCTACCACCGCTGGAGCTGTAGACCTATATGTGGACAATCGTTTAATTGATACGGATACACCGCCTACAGTTGTCAACGGTCGCACTCTGGTTCCCGTCCGTGCAATTTTTGAGGCTATCGGCGCAACGGTGGAGTGGGATAATGACACTCGAACCGTTACCGGCGCCCGCGATGGCGTAATTGTGACAATCCAAATTGACAACGCCACCGCCTATGTCAACGGCGAAGCGAAGACGTTAGATGTTCCCGCGCAGATCATCAACAGCCGCACAATGGTTCCCGCACGGTTTATCTCCGAGGCCATGGGATGTGATGTAACATGGTATCAGCCAACAGAAACAGTTGGTATTGCGGACAAAACAAAAGGACAGCAGATATTTGTAACATCATATGGCGAAAAGTACCATTATAACGGAACCTGCAACGGCGGGACCTACTATGAGGCTACTTTGGCGGAAGCGATGGGGCGCGGGCTCACTCCATGTGATAAGTGCGTCCTGACAGCAGACAATTCCGGCAGTTTTCCAGAAACACAACCCGTCGCTCCTATTCCGGAGAATCAGAATACTCCTTCTGGCATCGGGAACAGCGATAACTTCCATACATACGATAATCCCGAGCAGCAGCATACAAATCAGACATGGGTACTGAACACCAGCACAATGAAAATCCATTATCCGTCCTGCAATTCTGTCAAGAAAATTGCTCCGGATAATTACAGCACATCGAACTTATCCGAAAGCGAATTGATTGCAAAAGGATATACCACCTGCGGCGTGTGCCACTGAAGAAAATAATAAAGCCGCCCCCGGCGTTACCAGCACCGGGGGCGTCATAGAGGGCAGAAGTCTTGGTGGACCGTCTGCCCTCTCATTACATCAGAACAGGAAGGCGGAAAATCCTGTGAAACGAGTGTTCTTATATGTGCGCGTCAGTACCGAAGAGCAGGCAATCCACGGCCTGTCCATCGAGGCCCAGACCATCGCGCTGGAGACGTGGGCTAAGGCCAACGGGCACAAGGTCGTGGGAATATATACCGACGCCGGCGTCTCCGCCCGAAAACCGGCTTCCAAACGTCAAGAGCTACAGCGGCTTCTCGGCGATGTAAGAGCGGGAAAGGGCGAGCTGATCGTTTTTACAAAACTGGACCGATGGTTCCGAAATATTGCCGAATACTACAAGGTGCAGGAAGTCCTCGAAAAGTATCACGTAGACTGGCGCACCATTCATGAAGATTATGATACATCCACCGCCTCGGGCCGTCTGAAGATCAACATCATGCTCTCTGTGGCACAGGACGAAGCGGATCGCGCCAGCGAACGAATCAAAGCCATTAACGAAATGAAACGCCAGAAGCGGGAGCCATTGACCGGAGATTGTATGCCTGGGTATAAGATCGAAGGAAAAAAGTATGTAAAGGACCCCGCCCTGGAGGCCGCGGTAAACGGATTCTTCCGCACATATCTTGCGCGGGGATCCATTTCCGCCGCAATGGACGAAGCCGGCCGGTTAGGTCTGAAGCTACAATATCACCGTGCGCACAAGATGTTGGACAGCACGGCATATTACGGACGGTATTTTGATGCGGACGGCATGACGCCGCCATACATAACGAAGGAAGAGTTTGAGGAGATCCAATCTATGAGAAGAAGAGTCGTTCGTAAATCCCCCAAAAACCGGATATACATTTTCTCCGGCCTGATTGTATGCGGAGAATGCGGCGGCAGAATGGGCGGTCGTGTGAATACCAACCAGGAGTCCTATTATTACAATTGCTCGGCTCATTATCTTAGGACTGCAGAATGTTCCAACCGGATCAACCTGGGCCAGAAAAAGATAGAAGCGTTTTTATTGGAGACGATTCGAGAAGAAATGGACCAGCAAAAAGCGGCTTTAAACGCCGTTCCACACCAAAAGCAGCGGGATTACAAAGCCGAGATCGCCGCCCTTAGAGGGAAAATCGACCGGTTGAAGGATTTGTATGTAAATGATCTGATTACATTGGAGCAATGCAAAGCTGATCAGAGAATATATCAGGATAAAATCGAACTGCTTGAAAAGGAGTCTTCCGAACAGAAAGTCCCTAACTTTAAAACGGCGGATCGTCTTTTAGCTTCCGGCTGGGAAGTAGTATATAAAAGTTTGAAAAGCGAACAGAAACAGGAATTTTGGCGTATACTCCTAAAGGAAATTCGAATATACCCAGACCGCCACATTGAGTTCGATTTGCGGCTTTAATTTTTTAGAAAAATATCTTCATAATATTATTTCCAGTACGCAGGAAAACAACATGTACGTCACCGGCACCGGCAGTGAGGAATACTGGATGAACCGGCTGGCCGACGCCATGATCCCCTACCTCAACAGCTGCGGCATCCGCTATAAGCGCAATACCCCCGACATGACCGCCGGCAGCTCCATCCGGCAGGCCAACCAGGGCTGGTACGACTTCTACCTGGCCCTCCACTCCAACGCCGCCGCGGAGAGCAACTACGGCAACGTCCGCGGCATCATCGCCTTCTACTACCCCACCAGCGCCCAGGGCCAGCGGGCGGCCCAGATCTTCGTCAACAACCTGCGGGGCATCTATCCCCTGCCCGACAAGGTGGTGACCCGCTCCACCACCAGCCTGGGGGAGGTTCGGGATTCCAAATTCCCCGCCGTGCTGCTGGAGATCGGGTACCACGACAACTATGAGGACGCCCGCTGGATTGAGAACAACATCCCGGAGATCGCCCGGAACCTGGTCCTCAGCCTCACCGACTATTTCGGCATCCCCTTCATCTGGCCCGTAGATCCCTGGGAGGCCACGGTCCACGCCGGCGGCGGCACCTTGAACCTCCGCAGCCGCCCCACTACGGATTCCTCCGTAATTGCCAGCATTCCGGATGGGGCCACCGTGCGGGTCTACGGACAGTACGAGGACTGGTATGTGGTACGGTACGGGGACTACGTAGGGTACGCCTCGTCGCAGTTTATCCGGTAAAGGCCGGCAGGCTCTGCACCGCGAGCAGACCCGAAAGCAGAAAAACAAAACTTCCCCCATGCGGGCCTATGCCCGCATGGGGGATTTCTCTCAAGCCGGGCCAGAAACGCACGCCGTTAGGAGTGAATAATGTCTGTCCGCCTGCTCGCACTCAAAATCACCGTCCGCTTACCGGTCCCCGTCTGTTTTAACCGGCACGCCGGCCCGGCGGAGGTCCCGCCGCAGGCGGGCCGCGTCGCCGTCGAACACTGCGCCGGACATGCCCGCGCACAGGGCTCCCTCTATGTTGATGTTGAGATCGTCCACAAAGAAACACTCCTCCGCCCGCAGGCCGTACTCCCGCAGAAGCGTCTCGTAAATCTCATGCTGGGGCTTGAGGAGCTTCCACTGGGCGGAAATGATCTGGCCGTCAAAGTATTGGCTGCCGGGAATAAGGGGAAAATACTCCGGCTGCCGGACGGTGGCGTTGGAGAGCAGATAGATGCCATAGCCCAGCTCCTTCAGCTCCCCGAGAAGCCGCTCCATCCCCTCCACGGGGCGCAGCTCCAGCTTCCACCAGCCGTTGAGCAGCTCCTCCGCCACCGGGTGGAGCCGTTCCGGCAGGTTGGCCTGCATCGCCTCCAGGGCTTCCCCGGCGGAAATGGTCCCCCGGTCCAGCTGAATCCACGCCACGGAACCGAAGGCCTCCTTCAGCATAAGGTCCCTGTCCGCCGGGGAAATGTCAAAATGCGCGAGCAGCGCGGCGGGCTTGAAGTGGATCAGAACGCCGCCCATATCAAAGACAATGTTTTTTATCATATCCGGTTCTCCTCTACCGCCCTGGGGGCGGCGCGGCAGGGCCTATCTCTCCATCTTCCAGTACTGCACGCTGTAGGGGGGCAGCTCGCTGCCGCCGCCGAAGTCGTGGGTCTGCCCGGTGAGCAGATCCACCGCCTGTCCGCACCCCGCGTCGAAGTGGGCGGTGTAGGGCTGGCTGTCCGCGTTCACCGCCACCAGCACCCGCTCGCCGTCGGTACGGCGTTGGAAGATGGCCTGCTTGTTGGTGAGCACCACATCGTGGAAGTCGCCCCAGCACAGGGCCTCGCTCTCCCGGCGGGCCTTGACCATGGCGGCCAGGGTATCCGTCAGGCCGTTCCACTCCGGCCCGTCGAAGCAGGGGCGCAGGGCGTCGTCCCCCTGGGATTTGTCCCCCTTGGCCCCCCACTCGCTGCCGTAGTACAGGCAGGGAATCCCCGGCATCCCGAACAGCACTCCGTACAGCAGGGGCAGGTGCTCGGGGTTCTGGAGGATGGACGCCACACGGGTGACGTCATGGTTGTCGGCAAAGGACAGCAGGTGCCTGCCCTTATACAGCGTCCACTGCTCCGGGCCGAACTGCCGCTTCAGGGAGTGGACGATCTCAAACAGGTTCATGGAGTTGAAGCTGGAATACAGCCCCTTATAGCACTCGTAGTTGGTGCAGGAGTGGAGCATCTCATCATTGACCCACTGGTTGTAATCCCCGTGGAGGGTCTCGCCCAGCAGGAAGAACTCCGGCTTCAGCCCATCGCAGAAGGAGCGCAGGCGGCGGAGGAAATCCTTGTCCAGGCAGTAGGCCACGTCCAGCCGCAGGCCGTCGATGCCGAAGCGGTCCACCCAGGAGCGGATGGCGTCGAACTGGTGCTGGACCACCGCCGGGTTGAACAGGTTCAGCTTGACCAGCTCGTTGTGGCCCTCCCAGCCCTCGTACCAGAAGCCGTCGTTGTGCTCGGTGTTGCCGTCGAAGCTGATGTGGAACCAGTCCTTGTAGGGGCTGTCCCACTTTTTCTCCCGCACATCCTTGAAGGCCCAGAAACCCCGGCCCACGTGGTTGAAGACTCCGTCCAGCATCACCCGGATACCGGCGTTGTGGAAGGCCTGGCAGACCTGGGCCAGGTCGTCGTCGGCGCCCAGGCGGGGGTCCGTGTGGAAGTAGTCCCGGGTGTCGTAGCCGTGGCGGTCGCTGTCGAATACCGGGTTGAGCAGAACGGTGTCCGCTCCGGTCTTTTTGATATGGTCCACCCAGTCCAGCAGACGCAGGATGCGGGGCTGAGTGCTGCTGTCGTTGTCCGCCGGCGCGCCGCACAGGCCCAGGGGGTAGATTTGATAAATGACTGCCTCGTCAAACCACATAATGATCTCTCCTTTCGCCCGGAGGGGCGGGTTGTTGTCTGGTACATCATACTACGTTTGCCCGGGTTCCGCAATAGGTAACTAGCTTCAAGTGTTGGAAAGGTGTCTGTGCATAGGGCAAGGGCGGGTGAGAGGAGACAAGGGCAGAGCCCTTGCCCTGCATGACGTATCAGCTGGCATTTCCGGAGGCTTTCCCGATTTAAGGGACGAGTTGAACCGGGGGAATGGCTTGCATTTTTGAAAAAATGAGGTATACTAAACAGGAAGGGACGTGAGGGGTATGGTGGAAAAACGCAGCGGACAGGTCGAATATACCTTGGCAACGCATGCTGTAGAGAATCTTATTCCCAGCCGGGAGGCATTGCGCCTTTGCAGCCGTCTTTCACAGGGAGAAATCGACGTAAATAGTGCGATTCAGGCTGTGTTGAACCGGTATGGGTTGAAGAAAACGGAAGATTATGGACGATGAGTTTAGCAGGTATGAGGTATACACGACGGCTGGATCGGTCTACTGTTACCGGGACAGCGGCGTGTTGAAAAATCGCTTTGGCCTGCGTGATGGGGCCAAGCTGAAGCTGGTTGAGACGGACTTAACGGCGATTCGTCAGAATGATTTGCTGCTGCACCCGATTGAGGGGCGTTTTTCTGCGCGCCAGCTTTGCCGTATACACCGGTATCTCTTTGGCGACATCTATTTTTTTGCCGGGCATTACAGGCGGGAGGATATCATGAAGGGGGCAACCCGGTTTTTGTCCTGGAGAGAGATTCCACCCAGATTGAAAGTGCTGCTGTCGAAGCTCCGGGAAGAAAACTGTCTGACAGGCTGCTGCTTTGAGGAGATCATCGACCGAGGCGCATATTATTTTGCGGAATTGAACTATATTCATCCCTTTCGGGAGGGAAACGGCCGCACGATACGGGAATTTATGCGCCTGCTCTTTGACCGTAACGGCTATAGGGTGCTGTGGAACGCGGTTGAGCCGGAACATCTGCTTGCAGTAATGGAGGAATCTGTCTATGATATCACGCCCTTGAAAGGGGTGCTTTCGCGCTGTCTGGAAAGGAAATAAGGTGGGACCGCTCTGGGCGGTCCCTGTTTTGTTATTTCAGCGCGTCAGATACCTTCATAAGCGTCTCCTCATGGGTGTGGTCCACCAGGTGGGTGTAGATTTTGCCGGTGGTGGCGGGGGTGGCGTGGCCCAGAGCCTTGCCGATATCGAACAGAGGCACCCCCTGGAAGGAGGCCACGGTGGCGAAGGAGTGGCGCAGGCCGTGGAGGGTAACCCGGGGCAGGTCATTTTTCCGCACAAACCGGGTGAAGGCCAGGGACAGGGCGTTGGGGGAGTAGGGGTAGCCCTTGTGGTCCAGTACCACGAACTGGCTGGGCTCCTTCAGCTTGCCATCCCGTAGCCAGGCCTCCTGCCGCGCCTGTTCCAGCTGCAGCAGCCGGGCCACGTCGTCAGGCAGGAACAGGGTGCGCACCGAGGAACGGGTTTTGGTCTCCTTCTGGACGATGGTGGCCCCGAAGGCGGTGCGGGCCTCCCGGATATAGAGCAGCTGGCGCTGGTAGTCGATGCAGTCCCATTTCAGGCCGCAGATTTCCTCCCGGCGCATCCCCAGGCTGCCCGCCAGCTTGACACATAGCTCCAGGGGGTGGCCCTCCAGCAGGGCATACAGCTGCTTCAGCTCCTCCGGCCGGTAGTAGGAGGCCTCCTTCTGCTTGGCCCGGGGAGGTTCCACCCGGTCCATGGGGGAGACCAGCAGCTTGTCCTGCCGCACCGCCGAGCGCAGGGAGGAGGACAGCAGGTCATGGTGCCGCCGCAGGGTGTTGCCGGACAGATTGGCGGTCTGCTGGACCTGAATGTAGTACTGCTGGATGTCCATGGGGGTGAGCTTCAGCAGGGGGATGTGCCCCAGGGCGGGGAGGACGTGGTTGTTGATGATCTTCTGGTAGCCGTAGACCGTGGTCTCCGCCCGGGTGGGCCGGACGATGTTTTCCATCCAGCTCTCCAGCCAGTCGGCCAGGGTCAGGTCGTGCTTGGGGGTGCGCAGCTCTTCCTCACGGTGGGTGAGGAAGTTCCGCAGCCCCATTCGGGCGGCGTAGAGGGTGCGGTAGGTCTGATACCGCTTGACCCGCTTACCCTCCTTGTCCTTGCCCAGGTCCATGCTTACGTAATAGATCTTGCGGATGTCGTCGTAGGAAATGTTACGCTCCACAGTCTTTCTTGCCATAGTGTTTACCTCCAAATTTTTTTATCTAAGGGTAGGTTTCCACCGGAATTGGTGGAAAATTCTCCCTGATAAAAAATATGGAGGATAACTGGGCCAAGCACAAGCCTAAATTGTTCTAAATTGACGAATTTTGTCGAAAAGCTTCCGGTGAGGGCCTTTCTATGGTACAATAAGGAAAAACAGGAGGGATGCGCGTGCTTCGGATCGGAAATCTGCCGCTGCCAGTCGGGGGCGGCATGGAGCAGCTGCGGGGTCGGGCGGCCCGGGTGCTGGGGGTGCGCCCCGGGGCGCTGGGAGAGCTGGAGATCGTCCGGCAGTCCATCGACGCCCGGAATAAGCGGGATGTCCACTATGTATACACAGTGGAGGTATCTATGCCCGACGAGGCGGCGTTGCTGCGGACGGCGCCCAAGGGCCGCGTCACCCTGGTGGAGCGGACCCCCTATGCCTTCCCGGCGGTGACCCGGAGGTCCGCCACCCCCCCGGTGGTGGTGGGGATGGGCCCGGCAGGGCTGTTTGCCGCCCTGTTTCTGGCCCGGAACGGCCTGCCCTGCGTCATTCTGGAGCGGGGCCGGGACATTGACAGGCGCACCCTGGACGTGGGGGACTTCTGGTCCACCGGCGTTTTGGACGAGGCGTCCAACGTCCAGTTTGGCGAGGGGGGCGCGGGGGCCTTCTCCGATGGCAAGCTGACCACCGGCACCCACGACGCGCGCATCTCCGCCGTGCTGGATACCCTGGTGGAGGCGGGCGCCCCCGCCGACGTGAAATACTCCCACAGGCCCCATGTGGGCACCGATGTGCTCCGGACGGTGGTGAAGGCCATCCGGAGGGAGCTGGCCGCCCTGGGCTGTGATATCCGTTTTGGCCACAAGCTCACCGGCCTGACGGTGAGCGGCGGCTGTCTGACCGGCGTGGAGGTGGAGGGCCCCCAAGGGGAAAATTACCTTCTGACGGCCAACGCTCTGATTCTGGCCCCGGGCCACTCCGCCCGGGATACCTTTGCCATGCTCCGGGGGGCCGGAGTGCCCATGGAGCGGAAGGGCTTTGCCGTCGGCGTGCGGCTGGAGCACCGGCAGCGGAATATCAGCCTGAGCCAGTACGGCCCCGCCTGGGCACAGCTGCCCCCCTCCGACTATAAGCTGGCCTGCCACCTGCCCGGCGGCCGGTCGGTCTTCACCTTCTGCGTCTGCCCCGGGGGACAGGTGGTGGCGGCGGCCTCCCGGCAGGGGGGCGTGGTCACCAACGGGATGAGTCACCGCGCCCGGGACGGGGAGAACATCAACGGCGGTCTGCTGGTGGGGGTTGGCCCTGAGGACTTCCCCGGGGAGGATGTGCTCGCCGGCGTCCGCTTTCAGGAGCAGTGGGAGGCGGCCGCCTTCCGCCTGGGGGGCGGAAGCTTCCGAGCCCCGGCCCAGCGGGTGGAGGACTTCCTGCAGGGCCGCCCCTCGGAGGGCCCGGGGATGGTGGCGCCCACCTACCGCCCCGGGGTGGTATGGACCGACCTCTCCCCCTGCCTGCCCGGCTATGTGGGGGAGGCCCTGGCCCAGTCCCTCCCCCTGCTGGACCGGAAGCTCCACGGCTTTGCCAGCCCGGACGGCATACTCACCGGAGTGGAGACCCGGTCCTCCTCGCCGGTGCGCATCCTGCGGGACGCAGGCTGTCAGTCAGCCCTCCGGGGCCTCTACCCCTGCGGCGAGGGGGCGGGCTACGCCGGTGGCATCGTCTCCGCCGCCGTGGACGGTATCCGGGTGGCCGAGGCGGTGGCCACGCAGTAAGTTCGGCCCGCTGCCGTTGGGGATGTGCTCCTTTCCCTTTTCAGGCGTTATCGGCACAAAGGCGGCATGAGTTTGGATTTTTTCCGGGCCTTGGGACATACTAGGACCATCCAAAACAAGGAGGTCTTATCATGAGCAAACCCAAAAAGCAGCAGGCCCGGGATCCCCGTACCGGCCGGGACCTGCGGGGCTCCGCCCCCATTGCCGGCCAGAACCG
>OFGR01000311.1_pt1 | contig 51144 bp, 56 predicted proteins | sample 1521811 | NCBI WGS metagenome assembly OFGR01 (sample SAMEA3504098, study PRJEB24116) | mouse gut metagenome | biome: mouse gut; feature: mouse-associated habitat; material: faeces | place: Denmark | collected 2011 | reverse complement strand
ACCCTACGCACAAACCTTCGGTTTATGCTCCGGGGATTTCGCCCTGCCGGGGGCAGATTTGCGCAGGCGCAAATTTATACAGCCCGAAAGGACTGGACTGTATTTATCCATGCCGCCCAGAGGACGGGCGCACGGATGACGCTGCTGATTATGGCTACATTTCAGGGCAAATGTACAGCATTGCAGAGGGAACTTCACAGAACGAAGCCCCCTGCGGCTGTCAGAAAGCGACAGCCGTAAACTGCCCGGATACGGGCAACGGTTCGCTACAAGCCGCCTTATAACGGTTGCTCAAAAAAACTGTGGCGGCAGATTATCCGCAAAAAAGGGAAAGGAAGCGTTTATGAAAAGAAATTCATTTATAGAAATGGCAAAGCTGCATAACCTGTCAGGGCGCATCACTTATATTTCGAGCCATGCCAAGCAGGAACATCTCTATGAAGTCTATGCAACAGAGCCGGACAGGGCATTCTGGCGGGAGCTTGCCAAATGTAATCAGGAAGAATTTGAAAAAAGCGGCACAAATGGGAAGTGCATTGAGGCAAGGGAACTGATGATTGCGCTTCCGGAGAGTTTTATCAACTATGAGCATGACTATCTTTTGAAAAAGATGGTAGACAAATTTAAGGAAAAGTACGGCGTGGAGTGCTTTGCTGCGCTCCACCACAATAAACGTAAAACGAATCTGCATATCCATATGGTATTTGCGGAGAGAAAGCGGCTGGAACAGCCGACAGAGAAAATTGCCACTCGGAATATGTTCTACAATGAGCAGGGGCGTCATGTGAGGACAAAGAAAGAGATTCTTGACGGAGATGGGAATATCCGTCAAGGCTGTAAAATCATTAAAAAAGGTGAGGTGTATGAACGCAAAATTTTCACTGTCAAAGATGAACGCTTTAAGCAAGAATCTTTTTTAGATGGGGTAAAAGTGTTTTATACGGATTTAATCAACCAGATGGTGCTTGATGATAGGGACAGGTTAAGTATTTTTGATAAAAACGGTCCGTACCTTGCGACAAAGAAGGTTGGCAAAAATAATCCGAAAGCGGAGGAAATCAAATCGGACAATGAAATACGCATGGAGTGGAACAGAACCGTTGACCGTGCGATTGTAAGCGGCGTATCAGAAGCGGAGATTGTGGAGCTTAAAAAGACGGAGATAACGGATAAAGTAAAAGAATCCGTGGAGCAGAACGGACAAAGGCCGGAGCTGTTCGGGGAGATTGTCAGGGCAGCGATTTTGTTGTTAGAACTCCTGATTATGAAAGCCATGCAGAAGGTGATTGATATAGTGGAGAAAGTGATCGGAAATGGTGTCAGTGCCATAAAGGAAACATCAAAAGAAACGGACAGCCGTATCCATGCAGGAGATGATCCAGGATTTCAGCCGGAAAGAAAGGAGATACCATTTCCCATAGATCCGCATCGAAAACTCGATATGAAAAAGAATACAGAATATTCAATGACTGCTTCCAAAGAGAAAGAAAGCATTATTAAACAGGTAAAGGCGGAGCGAAAACCTGTTCTGGTTGAAAAAGAGCAGCCAGCAGAAAGACCGCCGCAGCCAAAACCGTCCGTACTGGCAAGTAAATATCCCCGGCTGAAAGAGATTGAGGGCAGGCTGAAAGACCAGAACAAGGCAATATTCGGGCGTGAAAAACAGAGGGATATGCTGAAAAAAGAATTGTCTGAATGTACGGGCATCTTCAAAGGCGGCAGGCGCAGGGAGTTACAGCAGGAGATCGACAGCTTTGATAATCAGATTTTCAATATGAAAAAGAGGCTTTCTTCTATTGTGAAAGAACATCATTTTGATTCTATGCAGGCATTCTATAAGGAACTTGATGTGGCAAAAAGAGAGAATCAGAATTATGAAGCAGCTTGTGCGGAGTACGAGAAAACTTATGGAGAAAAAGTGGTGGATACTAAGAGCGTCAGAGACAGGCTTAGGCAAAAAGAGAGGGCTATAAAAGAAAGAGAAGCAGGCAGGGTGCATCAGGCAAGGCAAAATGACAAAGGGGCGAGGTAGAATAGGCAGATGGTGGTCTGCTTGTGGGAGAGAGTGTGAGCAGGGACATCCAGTCTATGTTCCAGCATTAGACTTCCCCATTATAACGGAAGAACATTTTCGGGGTTTTCTTTATCATTCCGATGACATCATACCCAGTTTCCTTAACGGAATGTAGGGCGCTTGGAGAGGAAAACCAGCTGTCAAAAAGGACATATTTTGCAGGAATGGCTGCTTTTTTAGCAGATGACAGGAGTTCCAGCATGGCATGTGTTCCTTTCTGCATAGAAAGTGCACGCCGTTTATAACCAACGGTTCTTTTTTCGACAGGCTCTGCTTGATTGATCCAGTTTTTCTTATTTTCAGGTGGAAGAAGCACACTGTTAATCGGAAGGAAAGTACTTCCGTCAGACCATCCAAGCGTGAGCATACGGAAACTAAATTTATAAGTGTGTCTGGCATGGTCATATACTTTTGCAAGAAGTTCCGTTTTTTTTGAACGGTTGCGTTCAAACATAGAATTATCGATGATCAATACGTTGGCGCGGTCTTGTGAATCCAGCGGAAGGATTGCCTCTCTGATGATTCTGCCTGCAAGAATGGTTGTAAAACGGATCCAGTTGATCTGGACCATTTTCATAAAGCGGTATACAGTATCCTTGGCAAAAGCCAGAGTATTTCTTCATGAAATAAGGTTCTTATATGCCTCTGTTTGAAAAAATCAAAAGAAACAGGTACTGAAAGATTTCCACTGCAGGAGTTCCCTTCTTTTTATACGCATTAGCCGTTTTTAATACAGATGAAACATGAAATCTAGTAAAAAATAGTAAAAAATCTTCGGATAGATTTAGAAATTTGTTTATCATTTTGGTTGTTTTGTGTTATACTTTTATTCATAGTGCGAGCTGAGAAATCAGCATAGCTGATTATATAGCAGGAAAATCCTGTCGGGAAAGGTTTAATCAACCGCCCGTACCAAGTCCTTGGAGTCGAAGTGGCAACATCAGATTTAAGCATAGGACAGAGGCAACAGAGCCGAAACGAAAGTGAAGTGATAGAGCTTGCAAATTAGTATGAGGTCGGAAATGGTCGATGCGTTTGCGTTCGTAGCAGACAACATCTCTGTAACCGCTATGGTGAGGGACAGGGGCATCCCCCAGTCCGAGAGCTTGGAGAGGTTGATGAGAAATATATAATACAGAACAGTTGGGGTCTTATTATCCCCCTGGCATAGGGTATGATGTACAATTAAGGGAACAAGAGAGGAAATTAAATGGATAATAGGAAGTCTGAAGTGCTCATAGTACCAAAGAAACCGTTAATAACGGTGGAGGGAAGGGGCACACCTTGCAATGAAAGAATATTGGGTTGAGTCGTATGCGTTAATAGTGCATGTACGGTTCTAATGAGGGGTATGGGGAGCAATCCCCATATCTACTTGAGGCATGAGCCTGTGGTGTTTTAATTGTTTTGAACAACTCAATTATACCAAACCAGATGGTTTCATGCTATTTTAATGCCAGTAATTATTGAATGTTCAAGGTGCATAAACACTTATTCAAGTGCGAAGTTTGAGTATAAAACAAAAATTGGGGGAGGATATGATGTGTTTCATATAGGGATATGTGATGATGGAAAAGAAGTCTGTGCAGAACTGGAAGATATGATTTATAAATTGGGAAAAAAGCATGGGGTAGGGCTAGAAACAAGTGTATGGTTTTCCGGAGAAAGTCTTTGTGATTTTTTAAAAAGGGAAAATACTTTAGATATGCTGTTTTTGGACATAGACTTAATTACCACAGACGGAATTCAGGTAGGTAATTTTATACGAGAGAAAATGAAAAATTTAGAATTAATTATCATATATATTTCATCTAAAAGCAGTTATGCAATGCGGCTTTTTGAGGTGCAACCGATAGGCTTTTTAATTAAACCATTAAAGACAGAAACTGTAGAAAATGTATTTTTAAAGAGCATTCATTTTTACGAATTGAAAAATCAAAAATTTGAGTATTATTCGAAAGGTTATTTTTACAAGATTTCTTTTCGAGAAATTATATTTTTCTATAGCCAGAATAAGAAGATTAATATTGTTACAAGAGAGGGCGAAAGACAGTTTAATGGAAAACTGAAAGAAATAGCTTCAGAATTACCACATAATTTTATCATGATTCATCAGTCTTATATTATAAATTTAGATTATATGGTAGAGTGTTCCTATGAAGCAATCAGAATGCAGGGAGATAATTTATTGAGTATTAGTATTCCATATCGAAAATTAGTAAGGGAACAGATTATGAAATATAAATGGGAGGAAAAATAATGTGGCAGAAATGATTACGGTTTTAAGCACTAACTTATTTAGAACATTCATTCTCAAAAGATTCATGTCAATATTTTTTGAAATAAATATTGAAGAAAAGGGAAAGGAGAGGATATGTTATTTTGTTTTCTTTTCACTGACAGTATTAGTTCATTCGTTTTTTCACTTTCCCGTATTAAACATCATAACTAATTTATTATTGATTTATTTTATTACACGATTATATGTGGGGGTAGAGAAGAAAAAAGTATTGGTTACTCTTTTGATATATGGAATCAATATGTTTTGTGACATTATAGCAGTATATTCCTTTGGTAATTACATGGTAGGTGAAGAAGCAAATGGAATGACAGTATACATTACTACTTTTTTAATACTTATTTGTGAATTTGTTGTAGAGAGATTTTTGGTGAAGAATAAAAGTAAGGATTTTATACCATTTCACGGAAACATATTAATTGCTATCCCTGCTATTAGTATAATGATTTTACTAATATTGGTTATGAACAACCTGAATAGCAGAATGATACTAATTTCTGTAAGTGTTGGGATTTTGCTTATTAATCTATTAATATTTTATTTATATGGTGTTTTAGTTGATGCTTATTTAAAGTTAGAGGAAAGAGCATTATTTGAACGACAGATTGCTAGCTATGCCAATCAATTAAATATTATGACACAAACGGAAGAAAAAGTAAGAACACTAAAGCATGATATGAAGCACCATTTAAATGAATTAATGATTTTAGCGAGGCATCAAAATGATGATAAAGTAATGGACTATATTTGTGATATGCAGGCATATCTTGAAAATCCACATGAGTATATCAGCAGTGGAAATCAGGAAGTAGACAGTCTGATGAATTATATGCTGAACAGAGCAAAGACAGTTCTTAATCATGTTAATTACGAGATAAATATCCCAAAGGAATTGGCAATTCGTTCCTTTGATTTAAATGTCATTGTCGGGAATCTATTGGAGAATGCGATAGAGTCAGCTGAGCAGTCAAAGGAAAGATGGTTGGAACTATTTTTAAATTATGAACGGGGTATGCTTTTTATTCGTGTCAGAAATAGTTATGATAATGCAATAAAAAGAAAAGGAGAAATTTATATTACCACAAAGAAAGAGAAGCGGATTCATGGAATCGGATTGCAAAATGTCAAGAACGTGGTTGATACTTACAAGGGGGATATGCAGATATCAGACAAAGATAATATTTTTGATGTAAAAATTATATTATATGCTTTATTGTAGAAATAGAAAATTTAACAGACACTTACATATTATTGCCTCACATCGTTTAGGTTTACCAGACCTATTTCAATGGAGAGGCTTTTTTTGTACAAATTTCGCCCTAATATATATGAATTTCGCCATTTGGAAAATTAAGATATGAAAATATGATATTATCAAAAAAACAAATGAATCATTATACAAGTGAGGGATACAAAATGAAAAAGCATAACAGATTAAAAAAGATAATTGAGAAAATTGCAATCAGGGCAGCGATTTCTGAAGCAAATACAACATGTCCATTTATTAATTATCAACCAGAGATACCTAAGGCGGTAAAAAAATTAAGGAAGTTTTAAAGATGAGTATTCAGATTGAGCAACTGTCAGAAGAAGAGCGAGAGGAAATCATAAATTATGGTATTAGAAGAAGTATAGTTATATCTATAAGCACCATAGTTACAATAATGGCGGGGTATCTGTTGGGTATAGTATGGCAAAGTATATTTTTTTTATTTTGCTTTAGTGCATTAAGAAAATATGCAGGTGGGTATCATGCGGATACTCCCATAAGATGCTATTTTCTTTCTTTCATTACTCTGTTTATCGCATTGATGGGAATTAAAATATTACAATGTGATGATAATGTAGGAATTTTAATTCAAACAATCAATTTGCTTATAATTATATTCTTATCTCCTATAGACAGTGTTGTGCATAGATTGGAGTATGAAGAAAAGAAAGAATACGGAACAAGAGCTAAAAAAATAGCATTAATTTATTATGTACTATATTGTATTTTAAAGAAGGCATCAATTGTGTATATATCAACGCCTATCGCCGTTGCATGCTCAATGGTTGGAATTTCTTTAATAGGAGGGTATATAAAATATAGAAAAGTCGCAATGAGTACAGAATAATTAATAGAAAAGATCATATTTGATATTATCATTCCTTGTTGAGGAGATAATATAATCATTAAAGGAAGGAGGACAAGGTTATGGATAAGATGTTTGTTCAGGTAAACGTAGAGGACAAAGAAGTTAAGGACAATGATGGATTTATCTTCTGCGGACATTCAGACTCTTGTGGATCAATCGAAGGTATTTGTCAGCCGTTTATCCATTAGTGTACGTAAAATCGGGTGATATTAGTTTTATAATAATATCACCCGATTTTTCTGATTGGAGGGAAAAATGAAAGTAAATAGTACATTCAAATTAGAAAAAATAAATCATAGATACTTTGCATTTGATGGTGGTACAGGAAATATTTTTGAAATTAGCGAAATATTATATGAAATACTTTTAAATAGAAATGAAAAATTAACAGAAAAGTTTACAGTGGAAGAAATAGAAAATGCAGAAAAAGGGCTACTTGTAGCAATGAATAATGGTATATTATCAGAACAAAATTTACTACTAAGGACATATCAAAAAATAGGTGGGAAAAATGTGCACTCACTTAATACATTGTTCCTAAATGTCGCTCAAAAATGTAATTTGAAATGTTCGTATTGTTTCGGAAAAGGGGGAAGTTATGGACTCCAACAAGAAATGATGTCAATTGATACTGCACGTAGGTGTGTTGATTATTGGTTAAAAAATATTGAAGAGAAAAAGCAGAATATCGTTGTAAGCTTTTTTGGGGGAGAACCACTCTTAAATTTAGAAGTAATTGAATTTGTTGTACAATACATAAATTCAAAAAAGCAAAGTATTAACGGAAATGTTAAATATATGATTACTACTAACGGAACAATATTAAATAATAGTATTATAGAAATGTTTATTAAAAATGATTTTTTAGTAAGTGTAAGTTTAGATGGGATTTCAAAAATTCACAATAAAAATAGAGCGTTTGCATCAGGGAAGGGAAGTATGGATCTAGTTGCAAAAAACACAAAAAAACTGTTGGCTCATATTAGTAATTTAAATTGTCAAATAACATTACGAAGAGAAGATATTCCTTTTTTAGAAGAAGCAGTTACTGCTTTATGGGAAATGGGAGTAGATAAAGTTTACTCAAATATAGTATTTGACAAAAATGAAATATATCAAGAAAAAGATTATAAAGAACTCAAATTCCAAACTGAAATATTGAGTGATTTAATGTATCAGCACTTGATTTCTGGAAGTAAGAATATTTATGGCAACATATTTGATTATATGCAAAATTTACATACTAGAAACTATGCAATTAATTGTTTCGTTTGGAAGGAAAAGATTGCAGCATTCGCAAGTAATGGAGACGCATATTCGTGTTATCGTTTAGTTGGGGAGAATGATTTTTTGTTGGGAAATGTTAGGCAACATGATTTCACAGTATTTTCTAAACCTTTCGAGAAACAAAAGGTTGCACAATGTCAGAATTGTTATTGCCAATTATATTGCGGGGAAGGTTGTCCGTGTGAAAATTTAGTATACAATTCGGATATTAATATACCTGCTGAAGAGTGGTGTGAAAAAAATAAAATATTATTTGATATTAGTCTTAGATTATACCTGAAGATTAAAGTAAATGAACCCGATTTATTTAGAAAACTTTGCAAATATTGGGAGGAAAACAGATGATAGAATATAATGCTGTAGGGCTGCTGTATACATATAAATGTACGGGAACTTGTGAAATATGTGGTTTGAAATGTGGACCAAACAGAAATGAAAAAATGGATTTGGAAGTAGCAAAAAAGGTAATACGAGATTCTGCTTATAATGGAATTAAACTTATAGGAATTACTGGTGGTGAACCATTTATCTATTATGAAGAAATTTTAGAATTATGCAAGTTGGCTTTTTCATTAGGAATGCAAACAACATTTACAACTAATGCTTTTTGGGCAACTGATAAGGATGGTACATTTGAAAAATTAGAAAAACTCAAACACTATGGTGTAAGAAGTATAAAGGTTAGTTTGGATGATTTCCATATGAAGCATATATCTACTGAAAATTATCGAAGAATTTTTAGAATTTCCCAGATGTTAGATATTAAAGTTTTGATAGGTTGTACAATTTTAAAAAATGGAATCGGTAATCGGCATGTTTTAGAACATTTTGATGATGAAATGGCTAATATTTTATTTTGCCAATATAGAGCGTATCCAATTGGAGATGCAGTAAAAATACCAAAAGAATTGTTCTATTTGAGTGATACAATTAGAGGAAAATGCAATGAAAGCAATATGTTACTTATTGAACCCAATGGTACAGTATATCCATGTGGAAGTGCTTGTGTAATGAGTAGTATAAGAAGTGTGGGAAATGTTTATGTGGATTCATTTGAAACAATTTTGGTAAATGCTAAAAATAATATATATACTAATTATATTAAGAAAAATGGTTTACAAGTGTTGATTAATACTATTAGAGATATGAATCCTGGTTTGGTTGACAATTGCCAATATGTAGATATGTGTGATGCATGTAGTAAAATATTCAGTTATTTTGATAAGAAAGTTATTGATGATGCTATAGAGAAAATAGAGGGGAAAATATGATCATATATAATACGTATATGTTATTAGAAAACGAAAAAGAAAATTATGTATATATTGCTGAAACAAATAAAATTTTTAAGATAAATTTCTTAATCAAGGATGTGCTATTAAATAAGCCAGCGACTGAAGAAGAAATGTGGAAAAGAGTTAATAGGTATGATATAAAAGTAGATATACAGGAAATGATTGATAAATTAGAAGAAATGAAACTGATTTATGAAAGAGGAGATAGAATACGAAAAATAGAGATAGAAAAATTAGATATATGTGACATGACATTATTAGTAACACAGAAATGTAATTTAAGATGTGAGTACTGTTTTGGAGATGGCGGAGAATATAAAAATATAGGTATAATGAGTTTTGAAGTTGCAAAAAGAGCTATAGACTTTTTGTATGAACATTCTAGAAACACAAAAGATATTGTAATTCTTTTTTTTGGAGGAGAACCTTTAATAAATTTTGAAGTAATAAAGCGTTCGGTGGGGTATTGTAAAGAAAAAGATATATTATATAATAAAAAAACTCATTATAGCATAACAACTAATGGAACAATTACGGACGATGAAATAGTACAGTTTTTAAGAGAAAATAATTTTTTAGTGCAGGTTAGTATAGATGGAATAGAAAGTGTAACTAATGCAAATCGGTTTGATATTCATAGAAGAGGTGCGTATTCTAGAATACTTGAAGGTGCAAAAGCCTTACAAGATAAGATGGTTGTAGGAGCAAGGGGTACAATTACACCTGCTGGTTTGAATGTTAGTGAAAATGTTACACATTTGTTGGAGGAAGGATTTGCATATGTACATTTGGCACCAGCAAATAATATGTTAAAGGAAAATGATTTTGAAAAAATAATCGAAAATTATTTTTTATATTGCGAAGAGTTTGAAAAATTATTATTAGAGCATAAATATAAAGAGTGTATTGCAAGACATAATCTATATAGTATTTTAAGAGAAATTCATGAAGGAAAGAAGAGAAATGTTTATTGTGCAGCAGGTTTTAAAGCAATATCTATAGATATTGATGGATATATATATCCATGTCATCGATTTGTGGGTGATAAGGAGTTTTGCATGGGGGATGTTTCCACTAATGTATTTGAACATGATGTGATATATAATCAATTATATAAAATTCCGGAAAAATGTAAATATTGTATATGTCAGTCTATATGCTCTGGAGGATGTATGCATGATAATCTTTTGTTAATGAAAAATATAAATATACCGGCAGAATGTAATTGCAAATTGCAAAAGTTTTTAACGGAACAAGCATTAAAAATATATATTTCTTTAACTGATATAGACAAAAAGTATTTGTTTGGGGAGGAAAGTTGCTATGGCGGATAATTATATTTTGGAAATGGAGAATGTCGATAAAATATATGGTTCGGGGGATAGTGAGGTAAAGGCACTGAATCATGTAAGTTTTTCAGTACACAAAGGGGAATTTATTGCTATTATAGGTGAATCGGGTTCTGGAAAAAGTACTTTACTTAATATTGTAGGGATGTTAGACAGACCGACCAACGGAAAAATAGTAATTGATGGGATAGAACAAAGAGAGATGACACTGGATCAGCAAGCAGTATTTAGAAGAGAAAACATAGGTTTTATTTTTCAATCCTTTAATTTGATTCAGGAATTAACCGTTGAGGAAAATATAATTTTTCCCATTTCATTAGGGCATAATAAGCCGGATAGAAAGAAAATAGATAGTATTATAAATAAATTGGGACTGGAGAAAAGGAAACAGCATTTTCCATCACAGTTATCGGGCGGGCAGCAGCAAAGAGTGGCGATAGGCAGGGCATTGGCAACAGAGCCGAAATTGATATTAGCAGATGAACCGACAGGCAATTTGGATAGCAAAAATAGTCAGGAGGTTATTAAAATATTGTGGGAAATATCAAAAGAATATGGCAGAACAGTTTTGCTAATTACTCATAATCATGATATTGCCAAAGTAGCAGATAGAATACTGTATGTAAAGGATGGTTGTGTTAGTGAAAGAAGATAAGTGGAAGAATAATTATTTAGAAATCATATATAAATATTATCGTATGCATAAAAAGAAAACAACTATTACAGTGGCATGTATTGCGGCGGCTATTTGCATGATTACAACGGTATTTAGTTTGGCGGATATTGGAATAGATGTTGAAATACAGGCCGTCAAGAACATCTATGGAAACTATCATATGAAAGTGGAAAATCTTTCTTTTGAAATTACTGATATAGAAAAAATAGAAGGAATAAGTCATGCAGGCTGGTTGGTTGAGTTACCAACAGGAGAATTGAAAGAGAAAGAGTGCAGGATACTATGCGGAGATGCGGATATCATACAGCAGTTTGATGTCAGACTTTTAGAAGGACAATATGCAAAGACCGGAGAAGAGGTTGTTATTGATAAAAAGGTTAAGAAGGATTATGCTTTGAAGGTAGGAGATGTCCTGCCAGTTAGGTTGGAAGGAAAGACGTATAACCTGGACATTGTAGGGGTATGCGATACCTTTTCTTCCCTTACAGCAAGAGATGTGTATGGTCTTTTGTTGTCTGTAGAAGGCGGAAGGATACTGGGAAATAGTTGTGGGGATTATTATATTACATGTCAAAATGTGGAAGAAATCGATGAAGTAAAATGTAAACTTATAGAAGAGTATCATTTGGAAGAAAACAGAATACAGTTAAATGAAATATTGTTGGCAGTTATGGGAAAGGGGAAATCTGTCTTAGCCGCTAATTTATATTTGATAGCGGGTATTTTATTTTGTCTTGTATTTCTTGTAAGTATTCTGATGATTACAAATTGCTTGAATATAAGTGTTCATGAGAAAAAGCAATTATATGGCTTACTTAGGTGTATAGGAGCAGATTCAAAACAATTAAGAAGATGTGTGCAGAAAGAAGGAAAAATACTATGGTGTCATAGTATACCCGCAGGGATTGGGAGCGGGGTGGTTTTGACATGGTGCTGTTTATTATTGCTACGACTTCTTAATAAAGATATGTTTGAAAATATTTTTGTGTTTCAAGTCAGTATAGCAGGGATTGTGATTGGAATATTTACTGGTTTGGCAGCAGTTATGATAGCGACAGTGAGTCCGGTAAGATATGTATGCAGTATTCCGCCATTAACAGCGATAAATGAAGAAACTTATCAGAAAGATATAAAATGCCGAAAAAAAAGAAGGACGATAAAAATTCCAGTAGAATTACTAATTAGCCTTAGACAGACAGGAAGCAATAGAAAATCACTTGGGCTTATGATAGCTTCTTTTGCAATGAATATTGTTTTGATTTTTGCTTTTTCTGTTATGATTAACTTTATTTATGAAGGTTCATATTTTACAAAGCCATATAATCCGGATGCCTCTATTTATAATAAAGAAGGTAAGTACTATATTCATGATGAAGTAAAGTGGAAAATAGAAGAAATAAGTGGTGTAGAAAGTGTTGTTGGACGTAAAGTAAACAATGCAGAATTGGAAAAAAATGGAAATGTATTTTCTACGTTGCTTGTATCATATGACAAACAGCAATTTGAATGGATAGAAAGCAAAATAATTTCTGGGAAATTAAATATAGGCAGGTTATTAGAAGGAGAAGAAATATTAGTTGATGAAGAAAGTGGTTTAGAAGTAGGAGATGAGGTACTGATTAAAGGTAATGGAGGCAATACAATAGCGTGTGTAGTAGGAGGAGTATTAAGGAATTTTCCATATGATTCGGCTGACAGTGTGAGATGCCTGCTTGCAGAAGCATTGTTTCAACAGGTAGTAGGAAATATGGATTATTCCATACTGGATATAAGATTTAGTAAGGGAAATGAGGAAGTATGGGAATTAATGACTAAAATTATACCAGAAAAATTTAGTATATTTGATTACCGACAAAAAAAAGAAGAAAGCAAAAACCAATTTTTAACAATGGCAGTCTTTGTATATGGATTTTGTGGAACTATCATAGCGGTAACTATCTTTAATATTATAAATTGTATGAGCATAAGTGTTTGGAATAATATGAAAAAGTATGGGATGATTTGTGCTGTAGGTGGGACGACAAAACAATGTAAAAAGATAGTAATACTGGAGGCTCTATTATATGCATGTGGAGGTGGGGCGTTAGGAATAGCAATTGGTGTACCTTTACATTATTATCTTTATAGTCATCTAGTTGCTAAGTATTTTAATACCGTATGGAGATTACCTGTTGAAATGATAATTACAATTATTGGAATTACTATATTTACAGCAATTGTATCATCACTGATGCCTTTGCAAAAAGTTAAGGAAATTAACATAATAGAAATAATTCGACAAGTATAGAGAGGAATACAATGAAAAAGAAAATAAGACTGTTGACATTTGTAATATGCATATGGATGATAATCGGATTTAATATTGAGGCTATGGCAGCAAATAATGCTTTAGCAATACAAGTAAATGATGATTTTGGTGAACTGATAAAGATTATTATTGAAATTAAATCGAAAAATCCAGAAAAGGGAAATGAAGAAATAGAAACGCTTATAGTAAGACAGGTTTCTATGAGAAGAGATAGTGGTGTAAGTAATATTTGGAATTCTCTAACGGATACAGAAAAAAAATTAGTCATTAGATATCCACTTGATGCATTAAAAGTAAATACAGCCAAAAATATTGCAACTACACAGACAGAAAAAAAGTTTGGTTATAATGGGCTTGGTGATAGGAGTGATGCATTTAGACATGGTATGTGGAATGCAGAAATGGTTATATTAATCGGAAGTGAGAAAGCAGAAATGTTTGCAACGGCTCACGAGGATAAGGATATTACGGGTTTGGAGGTAGATGGGCATACTAAATTAGAACATAAAAATATGGACATACATAATAATGCAGAAGGTAGAATTATTGGGGAAAATAATAAAACAGCAAGCGAAGAACAGCTAGCAGAAATAATTTATAATGCTGTATATGATGAAAATACTAATTTTATTTGGCTTAATAATTAATTACTAAACTCAAATGAATATTCTTGCTTCAAGAAACCTCCATTCCGGAATTTTGGAAACCGGTGTTCCGGACGCGGAAACCGCCATTGATTGGCTTGATTGTCCTGCATCAGAAATGGAATTCTGGTCAAGTCCGAAGCCGTTTTACGGTGCGTTAGCAGGCTTTACAAGAATGGAATTTCTGATAGTCTATGGAAGCCAATCAAAGCAGAGCAATCGGTTAAATTAAGAGTTTACGATTATAAAAGTTTAAAAACACACTTGACAACACGTCCCTGAACTGACTGGAGGACGTGGTGTAGTGTTCGCTACTGGCACGCCTGTGAGCAATTCAATGGTGGAACTTTACACCATGATGCGTTACCTCCAGTATCACATGTTGGAACAGGGCTATCAGGACAGCACTGGAAAAACCCGAAGCCTGAAACACTTTGATAACTGGGCGGCAACTTTTGGGGAACAAGTGACAGCGGTAGAGCTGAAGCCAGAGGGAACTGGATTTCGTCTGAAAACCCGTTTTGCCCGTTTTTATAACTTACCAGAGTTAATCAGCCGGTGGAAAGAAACAGCTGACATACAGACTGCTGATATGCTAAAGCTCCCTGTGCCAGAAGCAGAATATATCACTGTCCAGACAGAGCCAAGCGAGGCACAGAAATTGATGGTAAAAGGGCTTGCCGACCGTGCGGAAAAGATACGCAAGGAGCGGATCGACCCGCGAATTGACAACATGCTCAAGATAACATCAGACGGGCGCAAGCTGGCACTTGACCAGCGCATCATAAATCCGTTGCTTCCAGACGATCCCGGTAGCAAGGTCAATGCCTGTGTCAATAATGTGTTTCAAATATGGAAGGACAGCACACCGCAGAAAGGGACGCAGCTTATTTTTTCGGACCTTTCCACACCAAGAGGGCGTTCCGAAGGGGACAGCGCCAAAAATGATACAACAGAAGCATCACCGGACAGGGAAGCAGCACCAGAAGAAAACGCAATGGAGGCAAGCGTCTATGAGGATATCCGAAAAAAACTGATTGCAAAAGGGATTCCGGCAGAACAGATTGCTTTTATTCATAACGCTAGTACAGAAGCACAGAAAGCGGAACTGTTTGCGAAAGTCCGCAGTGGACAAGTGCGTGTCCTGTTGGGTAGTACACAGAAAATGGGTGCGGGGACGAATGTGCAGACAAAACTGATTGCCTCCCATGATTTGGACTGCCCGTGGCGCCCAGCCGATCTGGAACAGCGGGCTGGGCGTATTGTGCGGCGCGGCAATGAAAATAACAGGGTAAAAATTTTTCGCTATGTTACAAAAGGCACATTTGATGCTTATACATGGGGGCTGGTGGAATCCAAACAAAAGTTTATCGGACAGGTCATGACCAGCAAATCTCCGGCACGTTCGATTGAAGATGTGGACGCAACCGCCCTCACTTACGCCGAAGTGAAAATGCTGGCGACTGGAGATACCAGAATCAAGGAAAAAATGGATTTGGATATACAGGTGACAAAATTAAAAATGCTGAAATCCAACCATCTGGCACAGCAGTATGAGATGCAGGATAAAGTGCGTGGGTATTTCCCAAACAAAATAAAAGAAACACGACTCTATATTGACTGTCTGACTGCTGACCTGCCTATGCTGGAAGCGCACCCTGTAAAAGAAGATAACTTTTCTATGACTATAATGGGAACAGTCTATACTGAGCGTAAGGAAGCAGGAAAGGCAATCATAGCTGCCTGCCGCTTGATGGATGATCCTGGAAAAGAAGTGGAATTGGGAGAATACAGAGGCTTTCCAATGAAGCTCTCTTTTGACGGCGCAAAATTCAAAGTTACGATGAAACAGAATTTAAGCTATACAGCGGAACTTTCCGATGATGTAGTGGGCAATGTCACCCGTATTAACAATGCGTTGGAAAAAATCCCGGAAAGTCTGCAACGGCACAAAGAAAACCTTGACCGTCTGCATAAAGAACTGGAAAGTGCAAAGGAGGAGGCAGACCGCCCGTTTGCACAGGAGCAAGAACTGGCAGAAAAAACAGCACGGCTTGCAGAATTAAACACTGCACTTGACCAGACAGAAAAAGAGGCAGATAAATCTGTGGAGGAAACTATACAAGATATTCCAGTGCAGGAGGACAAGGGGAAACCTGTATTGTCAGGCACAAAATCCTCTGTGCTGCAAACATTGCGGGAATGTAAGCAGCTTGTACCAGCGCAATCCGGTGCAGAACATGTCAGGGAAGGAAGGTGAACGTATGCGAACAGGGGAAGGGCGCACTATAGGGCTTTATTTCAAAGTTACAGAGAAAGAATTAAACCTGATTGAGAAAAAAATGGAACAGGCAGGCACGAAAAATAAGCGTGCCTATCTACGTAAAATGGCGGTGGATGGCTATATTGTCCATCTGGATATGGGGAGTGTGAAGGAATTGAACCGCCTTTTGCGTTCCATTTCTGGGAATATCAACCAGATTGCCCGCCGCTGTAACGAAACAAGAAATTTATATGCCGAAGATGTGGAAGACCTTAAAAAAGGCTGTGCGGCAGCAAATACAGCACTGTTTGGGCTGGTAAAAAAGTTTACTGAATTCAAATGAAGGACGGGACAGGCACGGAGGGAAAGAAACCTTTTGTGCCTGTCTTTTTTATGCACACGGATGTCCATAGGAAAATAGTCAGCAGAGCTGACGGACACCCGGCGCAGCGAGTAGGGAGAAGATGAATCTTCTCTATTCGATTGCACAGGGGTGCAGTATTAAGATAAAAAATGAATGGAGGTAGCAAGGATATGGCAGGAGTGACAAAAGAACAGATCACAAAAGCGAAGGAATGGGATTTATTTACTTATTTACAGATTTATGAGCCGCTGGAACTGAAAAAATGCGGACGGAGCGAATACTGTACCGCCACCCATGACAGCCTGAAAATCTCTAATGGAAAATGGCACTGGCACAGCAGGGGGATTGGCGGACGGACTGCACTGGATTATTTAATAAAAGTGCGTGGCATGGATTTTGTTTCAGCAGTGGAAATACTTTGTGGGGAACGGGGCGCGGCAGAAAGAAAACCGCCGCTTGTCGTGCTAAAGCAGAAGTCCCAAAAGCCGTTTTCCCTGCCTGAAGAAAACCCGTGTGGGACGGCTGTGGTATCTTATTTGCAACAGAGGGGGATTGATGCAGACATCATTAGCCACTGTATTGCCAAAGGACTTTTGTATGAAAGCCGCCACTATCGCAACTGTGTGTTTGTGGGGCGTGATTCCGCTGGAAAAGCCCGTTATGCCTGCTTGCGGGGAATATACAGTACATTTAAGAATGATGTGGAAGGAAGCGATAAGCGGTACAGTTTTTTTCTGCCAGCCGTACAAAAAGGCAGTATATATTTGGTAGTGGCGGAAAGCCCCATAGACGCCCTTTCTATTGCTTCTCTGCTAAAAATGCAGGGAGAGGATTGGACAAAAAATCATTATCTTTCATTAGGCGGTACAGCACCCCTTGCAATGCTTGCTTTTTTATATTCCCACACGGCTGTTACCCATATCAGTCTTTGTCTGGACAATGATGTGGCGAGACTAACCGGAATGGAAAAAATCAGGGAAGCAGTCCAGTCAGACGAGGAACTTTCCAATCGTATTCAGGTGATGGCAGATAATCCGCCTCCCCGTTCTCTTGGAAAGGATTATAATGAGCTGCTACAGAAAAAGGCGGCAGCGCTGCAACAGGAGAGGCAGCAAGAAAAAGCATGGACAGAAGCACACAAAAGAATAGAAAGATAAAAATAGGAACAACTTTGGAGGGAGGAGAACAGTATGGCAGTTTCCGACTTACTTCCACGCAAGGCGGCGGGAAGCAAATCACGAAAGCAGACACTCCATGACCGATTGGATTATGACCAGAATGAGGAGAAAACAAACGGCGGCACGCTGGTCACTTCCTATATGTGCAGCCCAGAAACAGCAGCCGAGGAATTTGAAACTGGAAAGCTGATTTATGAGGCAGAAACCGGACGGAGCCTGCCAGCAGACAAAGACATTATCGCCTATCGTATCCTGCAATCCTTCCAGCCGGGGGAAATTACGGCAGAGGAAGCAAACAAACTTGGATATGAGCTTGCCATGAAATTTACAAAAGGACAGCACCAGTTTGTCGTGTCCACCCATACAGATAAAGCCCATATTCATACGCATATTGAATTTAACAGCACGAATTTAGCCTGTGACGGGAAATTCAAGAATTTTAAAAATTCGGCATTTGCGCTGCGCAGACTGAACGACCAGATTTGCAAAGAGCATGGCTACTCTGTGATTGAAAATCCAAAAGCGAAAGGACAACGCTACCAGGAAAAGGCAGCGGCAAAACGGGGACGCAGCTTCAAGGAACGCTTGCGACAAAATATAGATGATTTACTTCCCGGCTGTAAGGATTTTGAGGAATTTTTGGCACGCATGAGGGCGGAGGGGTATGAGGTCAAACGGCGTGGAAAGTCACTGGAATTTCGTGCGCCGGATCAGGAAAGATTTTTACGTTCCTACCGTTTAGGGGACGAATATACAGAAAGCGCATTAAGGGAACGGATCGAAGGAACAGATGCCAGGACAGCAGCGAAAGCCAGATATACACAAGAGCATAAGAAAATAAACCTGCTTGTAGATATTCAGGCGAAAATCAATGCTGGAAAAGGGAAGGGATATGAACAGTGGGCGAAGATTTTCAATTTGAAGGAAGCAGCAAAGACATTGAATTTTTTGCTGGATCATGGAATAACGGACTATAACGAATTGACGGTACGTTCCAAAACAGCAGGAGAATCATTTGATACACTGTCTGTCCGCATCAAACAGCTTGAAGGGCGTATGGCAGACAAAGCGCAACTAAAGATGCACATCATCAATTATTCTAAAACGCGGGATACCTATAAAGAGTATACAAAGTCGCGCTATAAAAAAGAATACTATGCAGCACATGCGGACGAAATCGAAAAACATCAGGCAGCGAAAGCGGCTTTTGATGCATTGGGGGGAAAGCCTGTTCCAAAAGTGGCGCAGCTTTCTAAGGAATACGCCGAATTATTATCAGAGAAAAAAGCATGTTATGAGGAGTATAAAACGGCGCGGAAAGAAATGATAGAATACCAGAAGGCAAAGCAGAATATTGACAGGATTTTAGGGCTGGAATTATCAAAACAGGAGAGCCAGAAAGCAGCACAACGCTGAGAGCATGTGTCAGTTTTCTGGTTTATTTGTGTTCTTCAGGGTGATGCGGTCGTATTGGACAATCGTTTCATTGGTAATTACATTTCGCTTTTCCTTTTTGAGCAGCGTATAACGTGGCTGCCCTTCTGTGTAGTCTTTCGCTGTCTTTGGAAAAAATGTGCGGCATACTTGTGTGTCCTCATCAGAACGCTGTGCTAAAAAAAGATAGACTGGCGTACCTTCAAAATCGTTTTGCAGAAGATAGTCTGCTTGTATGGCAGAAAAAATATTTGCTTTTGCATTATAGCGGAATATGATTTCATTGCTGTCCAGAAATTGTTCTAGCTGTGTCAATGGCTGGAGGCGCAGTTTCATTTCGTTGAAAAAGGCACTTTGCTGTGCATGGGAAAAGGTGAGGCGTCCATCAAGAATTTCCTTCATAATGTCTGCACGTTTTCCTGTCTGGAAGCGGACATTATCCCGCAGCTTATGTAATCCCGCAAGATGATGAAAGTCGGCACGGTCAAAAGAGAGGGTGAACTCCAATGACTTTCCTTTACGCCCAATCATAATATGATACTGGTAAGGAATCAGACGGTCAAATTCTTGCGCACATTGTTGTAATAAATCCATAGGTATCCTCTTTTCTGTATGCAAAAGTCCCTGCCGTGTGGCAGGGACTTTTTGAGCATTTTCTTTCAGCAGATCATTCCATAGAACAATTTGCCTGAGCCGGTTTGAGGTTTCATTGCACAACCCCTCCTGAAAGCTCCATAAAACAATGCATACCGGCGCACTCCTTTATTTCCACGCTTTAACAGACACTCATTGTTGCCTGTCTTATACTATTATTATATGTATGGAGGGGAAATATGTCAATTAGTTTTCAAATCTTTTATATCTGTCTATTTTTTCAGGGTTTCAAGAATGTTGTTGCATAACTCAGGATATTCATTTATCAGATCGTCATATTTCTTTTTCACATTTCTCACTTGATAGGTGTCCCAATGGCTGTCGTATAAACTGGAATCTCCAGTAATTTCTGCCAGTTTTTCCAATAACTGACTAAGCAAGATGTGATAGTGATGATTATATAAATCGGTCACTTTTTCCTTCGTCAATTTAAGCCGTTTTCCAATAGCAGAGTATGTCATTCCCTTCGTTTCCCTAAGATAGATAAGACCAGAAATCGTCCGCTTACTAAATCCTTCGCGTAATGGTGGTAAATCTAATAAAAACTGTTCTGGCAGTCCTGGCTCCCCATTTCGGTATTCGCTTAAAATAGCAGCATATTCTTTTTCAAAATAAGCCAGTACATATTTCAGACCATGATAACATTCATATGCTTTTGTCCATATTTTTTTGAAATATGAGGTGTTTTTATGACCATGTACAATGGATAGATGATTTACATAGTAATTCAATTTTAAAGACAGAATTTTATAATAATCACTGGTAATTGTATCTACTGAAAGACCATATTTTTTTGCTATATTTGCAAAGCTGTTGTTATCTACATCATGAAGCAGCCAAACTTCATATCTGCGTTCATGCTTCAGAATGTTTTTATATGGAATGTCGTTCAACATAACAATCCTCCGATTCTCTTAAAGAGTGTATTTATATTTACTGTGACTCTATAACAATCTTGATTATAGGGAATTAAATTCCATACGTCAACTCTTTTTGATGATTTAATTCCATATTTTTGAATGACATAGGGAATACAATGATAGAAAAAGGAGGTGTGATAGAATGGAAGAATTTTTTCGGCAACGGCTGGCACAACTTCGTGAGCAAAAAAAAGTATCTGCAAGGGATATGAGCCTGACTTTAGGGCAAAGCGAAAGTTATATCAACAAAATCGAAAATGGGAAGTCATTTCCCTCTATGCAAATATTTTTCTATATCTGTGACTATTTTAAAATTACTCCAAAGGATTTTTTCGATTCTGGAAACAGCAATCCTGCTGCCATTGAAGCTCTCACAAATGATTTGAAAACATTAACAGACAGCCAAATTGCCAGTATTGCAAACCTTGTGAAAGGTTTGCAACGGTAAGAATAAAATACTCAGAATAAGGAAACTATTTTTTTCTTTATTCTGGGTTTATATAGTTACAGAATGATTTTTATGTATACAATTCTTAGATATATATTTAAGAATTTTTTCAATACTTTAAGTTGTGTTTAACGAGTAGTTTTATGTAATATTTCTAAACCAATTCTAATTGTATACAAGAACATTTATTTCTAATTTCTTATCTCTTATCTCTTATCTCTAACAGTTCCATTATAAAGAATTTAAAGAAAAAAGCCACGCCGTAAGGCGTGTTCACAAAAAGCAAGGCGCAGCCTTTGCATATTTTGTCGGGGCTTGGGGTGTCCCCAACAAGCATAGCAAGAACGCCGTAAGGCGGACGATGCGTGACTAAGAAATCCGAAAAGGATATCCTTAGTCATTGCTTGCCAGAGTTATTGGAAAGTTCCTATAACGTATGTTATCGGAACTTTTTGATAACTCTGGTACCTGAGCTTTATAGCTGCAAAAATAAAAGGAAAGTCTGAAACACAAAAAATTTTCAGTAGGTTTAAAACAATTGCAATGTTAAATTTGATAATAAAAATGTATATTGACAAATTTTGCAAAGTAATATATAGTGTTACTAGATTATATTAGAAAAAGTTAATATAATCTAGTAACAACTAAAAATTATTTTATGTGAAAGTAATTTGAGAATATACAACAACAAAAGTAATAAGCTGTTTCACGAATAATATCTACTATATTCAACTAGGAAAATACCGGAATTTAGCTATTTGTTGTAGAGTATGAAATTCAAAATTTCATTATAAAATAATTGTAGAATCACCATATGTTAAGAAGGAGGAGTCATTCACAAAAATACGGAGGAAATATATGCTTCAAAATATTCTTTTCACTATGTCATTATCGGGAAACATGGTTTTTCTCTTATATATTTTGACTTATCCATTATCAAAAAAGTATTTTACATTAGCGTGGAAATACAGGATTTTAAAAATAGCAATTATTTTTTATCTGGTTCCAATACCAGTCTGTAAATATTTAATAATGGATATAATTCATAGCAGTCTGCCCCAATTATGGGATAAGATCAACAATACATTGGTAACTATAGATGAGAAGTATATCATTATTGTCAGTCAGGATTTTATAAAGTTTTCGTCAAAAGTTAGATATATGCTGACAGTGGTTCTTGTTGTTGGAATTGTCGCAGTTGCTATCATACAAAAACACATAATTCAATATTGGAAATGGAAAAATGTTTGCCTTGTTGCTTCTGAAAAACCAACGCATCTGGAACAAGAACTTTTTTATAAGATAAAAAAAGAAATGGGGATAAAAAAGAGAGTAGAACTGGTTTGTTCTGAATACTGCAAGTCACCAATGATAAGTGGTATTTTATCTTCTGTTCTGATATATCCTAAATGGGAAAACCGCATAGATGTAGATAAATATGAATATATGCTTCGGCATGAGTTAGTACATATTAAGCATCATGACTTACTGATAAAATATATAGGATTATTGGTGATGGCTGTCCACTGGTATAATCCCTTAGTCTACAGTATGTTTCATGAAATTTCAGTTATCAGCGAAATGTATTGTGACAGTGTTGTAATTGGCGGAAAAGGAGAGGGAGAACGTAAGCAGTATGGAGAACTAATTTTAAAACTGGCTGTACAAAATGAATTTACTACCAAAGGACAATTCTTGGTTGGTATGGCAAATAGCAGAAGTAAATGGGTATATAAAAGGAGAATTTTGGAAATGAAAAGAGCTAAGAAATATAAAGTTGTTTTACCTGTTATTACGACATTATTTATATGCATAGCTGGTGGGATAACAGCTTTTGCATATGAACCGCCAATGAGAATTTATAATGATGCAGGTTATGATCTTGGAACAGATATTAATGTTGTGATTGAGACAGAAGAAACAATACAGGCAGAATTGATGTCAGATTATTTTTTTGTAGATGATAATGGAAATATATTTGATTTAAGCAAACTAGATAAAAATAACAGACTTCCTTGCAGTCATGATTTTTCTGTACACGGAACTCTAAATGACCATAAAAAAGATGAAAAAGGCGGGTGTATAGTAAATAGTTATGAGGCACGGATTTGTTCTATCTGCTCTGATGTAAAAGTTGGAGAGTTAAAAAATACCATAACTTATAAATGTTGTCCGCATTAATATATGGAAAGGAATGAGCCAGATGAAAAAGAATTATGGTTTGACGAACACAGAACTACAACTTATGGAATTGTTATGGGCAGCACAGGGACCAATGTCATTTAGGGAGATTATGGATGTTGCTGTAAATGAGTGGAAGAAAACATGGAAAGTACAGACTTTAAATACATTTTTGCTCGGTTTGCAGAAAATGGGATTGGTTGGAACAGACAGGGGAATGTCATCGTATAATGTGTATTATGCGTTATGTACAAAAGAGCAGCATATTCATAACTGGACGAAAAAAATGGTGGCAGAGTGTTATGGAAATTCATTTACCCGTTTTGTAGCAGCTTTTATAGGCGATGGCAAATTGTCAGAGGAAGAAGCGGATGAGTTGAGAAAGTTATTGTAAAGCTTTAATGTATTTTTGCTATTATGTATTTATTTTGCAGAAAGTTTAGTTTCGAGAGAAACAAATTGCAGATAAAAACTAAAATAGAAAAAATAATGTAATTAATGAAGAATGTAGTAGTGGAAACAGTAAATGCAAAAGCAAAAAGTATACAGTAGTTAAGGGTACAAATCCAACATACACATTACATTTTTCATACAAGGAAATTTAAAAATCGAAGCAGCTTAGGAAGGCATAATTGTGGAAAATATTTCAAGTTGCTAATCCAATATATTCACCAATGGTTGCAGCAGTAATAGCATATTTTGGCTCTTGTGGCTATGAGTTATCCTGTGAATTACTAATACATGCTAGAGATAATAATAAATTAGATTCTGTATATACCCCTGTTAATTGGAATAGGATTAATGCTTCCGGTGTAGTAGGACGTCTTAAATCAGGCAAAGAAAGTACTTCAGGAAGTGCTGTTTTTGAGAATACAGGGAGTACAATTGAAAAGGATTTGTATTATGCAATACACTGTTTTAATTATACATTTGATGCACAAAAGCATATATTTACATTAACTGATAGATATGATTATGCATTTAGTGATGAATATACTGGTGTAGCTGGTGTGGCAGTTAATGAAATGTTTTTAGCACAGCAGAATGGTGTTTTAGTTCCTTATTATGTAAAAATTGTAACACAGTAACCCGCATTAGGCTGTTAATCTTTGAAAGCTGGAAAACTCAACAAATTCTGATAATTTATATTATATTGTCTTTTAGTAAAGTATACTTAAATCGAAACTATTTGTTTTAAGATAGCTTAGGTATTATACAGACAGAAATTATAAATATTTCTGTCTGTATAATTGGAGTAAAGTATGAAAAAAAATAAAAAGGTTTTATTTATGCTATTAATTTCAATCTTGGCTCTGACTTTGTTGGTTTTCATTGGAACTTATGTTTTTATTTATTGGCATGATAGATATGTTTATGCTAATCCAAATAATATCGTTCGGGAGGATTACTGGCAGGTCATGCTTCCCAAAAAAAATGAGATGGAACAGATTATAATAGAACACACTCCTTATGGACCACACGGAGAAGCAATTCATCATAGTATTTATGGAATAACACGGAGTGAAATTCAGATCACTTTTCGTGCTGATAAAAGTAAGGATATAGAGAATATGTGTGTGGAGTATTGTGAAAAGATTGAAACTCAGAGCAGTTATGTACCCGATTTTACACAAAAATATATTTGGATTTTACACAAAAAATACGATGACACATTGATATTATTGTATTTCCCTGATATTGAGGAACTCCATGTTTTTGAAGAATTTTTCTGAGATTTCATGTAAAAAATTTTAGAATATATTACAGATTTTAATGATGATAAGATGGTTAGATAGAAAATTATAAAACAATATATGAATTGGAGGAAAATCAATATATGAATATAGGTGGTATGAATACAATTCCATCTGCTATGAGAAGTGAAATGACCAGAGCAAACAAACAGTCTGCCAAAAGAAGTAATCCAATGCAAAATGTAGCGGCAGTTTCTACGAACTCAGGAAATTTCAATCTTAAGTTAGGGGGAATGACATCATTGGCTTATCCAGACGGTTCCAATATCACGGTATATAAGGCGGATTCTTACACAAAAGATACACCTTTTTTGCGGGTAGTGACAACGGATGCCAATGGGAAAGAAACTGAGCAGATAATTGATCCCAAAGAAGTGGATATGACAAATGCGACAGATAAAGAAATGTTAGCATTAAATGAATATTTAGTAGATGAGGGAATTGCAGATAGTGCGTATACATTAGGTATATTTACAGATGACAGTGCAACTGATACAAAGAAAAACTTTGCGAATATTTTAAAAGAATGGAGAGATATGCAATACAAGGCTGGTAACCTTTCAGGATATGCTAAATATAATAAGTTTTTGGGAGCCTATGACTTGTGGAAAAAAAGTAAAAATCAAACAAGAAAAAGTAGTTTAGACTATCCAATGTAGAAATGACAGAACAAAGTAGCAATGCGAACTAAACGGCGGTTTTGAATTATTTCAAAGCTGTCGCTTTTTATGCGCACGGGCACCTAAGTGAAATTTGTCATCAAACCGATTTATCGGTTCGCTGACGGGTGCCCAGCACGCGGGTAGGGGAAGATAAGCCTTCCCTACTCGATTTTAAGTTTTTTTAATACTGTGTGGATTGGTAAGGTTCAAGGTGATATATCAAAATAGTAAATTTAGCTTGAAATCCTGCATATATACTTTAAATAAAAGATTTTTTAAGATAATCAACCGTTTTTCAAAGAAAAATTATGAGAAGAAGTTAAAATATCTCTAAGGATTAAAATTCTATAAAAGAAGCAATCTTTTGTGCGTTTTCAATGAATTGTTGCTTTTGATTTTTTAATAATGTTTTTTGCTCATTTGGTAGCCGATTATAAAAAATATCAACATCAAGGTCGGACATATTCATTTTCTCCGCAAGTTGCATTATGACTGATATATACCATTCATTTAATAATATTTCAAACATTTTTTGACTGTTTGTAAAAATTATAACACCATCAAATCCAACAGGAGGTTTGTAATATGTAAGCATTGCATAACCATATTTTCCAGCATCACATAATATTAGATCTTCTTTTTCTAAATGATTAAGAAAAATATCTGCTACTATTTTACAACGACTTTTTTCTTCTGTTGTAATATATTCCTGTTGTTCTTCAACAATTATTGTATTTTCGTATATATTTGATTGATGTTGTTTCTTACGAAAATATTTTCTTTTATCAATAATCTTCTTTTGCAATTTTTTTGGTAATGAGTCATATATTTCTTTGTAGTCTAAATCTATTAGTGGTGTATCCAGAGCAAGTGATAATAGATGGTCTTTTACCCATTCAGACCATAAAGCATTAAAAAGTGATTTACTATTGGTATAAGTTATCATATTATTAAAACCGTTTAAATAATCATAATGTTTTAGAATCACAAAACCATGATTTCCTGTGTTCATAACAAGAATATCAGTTTGGTTGTACAATTCGTTAAATGCAAAAGCTACCTTTTTGCATTTTTCTGCTTCTTGCGCAGTGATATATTTATGTATTTTCAAAATCGTTCTCCTTTATAAATGTCCTTATTGTTATGATAATTCCTTAAAAAAGGCAAAAAGATCTTTCATTCCCTGCAAGTAATGTAGCTGTTCGAGGATTGCCTTTGTATCTATTGTTGCTGATATATAATTATTTAATAATACATTTTGTTCTAGTGATAAACTTTTTTCTAACTTATCATGTGCTTCGTTTTCAATCTGTTTAGTTATTTGATATTTTTCATTCTGGTTTACTAGTTCAGCAATCCGATTTTCTGTTAGGTAGTGTATAAATATATTAAGAATTTCTTTTTCCATGCTTATATTCCTTTCTTGTTATCCAGCAGTATCAGTATAACACATACTGATACTTTACACAATGGATATAATCATTATGAATATATACATGCTGTTAAAATTCATTGTGATAAGACATAATAATATTAAGGAGGTGAAACGTATGGTAGATTATGGACCTATGTGGAAATTTATGGATTCTCATGGTATTAGTCAATATTATTTGACAAAACATGATATTGATAGTAAGACGATTTTTAATTTGAAACGGAATGAGAATATTACAATGATAACATTGGAAAAATTATGTCGTGCAATGAATTGTACACCAAACGATATTGTGCAATTCATAGATTAATATTTTAATCCTGTGTAGAAATAATCAAATGTTTTGAAACGGATATATTTTTCTTACCTATGCCAACAGCGTACAATTAAAATATTTTCCAGTAAAAGAAGGTATCAAAATTGTACGCGGTTGTATTCAGGCTTTTTATAATAAAAGAGATTATTATACAAATATTTTCAATCTCTTATCAAAGGATTAACAGTAATGCCTGCTTGCTCAGCAAAATAGAATTTTTTATTTATTAATTCTTCTCGCAAATCTTTTGGTAATGACTCTAATATTTCTGCCTCCTCCATTATCATCAATGATGGATTTTTTCTTTTCATTTTAGCCAACTGTTCAGATAACCAATCACTCCATAAATCTTCAAATAATTTTTGACTGTTGGTATATGGGATCACGGTATCAAATCCATCTGGATAGCGATAGTATAATAATCTTAAAAAACCAAATCTTCCAGCATCTACCACCATTATGTTTTCTCTTTCAAGATCTTTAAAAGCATTTGCTACTTTACAACATTTTTCATACTCTATATCTGTAATGTATTTTTCTTTTGTCATAATTTCATTTCCTTTCAAACTTATGGAATATAAGCAGTTAAAATACGATATATTTTATTCTAACATACTATGAATATATACACAATGAATATATTCGTACTGTTTGTAATCTGATTATTGAAGGATAATGAGTTTGGAGGTGACATGAGTGGTAGATTATAGTCCAATGTGGGATTTTATGGCTTCCCACAATATTAGTCAGTATTATCTTATAAAACATGGAATAGACAATAAAACAATTTTTAACATGAAAAAGAATGAAAACATAACAATGGTAACATTAGAAAAACTGTGTCGTGCAATGAATTGTACACCAAACGATATTGTTAAATTTGTCGATTAGAATTATAAACAGGTGCTTTCAAAAGATTAGTATATTGACATTTTAATATTTGAATTGCTATTAATTGCTGTAGATTTATATCAGATGGGAATGACTCCCACTTGTGTAGTTGGTAAGCTGCTTATTCGTATCAGTGATGGGATTCAATCTTCTATCTGATATGTCCCCGGCGGATTATAGAAGCATGCAAATGAAATCGTATCGCAACATGGTTAGTGGAAGCATAATTTATAGGTTATGGAAGGAGTTTATGAATGCTTACAATGGCTATATGTGACGACAATAAAGCAGATGTTGAATTACTTGAAGATGCACTCGATAAAATTCACAATTATTTGATAGACTATGATGTGTATTATAGCGCAGAAGAACTGCTGAAAAATATTGTTCAGAATAAAAAGGATTATCAGTTATATATATTTGACATTGAAATGCCAGGTATGACAGGGCTGCAATTGGCGGAAAAAGTAAGAAAAATAAATTCAAGAGCATTGTTTGTATTCCTAACGGGATATACTCAATATGTCATGGAAGTTTTCAGCGTCGTTATGTTTGATTACATATCAAAACCAATCACAACGGAAAAATTAAATTCTGTTTTGTCGAGAGTTGTGGAATATCTCAAAATAGTAAAGCAAGATTTTGTCTTTCATTATTGTAAAGACCAATTTAGTGTGAGCTGTGATGACATTCTTTATATTGAGAAGAAAGGACGTCTGGCAGTTATTCATACCATATCAGAAAATTTTAAAACTAATATGACGATCAATGAAATATGGGAACAGCTTGATGATAGAGTATTTACGCATATTCATGTTTCATTTATTATTAATATGGATCACCTTCGTTCTATTGAGGGAGCTGAAGCAGTCCTTGACAATGGGGAACATCTATTGACTGCCCGCGCTCATAAACAGGAACTTAAAGAAAAACATATGGAGTTTATAAGAAGGAAGGTGTGACAATGGAATATCTTATTCAGTTCTGTATCAGTCTTTTTGATCTTGGTGTATTCTGGCATTATCTATTTACATTCAGAAAAAGAAAATATATTTCAGAACCAGTCTGTGCAGGTGTCCTGATTTTGCTTGCGGCAGCTTGGACATTTGCCGGAGTGCAGGAAAATCCATTTATTAATCTGGTGGTTCTTGTCATGATATTAACACTTGTAACTCTGTTGTTTGAAGTAAGAATGGGAGCACGGATTGCGAGTGTTATTATTTTTATAGGAACAGGAATTGTTATTGAACCTGTAGGAATGCTGATGCTATATGCAATGCATTACACACAAGGGGAAGATTCTGTATATTTATATTATCTGGTAACTGCGATTTGTGCATTTATTAGGGGTAATGCTGTGTTTCTGCTTTGCAGGATTATGTCCCGCAAGGAGTTGAATTTGTTGAAACTCCCAAAGGAAATAGTTAGTGTACTTGTGATGGTTTTTGCTTTTGCAGTTGTAAACTGTTGTTTTATTACACTTCTTTTTATGGATATGGATAATATAAAAAGCAAGTTTATGTGTGTCAGTGTTATTGGTTCTACTGTTTTAATTTATTATTTCATGCTTTACATGATTGAGAGACTCAGTTATCTTGCCAAGAAACAAAATGAAGATGAATTATACATAGAAGAAATGCATCATAAGGAAATTTATTATGCTGAAGCAGAGAGGCGAAATGAATATGTACAAAATTTGAAACATGATTTGAAAAATAAGATTTTTGGACTTCATCATTTGATTGTAGAAGGTAATACAGAGATATTGTTGGAAAAGATAAAGGCACTTTGTAGTGAATTGGAACTGATTGATGCAGATAGTTATTCTGAAAATCCTTCTGTGGATTCTGTATTGCGTATTAAACTTGGATTAGCAAAATCAAAAGGAATAAAAGTAAATACATTGATAAGGATTCCTAAACAAATGGGAATGGAGCAAGGAGATATAGGTGTATTGTATGGAAATCTGCTTGATAATGCCATAGAAGCTTGCCAGAAAGTGTCGGAGGAGAAGCGGTTTATCAAGATTGAAAATAAGTATTCCGCAGGAAAACTGTTGCTTGTGGTAACAAATAGCAAAGAAAACTGGATAAATGAGAATCTAAAAACTACAAAGAAGGATACATATAGTCACGGTCGTGGTATCTCAAGTGTACGTCGGGTAGTTGAGAAATACAACGGTGTTGTCCAGTTTATGGATAACGGGACAATATTTGAGGTATCAGTAATGCTTTATGGCATAGATATAGAGGAGAAGTAAAAAACAATATTCTTATTAAGTGCTTGTGCCTTCCTAAAATCGTATTAGAGAACGTCTCAAATTGCAAAGTATTACAGCTAATCGACAATCTGTTACAGCTTGAAAAAAATTCATGATTTATGTGTTATACTTGGGAATGTTTCAAAGAGCATTTTTAGATGTGTTAGTGACAAGAAAAAATGCGTTGAAATAAAATAATAAAAAAGGAGCATAGAAACATGAAAAAAAGAAGCGCAGAAATGAAACAGGAAATGGACAAGATGGAAAATATGGTATTAAAAGGTGTTGCATCTGCAGCACTGAAAGTAACAACAGCAAATGTACGTACATGCTGCTGGTTCGTACTTGGACAGGATAAGTTGCCGGATGGTGCAAAAAGGTTACGAAAATTCTAAGGGAGGCGACGGCATGAAGGTGGAAACAGCAGTAGCGGAGAAGATCACCATAAAATTAGTCAACAGTGGCGTAATATCAGAAATTGATACAGAACTGTACAAATATGGGATAGAAAATGGCATAATCATTACAGGAAACCTTCTGGCGTCTTTTCTATTTGGATTGATAACTGGAAGGCTGGGGAACATCTTGGTCTTTCTATTCTTTTATGGTACACTTAGAAGTTACAGTGGGGGGCTGCATTGCAAAGGAAGAAAGGAATGTTTTCTGCTGTCCATAATAATACTATTTATTCCAGCATATCTAGGTGACATGGCAATAAATATTCCTTTAATGCCAGTCATTATTTGTGGTGTTGTAGCTGTGACAATGATATTGGGATTAAGTCCGGTAGAGAGTGTTAATAAACCACTTGATGAGGAGGAACGAAAATATTATAAGAGAATAAGCCGCTGTATTGCTGAGTGGCAAATATGTGTCCTTGTGATGTTTTATTGCCTGGATATGTTGAATTATTTTTATGCAGGATATAGTAGTCTGTTATTGGTTGCTATTTTTCTGATAATTGGTAAAATAGTTACAAAACATTATACTTAATTGTTTGTATGAATTGCAGAAGATTAATAAGCATGATGATGCTTTTATTGTTTCATTGAAAAGTTGTGAGAAAAAGACGGATATAGTGTGCAATCATAGATGCAAAACATTATAGTATAAACACAAAAGGTATAACTGCCTATAAGGACTGATTTTCCAGTATGTTAAAAACCTACCAAAAGGTAGGCTTTTTTAATTTGTGTTTGTTATTTCTGTCTATGCAGGTAAACAATACAAACAGAAAATTATCGTTAAATTTGTATAATACGATTTTCTAATATATAAATCTTATCATAACTTGGCATATAATTTTTTTATTTATCATTAATGCTCAGGCAAAATATTTGCAAAGTATTACATCTAAACAACCAACTATTACATCTTGTCAGATTTCGTAGGTTTTTCTGTTATACTTTCTCGTGGCATATTTGACCTATGGATTCTGTCAGAGAACTATTAAAAATATAATCATTAGAAACTATATAGTTCTGAAATCCCAGAAAATATTTTTCAGATATGTCCAGATATTTTACAGACAGAAAGGACATGTAATGGAAAACAGAAAGAATTTGCACAGGATAGTAGCTGACAATATTAAAAAGGAGCGCAGACGGCGGCAGCTTACACAGATGGAACTTGCAGATAGAGCAGATATATCGGTTGATACGGTTAAAAGTATAGAACGTGGAAGAAGGTCAATGAGTCTTGATACGTATCTTGGCATTGTACAAGCATTAGAGATTTCCCCATCTGCGTTAGTGAATGAGAAACAGCCGGGGAAATACATGGAAAGGTTTCTCTATATAATTGATCAGAGAAGCGAGAGCGAAATAGAATTTGTCTTGCATATGCTGGAACAGCTTTAAAGAAGGCAGGACTGTTATCTTGTTGGGTAGCAGTCCTGTTTTTCTATTTTTCATACATATATTTTAAAAGTGTACAATGTTCCACCAGAATAGAGGGTTTCGTCACTCTGCAAAAATATTTATTTGTTATAAAATGAGAAAGGCTTGAGCAAATAAAACAGACGTCGGAAAAGAACAGAAATGAATTATAACCTAACGGACAGCGGAAGTCGGATTAGAGAACTGCGAACTGCGCAGAACATGACAAGGCAGCAGCTTGCAGAGAGAATCGGTTTATCTGTCAACGCATTAAGTAAGATTGAAACAGGTATAAATGGGGCAAAAATCGACAATCTTATTAGTATTGCAGAACTATTCCATGTATCACTGGATTATCTGGTGTGTGGATGTGGGAACGGAAGGGAATCTTTACTTGAAGGGCTTTTGGAAGAACTTGAGAAAGATGAAAGAGAGTATATCTTTAAGATAATGCAGAGCGCAATAGAAAACATTGTATTATTAAGAAAATGAATGAAAGCCAGATTGGGAGACTGATCTGGCTTTCATTCATTTTCTCAATGGTAGTACAAATCATACATAGTAGGAGTGTAGGTGGATTTAAAGACAGTAGTATGTCTGTTATATTTAAAATGGTTCCTGAAGGGAGCCATTAAAGTTTTGCTTTTGATTATCTAATTGAACATTGACAAATAACAGGACAATACCTGTTCATGGATTCAATATTCAAGTTTTTCCCGTTGTGTGAAGCCGTAAAAGGTGAGCGCCACAGACTCGGACGCGATAACTGCCTGCGGTGGTGATACAAAGTTATTAATATTTTTTATCTCACCCCGTCAATAAGATAACATCAAAGGCACGAGCGGTAATCCGAAGGGGCTGTAACTGACACTGGTAATGTCAAAACGCCATGAGTCGCCAGCAGGGAGAACCAAAAAAATTCCCGTACCGCAGGGTAAAAGGGGGATACTGTGGGCATGGTCTGGACAGCTTAGTCAACTGTCGCCGCCTGTTGTCGGTATCATGGCGCTTATCAACCATAAGCGGCTTGGATATTCCCAATTCAGTCAGAATAGTCTGATTGGTATATGCCGGGGGTGAGCAGTAGGACAATCCGGTTGTCTGATAATACGGCATGATACAAAGTTGTATGTTTTTTGAACTTGTTGACAGGAAAAAGTGTTTTTAGAGTAGTTTGATTCTAGCATAGATTTCCTTATTATATATATTTATATTTTTGCGGAATGCAAGACCTGACACTGCAAACTGTCTTAAAAACTATCTTATAGTGGAAATGATAACAGTTTGTAGTGCATGGTGTTTCATTCGGTAAAATTAAGGAATTATTATGAAATATTCCATTCAATGAAAGTAGTTTGCTACAAAGGATATTTTTACAGTTTTTTATATGGCAAAACTAAAAAAGAAAAAAGAGGTGATATAATGCAGATTTCCATAGATGAAATTAGGCTTAGAGACGGGCGGAGGAAGCTGGATACAGACCATATAAAAGAACTGGCAGACAGTATCCAGGAATTAGGGCTTTTAAATCCGATTACCATAGACAGGGAATATTTTTTAATTGCAGGGCTGCATCGTCTGGAGGCAGCAAAACAACTTGGTTGGACCAAAGTGGAGTGTACCGTAAGCAGCTTGGAGGGTTTACAGGCGGAACTGGCGGAGATTGATGAAAATTTTGTGAGAAATGATTTATCCGCTGTAGAATATGGTGAGATGCTGTTACGCCGTAAAGAGATTTATGAAATGCTGCACCCGGAAACCAAAGCAACCTATGATGGCGGTTCATTCCGTGGCAACCAGCATAAAAATGTGGTGAGCGACAAAATGTCGCTCACCAGAAAATCTTTTGTTCAGGATACTGCTGATAAGCTCGGTGTCGCTCCCCGTACAGTGGAACGTCAGATAAAGACAGCAAAAAATCTGGCGCCAGAAGCAAAAGAAATCATTAAAGATACCGATATAAGGCTGTCAAAAAAGACAACAATGGAGTTGTCACGGCTGGAACCAGAACAGCAGAAGGAAGCTGCTGTTCTTTTGGCGGCAAAAGAAATCAGTAAAGTAGCAGAATACAAGACAATGACAGAAAAAACAGCGGATATGACACAGGAAAACAAAAAAGATGAGCTGACAGAACGGAACCCGACCCAAAATCAGACAGCCAGCGACAGCAAAACAGGAGGGGAAGTTGTATTTGGAGTTGAAAAAGAGATACAAAATGGTTTGATTTCAAAATTAAAAGAACCAGAGCTGCAACTGCAAAAAATGGCGGGACAGGAAACAGAAGCAATAACACCTGAATTAGTTTCTGTCATACCAGAGAAAAAAGTGCAAAACGGCGGTGCAAGTCTGAAAGAAATTATTGCCGAATTAAAAGACCCTGATAAGGATTGCAGCGGCACACCAGACAGTTTCTTACAGGAATATACCGCATTTGTGCGGAAATTCCATCGGGAACTGGACTGGTACAGCGATCCTTATTATGACACAGTGTATCCATGCTTGACGAAAGGGCAGCTTGCAAAATTAAAAGGGCTTGTAAATTCCTTGTGTCAAGCCGCCGAAGATTTTTTCCAGAAAGTAGAAAACGCAGTAAAACAGAAAGGACAGGAATTAATATGAGCAGTTACAGAAAAAAACATAATCAACAAAAATTGACTAAATCAGTACAGGAGATACAGCAGGCAGAGCCAGAATATCAGAATCCGGGTGTTGACAGGGAACTCCACACGAACCGTCTGACATCAGGGCTTCCTTACCAGCGCCCTGTTAATCAGAAGGAAGTGGACCGTCTGATACGGGATTGGGACGAGCGTCTGCTTGATCCAATTATAGTTAGTTTTCGTGATGGAAAATTTTATGTCGTGGATGGGCAGCACCGTATTTCTGCTATGCGGAAGATGAATCATGGCAATGGGGTGATGGTGAATTGTAAAGTATACAGCGGGCTGACTTATGAGCAGGAAGCCGCTCTTTGTTACAAGCTGGATAAGGCAAAGAAACGCTTGAGTCTGTCACAGTCTACCAATGCATTGGTAGAAGCTGGAACAGACCCAGAAATTACAGAAATTCGGAATCTGGTGGAAAACAGTGGGTTTGTCTGGGCGTTAGGCAAAAGCAAAGGAAAAACGGGCGAGATTGTTACTACACGTGCATTAGTAAACGCATACCGCTTATTAGGAGGCGCAGCGTTTACCCATATGCTGCACCTGTTATGGGATGCATGGCAGGGCGATCCGCGTTCGCTGACCGCTGCTGTGCTGTCAGGTATGGCGCTTTTTGTAAAGACGTATGAAACAGAAATGAATGACCACACGTTTATTACACGGCTTTCCCAGACAGACCCAGATGAGATTAACCGCAGGGGACGGGCGGATTTTTCCACGAACAACATTGCGCTTCGCTTTGCCCGTGTGATATTGGAAAAATATAATGGACAGCGCGGGGGGAAGAAACTTCCTTACCGTTTTCGAGGGTAATGGTGTCTGGCATTGTCACAGGCAAAAGGGAATGTAGCGTTTCTGTTTTATCCTACATAAAACAGGGAAAAAATGACATGATGACAAGCTGTACTTTCATAATATAAAACAAGCATAACAGGAGGTGATGCGATGGGGACAATTAGTAAAAGCAGGTTACAGCAGATGAAACAGGTGGATGTGCGCACCGTTGACAGGGATACCCTAATGGACATCAGGGATGTACAGGTTGACCGGACGCTGCCGCGTGGACAGCGGTTTGCGGATTTTCTGCGCCAGATTGGAAATCCGTACTGTTACCGCTGTGGAAAAGCCGTTGTCAAAATCAGCTTTGCCGACACAGATGCAACACTGGAGGACCGGTTGGAACATTACCTGAAAACATTGTAGCGGTACAAGGGACAAAATCAGATGATTTTCACAAGCGTTGCTTGACTTTCACGTTTTAAAATGCTATATTCATGGAAATAAGCATAAAACCAGTGAAGCCCATTGTGGAACGTTCTGACAGGGAATTTTTTACATGGGAGGCTCACGATGGAACAAAAAAAAGAAAATAGGGTATACCGCGCAGCAGTCTATGTCAGGCTGTCGAAAGAGGATGGCGACAAGGAGGAAAGCGACAGTATCGTAAATCAGAAAGAACTGATTAAAAGTTACCTTTCCGGCAGGGAGGACATCACCGCTTGTATGGAATGTGTGGACGACGGTTATTCTGGGGCGGATTTTGACCGCCCGAATTTCAGGCGAATGATGAAGGAGATTGAAGCTGGGAAGATTGACTGTGTAATTGTTAAGGACTTGTCCCGCTTTGGCAGGAACTTTGTGGAGGCAGGACGTTATATTGACCAGATATTTCCAGCGCTTGGTATCCGTTTTATTGCAGTCAACGACGGTTTTGACAGTATAAACGGACGAACTTCCTCTGACCGGATACTGATTCCTTTCAAGAACCTGATCAATGATGCTTATTGCCGCGATATATCCATAAAGATTAGGAGCCAGCTTGAAATCAAGAGGAAAAAAGGGGATTTCATTGGCTCTTTTGCTGTATATGGCTATTTTAAAGACCCTGCTGACCGACATAAGCTGGTAGTGGACAGCTATGCAGCAGATGTAGTGCGTGACATTTTTAAATGGAAACTTGAAGGTGCAAGCCAGCAGCGCATCGCGGATCGATTAAATGAGCGCGGGGAACTTTCCCCAATGGAATACAAGCGGTTTTGCGGGCTGAATTACCAGTCCGGCTTTCAGATAAACCCAAAAGCAAAGTGGACAGCGGTTGCAATAGGGCGCATTTTGCGGAATGAATTTTATATTGGTACGCTTGTTCAGGGAAAACGCACCACGCCCAACCATAAGGTGAAAAAGACAATACAGAAGCCTTCCGGGGAATGGGTGCGGGTGGAAAACAACCATGCGCCAATTATTGACAGGGAAGATTTTTATGCGGTGGAACGCTTGCTGTTGCAGGATATGCGTGTTGCGCCAAAGGAAGAAGCCGTATACTTGTTTTCTGGTATTGTATTCTGTGGGGACTGCCATCAAAATATGGTACGAAACAGTGTCAGCCGGAATGGGAAAACGTATGTGTATTATATGTGCGGAAATAATCGGGCAAACCATGCCTGCACAAGCCACCGCATCAGCGAGTCTGTGCTGGAAGATTCCGTGTTCCATGCCTTAAAACAGCATATTGAAGTGGTATTGAATATAGAGAGGGTGCTTAAATACATAGAAACGCTTCCATTCCGTCAGGAGGAAGTGCAGAAAGTAGATGCGCAGCTTGTAAAAAAGAAGGAAGAAACGGAAAGGTACAGCCGCCTGAAAAAATCTCTGTATGAATCCATGATGGATGGGCTGATCAACAAGGCGGAGTATCTGGAATTAAAAGCAGTCTATGATACAAAGATGCAGGAAGCGCAGGAAGCCGAAGCAAAATTAATAAAAGATATGGAAAACCTGCTGAATAATCGTTCTGGCAATGCCGCTTGGATAGAACGGTTCCGGCAGCACCAGAATCTTACAGAACTGACCCGCCATATTGCGGTCACGCTGATTGAACGGATTGATGTTTATGAAGGGTGCTGCATAAAGATATATTTTAAATATCAGGACAGTTATGAATGTGCGCTGGCTCTGATTGAAGGCATGAACCAGTTTCGACCATTAGGTGGCATGATAGAAACGTCTTGTCAGGAAAGCATGGCACAGTACACACAAAAAATGGCACAGGCTGTAAAGAAACCTGTACATGGAATGGAGGTGCTGTGATATGGCAAGAACCAGCAGGAAAGCGGCAGTCATAGAAACAGAACCAGCGCTACCAGAGAAGGTTTACCATGCGGCCATTTATGTACGTCTGTCTGTGGAGGATAATAAACGTACTGGTGATGGGGAGTCTATCGCCATGCAGCAATATATGCTTGAAAAATACGTAGCGCAGCAGCCGGATATGATGCTCTATGGGGTATACAGTGATAATGGAGAGAGTGGGACTGGTTTTGCAAGACCCGGATTTGAACATATGATGGACGGGGTAAGGAAACGGGAAATTGATTGTATTATAGTTAAGGATTTGTCCCGCTTTGGCAGGAATTATGTTGAAACGGGTTATTATCTGGAAAAGATTTTTCCATATCTCGGTGTTCGTTTTGTGGCAGTCAATGACCATTATGATACAGAAAATGAAAAAGAGGGAAATGAGCTTGTAATTTCCCTGAAAAATCTGGTGAACGACCTGTATGCAAAAGATATTTCACAAAAAATCCATTCTTCTCTTTCCACGAAACGCAAAAACGGGGAATTTCTTGGAGCCTTTCCGCCATATGGGTATTTGAAATCGCCAGAAGATAAGCATAAGCTGGTGATTGACCCGGAAGTAGCGCCTGTTGTGCGTGAGATTTTTGGGTGGAGGCTTGCAGGGGACGGCATCAACCAGATTGCAAGGAGGCTGAATGACAGGGGACTTCCAAGCCCTTCTTTCTATCATTATCAGAGAGGGCATAAAAAGAAGAAGCCAGAAGGCGCAGCCGCCATTTGGCAGGCACAGATTGTGAAAAGAATGACTGCAAATCTCGTCTATGCCGGGCACATGGCACAGGGAAGAACAAAGAAGTCCCTGTGTGAAGGCACACCCAAAACAAAAGTTTCCCGTGAGGAGTGGATCATAGTAAGAAATACACATGAAGCACTGGTTTCACAGGAAGTTTTTGACCAGGTACAGGAGCTTGTTGAAAAACGTCGCCAGAGAAGTGTTTCTCTGCGTGGCAAATACCAGACAACGGAGAATGTTTTTAAAGGGTTGCTGGTTTGTGCAGATTGCGGAACGAAAATGATACGCTACAAGAGTGTTTCCAAAGCTGGCACGGCAAGATACACATTTTTGTGCCGTATCTATGCGGAAAATTTAAGCGGGCTGGGCTGCACCAAAAAAAGTATTGGAGAGCCGGAACTGGCAGAAGCGGTATTCCTTGCCTTGCAGGTACAGATTGATCTTGCGCTTGATTTAGAAAAAACACTAGAGCAGTTACAGGGGCAGTACAGCTTCCAGAAAAAATGCAGAAAACTGTCGGAGCAGATAGAAAAGGTGCAACAGAAAGCAAGGAGAAACGCTGCTCTTAGAAGCACACTGTTTGAATCCTATTGTGACCATACACTGACAGAGGAAGAATACCTGTCCATGAAAGCGGGGTATGACAGAGAGGCAAAGGAACTGTCGGAAGAACTTAACCAGTTTGAAAAAGAATATAAGAGGTACACGTATGATCTTTCCCCACAGAATGAATGGATTGTTTCTTTAAAAAAATATCAAAAAGAAAAGGTGCTTACACGAAAGATACTGAAAGAGCTGGTGAAAAGTATTTCTATATCCAAACATCATGAAATTGGCATTACATGGAATTTCCAGGATGAATTTGCACGTCTGGCGGCTGAGGCAGAGAGGGAGGGACTATGACAGGGGCAGTGGCGCTTTATATGCGCCTTTCTGCTGAAGATGCAAACATTGGAGAAAGTGTGAGCATTGCAAATCAGCGTGACTTGCTTTATGCATTTGTCCGAAGCCGTCGGGAATTTGATGGGTGTCTTGTTCTTGAGTTTTGCGATGACGGATACAGTGGCGTTAATTTCAGCCGTCCAAGCGTCCAGAAATTGCTTTCTCTTGCAGGGAAAACGGTAAGCTGCATTATTGTCAAGGATTTCTCCCGTTTTGGTCGCAACCTGATTGAAGTGGGTGATTACCTTGATCAGATCTTCCCTTTTCTCGGTGTACGCTTTATCGCAGTCAATGAAGGATATGACAGTGGTGAGGGACATGGAAGTTCCGTCAGCCTTGACGTTTCCTTAAAAGCGATGGTTTACGAAATGTACAGTTATGACATTTCAGAAAAAATACGCTGTGTCCAGCAGGCAAAAATGCGCAAGGGGGAATACCTTTGTGCTATTGCATTTTACGGTTATCAGCGGTCAAAGTTGAAAAAGAACCATCTGGAAATTGACACAAATGCGGCAGAAGTGGTTCGCCGTATTTTTAACATGGCGGTGAATGGCATGGTTCCCTCTAAAATAGCATCAGAACTAAATAGGGAGGGAATACTGTCACCGTTAATGTACCGCAAAAAGAACCATACAGATGGGATTCGGGGCTGGAAAACAGCAGGAGAGAGAACCTACTGGACAAGGGAAAATGTAAGGCGCATCATCTGTGATGAACGATATACAGGATGTCTAATCGGACGTAAGCGAACAGTAGTAGATATCTCTACTAAACGAACGGAGCCTGTACCCAGAGAGGACTGGATTGTGGCAGAAAATACGCATGAAGCACTTGTGACAAAGGAAATTTATACACAGGCACAGAGAGTATTAAAAACTGTGAAACAGAGAACCTTGCCACGTAAGCCATACCAAAAATTCCGTGGATTGTTAAAATGTGCCTGTTGCAAAAGGACACTGTGGCGAACAGCCTGTAAAGCGGCTTATTATTCTTGCCCAACGGCAAGAACAGTTGCTAACGATGCCTGTTCCAATGTTTATTTGGAGGAAAGCATGTTAGAGCAAGCCTTGCTGGCTGCGATACAGATACAAGTTCAGCTCTTTCAGGAAAATGTCCCAAAAGAGGAGGATAAAAAAGGGTTTTTACAGGATGAAATGAAAGAATGTCAGTCAGTTATAAATCGGTGCCGAACACGATATGCTACGTTATTTGAAGATTATGCGGAAGGATGCATTAGCAAAAGGGAGTATCTATCAAAGAAGCAGGAGATTTTCATACAACAGGAAGAAGCAAGAAGCCGGTTTGAGGAACGAAGCAGCCAGTTAGCACAGATACGGCAAGAGCCAGAAAAGAACAACGTTGATCTTGGAAAATATGCTTTTGTAAAAGAACTGACACGGGAGATGCTGGAAGAACTGGTGAAGGAAGTCCGTGTGAGTGAAAAGGATATATTGGAAATCAAATGGAATTTTCAGGAACCTTGTAGTGGAAATGGCGAAGAAAAGTAATTATTTTTTTATGCAGGTCTTGACACGGGCAAATGAAAAATACAAGGGGGACGCGCTTTTGCAGAAATACTACACATCTGATTTCCTCAGTAAAAAAACGGTACGCAATCACGGGCAGGTCGAACAGGTCTATGTGAAGGACAGCCACCCGCCGATCATAGAAAGGGAACTGTGGGAGGCGGTGCAGCTTGAGATAGAACGCAGGCGGCTTTTCCGGGAAAGGCACAATCTGCGAACGCTTGGGCGCTACACGGACGAGCAGCCCTTCACCTGCAGGGTGGTATGCGGGAAATGCGGCGCGGTCTACTGGCGGCGGACATGGACGCGGGGCAGCCGGAAAATCCGGGTGTGGCAGTGCGGGAAACGCTACCAGAAGAAAGGCGTGGCGGGCTGCAAGGGCTGTAACTTCTTTGAAAAGGATTTGGAGAAAGCCTTCCTGACGGTTTGGAACGGCATCGTGGAGAACCGCGAAGGCTTCCTGCCTGCATGGGAAAAACAGATAAAGGAAGGGAACGCCTTGGAGAAATGGCGGGCGGGGCAGATGGTGCAGCTTACCGCGGAGCCGCCGCTTGAAGCCATATGCCTGGAGATCGTGAACATGACACTGGAGAGCGTGGAAGTCCACGATGGCGGGCTCTTGCATTTCCGTTTCCTTGACGGCACGGAGCTGGAAATCGACACGGAAGAAGAATAATGCAGAAATATAGAGGGGCGGTCTTGTGCCGCCCCGTGCTTTCTGCGATAGATATATTTGTATTCGTTACATTTTATTACATAAAATGAAATGTAACGATTTTTTCTTGACAAATTATTCCTTCGGTGGTACGCTATAAACATGAAAATTGGCTCAAAAGCTAATTTTTTGGAATACAGTCTGACAAGGAGGCAATAGTAGTGGATGCTACAAAAACACTTGCAGATGTTGATGCTTTGGCTGAGTTAATTACACGGGCATGTGGTCCACGGAGCCTATCCGAATTTAGCAGGGCATGCGGTATCTCAGCAGCGCAACTATCCAGGGTAAAATCTGGGATTTGTAGACCTTCAAAGAAATTATGTTTCAAGATGGCATCAGAGCATTATGCAAAAGAGATGGGCTTATCCAGTGACGAATTCTTAAAAGCAGCTGGTTATAATCCTGATGAGATTGAAGGAACTAAGGACTTTGAACAAGTGGTGTCACTGCAGAATGAGACTATCGCTTTGGGGATTATCTCCAAGTATCTTATGGAACGAGGCGGTACATACCAATTGCTTCCAATGGGAGAAAACAGGGAAGTGGATTTTGCTTTTCTGGTTTCGAATGACAGCACCAAAGTCAGATGGGAATTCGTGACAAACTTTTCGCAGGTCAGGTTTGATACCGCAGTACGCATGAGTGCATATTATTATAACCTCGGCAGGCTGCTTTCATTCAAACCGAAAGAGGATGTGCAATACACGGTGTTAATGGATGATGAAGCACTATTTGACCAGGTTAAAACAGGGGTAAATCAGAATCAAGTGCTTGCGAATGTTTCTGTCGCATTGATCGATTTCAGCAAGATGAAGATAAGGAAGGAGGTCACATGGGGACGGAACAGCGAATGTTTGAAGCTGTCAGCATTAAAAACTGAATATTGAATAAAAAAACTACGGAGGCAGACTGATATGAAAGATTTATCTGAATGTCTGATGGAAGGTTACTATGAGTATATAGAGGAAGTACAGCTCGAGTTCCAGAAGTCGGACAAGTATCAGGAATTGCGCCGCAAGTTAGATGAAAATGCACAAGCGATTGATAATCTGAAAGTTGGTGACAGCAATCTACAGGATTTGATCCGCCAGAGGGATGATCTACAATTGGAGCTGTATGCCATGTGTGAAACACAGACTATCAAGGCATTGGTTAATTTAATTCATCGTTAACGAGCGTAGATTCCTTCTCCCTACTTGGGTGCTGCATATAGCAGCACCCACCAGTAAGGAAGACGGACAAGCAGAGTGGGACAAGCAAAACGGACAAGCCTAACGATGATGAAATATACAGAAGAAGAGAAAGAAAGAGAAAAAAAGAAAAAGGAGGTAGCTGCAAGAATGAAGAATGTTTTATTAGGAAGTATACATAGAAGAAAATTACGGCATAGATTTGGAACATTTATATTTGAAAATAATCTTGTTGGACAAGGATAATTTAATTTGAATTTTGTTGATATAAAAATACATTAGCCATTCGGTAAAAAGGTTTATTCATTTTATTTGGCACATAAAGAAAAATTGAATGATAAGTATTAGAATTTGTGAAAAGAAAGAGTGAATGTTGCGTAAATTATGTATGTCTATTTCTTATACACTTTTTTAACAAATTTTCTAATATGAAAGAAGTGACCAGGCATCTCTAAAGAAATAAAAAGGATACCTGGTCATTTTATGTTCCTAATTTTAGAATCAATAATAGAATAAATGCCTGGCGTGGTTATAACGGGTTTGTTACCGAGAGGTTATAGAATTTTGTTTAGTAGCAAATAAATATTTATCCCGGTGTTGGAAGTGTGATTGACAATGGAACTGGAGGAATACACAAAGGGCGGTATTAGAAGAATGATGGATTGATTTTGATTTTCCTTTGATTTGTTCTTTTAGAAGTGGGGGTATTATGGCCACGAATAATAAAGCGGCGATAAAGCCTGCATAATAGAATGCAACAAAATAGTCCGTGAATGGACGATTATCCGTGGCCACGGAGATTTGCATATTATCAGCTTTGACAATGGTGGAGGCATACAAATAACCAGCCCCCGTATGTTGATTGGTACTAAAAGTAGCCCGACTTGTCGATAAGACTCGGTCGGGCTATTCTGTTAACATTCCGGCTCCGTTTTTGACCGCATGGAGCGTTCCATTGATATTCCGATTTCAATGCCACGGCTGAATGCTTTCCGGGTGGCATCATGTTCACTTCTTTCTGCATCTGTGAAAAGCTCGTCAAGCATCGCCTGTTCTTCCGGCATGAGCATGCTGCGCAGATAGAAGTATTTGATATTGAATTTATGTGCGTCTTCCTTGACAGGTGCGGACTCGTAGTAACTGTTCATGGCATCTTCGAAGGAGTCAGAGATACCTTCCGCTATGTTCTTTCTCATTTTTTCATTCCTCCTACATGGTTAGCTTATTGGTAGAGCTATGTAATTAAAATAACCATTAGAAGAGGAATCATCAGAACCTCTATCCTGTGTTCTTTGTAAGTAAACTTTCCGGATCAAGATATCAAAGCTATTAAATACTGTGGTAGTAGTGTGTACGCTTGGTATGAGAACGGCAGCCATAATCAATGCATGATGAATATGGCGTGGTTTTCTCTCACTTCTTCGTCTTGACAGGAAACCATTGGCGATACAATGACAAATGGAATGCAGTGCCGTGTAAAAGGCAATCTTGACATTTTCAAGTATATCATCAATGAGATCATCCCAAACTGAAAGGGCTTCAAACATCTGGCAAATCGTTTCCGTTATCCGGCTTATGTCAAAGATAAGTTCTTCATCGTCTCTTTTTGTTATTCTTATCGTATTCTCTTCCATGCGTTTACCACCACCTTCCCGGAATAGGATTCTGCTTTCGTATTTGTATAATTTTAACTTACAATATTTAGAGTTTCAAGCCAGAAAATACATATTTATACACAATATAGTGTGATCTGTTTATCTGCATCCTCATTTAGAGAGGATTAGGACTTATGACGGTTCCCGGAGGTCTTTATCAGGAAACATCACTTGTCCTAAGAGATTATGCTACTTGGAAAAGCTGAAGCATTTCGATTTCAAAGGGCTCATAATCAATGGGACCGAATTCCATCCATTTCTTATAATAATCGAAAATGTTGAAGGATGCCTCGCCAGACACATCGAAAGTAGTAGCAACGTCATCGGGGCTTGTACATTTCGCAACATTGATGAGCGGCGGTGGAGCAATGCTGTATTTGGCAAAGAAATTAGCCTCCGCTTCTTCAAAGGCGCTTAAGCTGTCATCTGGATTGTCATGGTGGCCGAGATAAACATGACCAATCTCATGAAGGATAGTCCAACGCATCCGTCCCTGATTTGTATGATCGTTGTAATAGATCACATATTCATTCATCCCCGTTTTGGGGTTGATCTCGACCCTGGAATAGCTGTCCATATCGAAAGCGAGAGCTTTCAGGCGCTTAACCATAGGAAGGGATGAATATGGCCGTAACTGATAGTACAGCCTGTCTGCGATTGTAAAGCAGTCAATGGGGTAGGTGTTGATTTCGCACTCTTCAAACATAAAGAGAACTTCCTTTTTGATTTCATCGCACCTGCCCGGGGTTAATAATCCTCTCAAGTCTGTTCCTTTCTCAGTTTTCAGACTCAAAGAGAGCATTTACAAGGTCGGCTTTCTGTTTCTGTGTCCAGTTCTTTGCGTTTCGTGCGATTGCACGCTGGGTGCGGTAATATTCCAATTCGGAATCTGATTCTGTTTCCAACCCCATGAGGTCTTCGACTGTCGTATGCAAAGCATTTGCGATATTCACGACAATAGGCCCTTTAGGAACGCGATCTCCGCTGATGTATCTGGACATGGAGACCTCCGTCACACCGACTTTTTCTGCCAGCTCCCTTTGAGACAAACCGTGTTTTTGTAGCAAATCAGAAATTCGTTCTCCTAAAATATTTTTTGTCATGTTTTTTGTTTTCCTCATTTCTAATCAGATTTGCATATGCTCTGCGTGGCACTTCTCTGGTCAGCATCTCTTGGCATTTTGCAGCGTTTGGCTTACTCGTTCTGTGATTAGGGGTCTTTCTCATTTATGTTTTTGCCCCTTTTGTTTTTTTTCAGCTCTAACTGGCTTGCTCTATTAACTGGCGCTTATAGCCTATCTACAGCAGTCATGCAAATATAGTTTGCATTCATTCGTAGTTATTCATTCTATAAAAAAATTAATAATACGAATTCCTGATTTACCAAAAGTATAACACTACTTACCGTTTGTGTCAACAATATTTTTTTTTGGAAAGTTAAAATGCGAAAAAACCCATATTTTATAAGGCTTTGTAGAATGCTGGAAAAACAAACGGAAAGTTTGCTATTGACAACTTACCATTTGTTTAATATAATGCATTTAGGATTAAACGAAAGGAGATGAAGCAAATGAATGTGCGTCTGTTAAAGGCAAAGCGTGTGGAGCGGAACCTTCGTCAGAAGGATTTGGCAAAAGCCCTCGGTATTACTGAAAAGGCAATGTGCCATAAGGAATGTAGTGAAGAGAACAAATTCAAAGCGGCAGAGATGCTAATTCTGATTGATGAGCTGAATTTGTCTTTCGCAGAGTTCGATGCCATTTTTTTTAATCGAGAACTTACCAAACGGTTAAGAAAAATAAAAAAATAGAAACCAAACGGAAATAAAAGCTGGTGAAGACGGGGCAGATAATATCCGCTCAACTAGGGAGAAGAGGAAAGTTATATTCCAGAATATTATGAGAAAGGATGGGATGAATATGGCAAACTACATCATTGGATTATTGGGAGGATTTGATAAGATGATTTGTGCATTGGCAGTGTTTGCAGTGATGAATTATATAACGGCTATTTTAGTTGCTATTGTTGAGAAAAAATGGATAAAGAGGAAGTTGGGGTTAAAAGCCATATTTGGAAAGATTGGAATTATTGTCCTTATATGTGTTGCCAATATTATTGATACAATGATTATAGGTAATGACTCCACAATCAGAACGACTGTTATATCTTTTTACCTTTCAAAAGAGGGATTTGCTATTTTAGATAATTTGGAACATCTTGGAGTGCCATTGCCGCCAATAATCGTGAAGATAATTAAGCAGTTAAATAGTGAAGAAAATAGCGAAGAAGACATTGAAGAAAACAATGACTAAAATATTATATAAGGTAATGAAAGATTATAAAGATTGAAGAAAAGAACTGATAGGTATACCTGTCAGCTCTTTTCTTCAAAATCTATATTTTTGCACTGGTCAACAAAAATTGGACACTTAAATTGTATTTTTTTGCATACAATCCGCAATTACTGTACGGTTGCATATGTTTCCCTGTACTGTTTGGGCGTCAGATATCCCAGTGCGTATGCTGGCCTTTCCTCGTTGAAAAATTTTATATATGCCTCCATCTCTTCTGGAACGTTTTCGCCCTGCAGATGAAAATCTGTAAACAGTTCTGACTTTATCCATCCATTGATTGACTCCATTGCTGCATTGTCTGTCGGTGTTCCGGCGCGTGACATGGAATGTATGATGCCGCAGGGGCCGAGTAGATCATTGTAGTTTTTTGACGCGTACACCGAACCCTGGTCTGAATGCAGAACCATTTGGTATTCTGGATACTGTTTTTTCAGCTCTATCAGGTCATTTAGCCCGCTTATATATGTCATCCTGTCTCCACGTTTTGCAGACAGCGAATGGCTGAGTATTTCATTGTTCCATAAATCCATGTACAGAGTCAGTTCATAATAAATGCCTTTTACACGGAATGCTGTCATGTCGCTTACAATACACTGCATCGGCCCGTCAATGTCAATCCCGGCAAGTATCAGGTTCGGATATACTTTACGCGGTTCACCAGGCTTTTTGTACCGGTAATGCTTCGACCTGCTTTTGATTCCAGCCAGTTTACAGCACTTGTGCGCATACGGATCTGAAACAGAAAGGCCTGTATCGAGTTTTATCTTTGCATTCAGCCACCGGTAGCCGTGCGATGGATATTTTATGTGGTATTCCCGGAAAAGAGTGGTATTGTCTGCAAGCGCTTTTGTTTTCGGTGCCGGAGCTGCAAGGCGTTTTTTCCAGTAATAGAAACTGCTTCTTTGCATTCCCATTGTTTCACATAACATCTGAACCGGAAATTCGCCGGACAGCTCCAGAATTATTTCATATTCCAGTTGTCGAAGATTGTGACTGTCCTGTCTGCACCAACTCCTTTCACTTCGTATCCTTTTTTTAACCGCGCCTCACGGATCCGGGATTTCACCAGCTCCTTAACCAGCTCTTCTTTTGTCATGGATTCATATTCAGACAAATCTGGTTCAGAGGAATATACGCTTATCTTCACGGTGTTTTCTTCTTTGTGAACCCGATTTTTGGGCGGCAGTCCGTTTACATCTCGGTAAAGCCTCATGTAATCCCTGGCTGTGCCCTCGCTTATTTTGTATTTTATGGCTGCGTCGCTTTTGCTTATTTCATTGTTGTAAATCTGTTTTCCGATGTCCAGTCTTTCTTCTCTTGTGTAGCCCATTGGTAAACCTCCTGTTCATTTTGCTGGGAGAGATGTTCATGTGTAATATAGACCGTGTTTAATCTTACCCTTTTTGCTGTCTAATTTCCACCCCCTCCGTGTCCAATTTTAGTTTACCACTTCACACCGGCATTTCCTCACCTACCACCCTGACAACCAGCTCCCTTTCCTCCGGAAGGAGCGCATCCAGCGCTTCTCCCAGGATTTCCAGCAGTTCCCTTTTTTCAATGACCGTGTCTGCGCCTTCCACCTGCGGCCCTTCATCTTCCTGCCCTTCCGTAAGCCCGTCCTTCCATCCCTCGTAGGATTCTTCCGTGTAGCCGTTCTGCTCCATCGCCTCACTGTTCCGCTGTTCCTTTTTCTTCATCCGCCACCACGGGCGGTAATACCTCTGGTATTCCTCTTCCGTGACATCCATTGTGATTTCTTCGTTCCCTGACTTTACTGTGATTTTCCTATAAGACATAAGGCGTTCCTTTCTTTACGCCTTCGTAAAGCCAGAAACGCCTTGATGCAGATATGGGACACCTCCGCCAACGAAAAAAGGCCGGAGTAAGCTACTTGAATCTCTAGCTTTACTCCGGCCATTCGGTGACTCGTTTTTTAAGCGGTCCCACTCGCTCGGTCGTAAACAATATTCTGTTTACATTGAATTTGTCATACCTCTATTGTAGGCATGATAATCTTTACTATTTTTCCACAGTGCGGGCATCTGAGCCTGAAAACGACTTCATAAGCCTTATCCCGCCTGACATCCAACACCCTCCGGTCACAGACCGGACATACCCCTGTTTCCGTCATATGGCTTCCTTTCCCTGTTTCCCCGTATATATCTGGGGAATAGTGTTTCCAGTATTTTCCATTACTATTATAAAGTATTGCCCAGATTTTACTTTCTATACAAATTAATACAAAAAGGGACAGCCAAATTTCCTGTGTTTCCGGCTATCCCTCGATATGTACTATTCATTTTTAGGTTCCCACACCGCCGTAACAAGATTATTGCAATTAGGACACCTTGTTTTCGTTTCCACCTCTTTGGGGGAATCAGTCCCTATGTCTAAGAGTCGTCCCCCGCATCTTGGGCACCTTAACTGTTGCATCAGGTATTTATCTTTTTCAGGAATCATCTTCATCCCTCCTAACTATTCTACCTTTTTTAAGTATTTTTCTAGGTGTTCTTCTTAAATTCCATTTTTACTTTGTAGTATACAGAACTTATATCAAGATAATGTCAGCGCAAGTTTTAGACTCTTGATTATCCAATCAGGTCTCTATTTCAAGCCATCATCTTATATAACCACAAAACCTCATTTATAATAGAACCCTCAAGGACACTGACATCTCCGGCAGCATCTGCGCTAACTATAAAGAATTGCCATCCTGATTCTTAGAGGGAAATTCACTTTCTCCTGATTTGATAACTATGTCTAGTCAACCTGCATAATTCACATACCTTCATGCTATGACTAAACTCTCATTTCACTGCGCCATATTCCAAGATGTTTTATCAGTGCATGTCTATTCTCAATATCCGGCATCGTAACTCCAATAACACGCTCTTTATTACCACATTGAAATCTTTCCCATCAGATATGCCAATCACCGTTGATGCATCTGGAACATTAGGACAGAAAAGTCACTGTTCTGTTTTAGAAAAGCATTCCTTTCTCTATCGGGATTTTCAGACATATAAACACCTCAAAAATTCTGCCTATTTACACATAATAACGAAACCAAACCATTTTTACAAAGTTGTATAGTAATCTTGCCTCATCTGTCCGCAAATATTTTATATCTAGCCCGTCCGGTCCTAAACGAAACCGGTCAAGGGCATCTGCATCCTTAAAAATCTTGTAAAGCACCACACTATTCTGCTCTAATGGACTCCTTCCTGAAATGACATCAATTCCAGTCTGGTCGTCACGATCATGATAATAAATAATATCATAGCACTTCTGTTTAAACTCCAGTTCATGAGATACACAATATTCCCGATAATAATCTGCCGCACGCTGTCCATGTCCAACATCCAGCCAGTCATCCAGCCGTCTGGAATCATGAAATGCCGCAGCAGCTCCCAATATATCCTTATCTTCTTCCGGCAATCCCTGACGCTGTGCGATTGCTAATGCGTAGAGCATTACACGCCTGCAATGTGCGCCTGTGTGCTTTTCACTGTCCTCCAATG
>OFGR01000304.1_pt1 | contig 51474 bp, 52 predicted proteins | sample 1521811 | NCBI WGS metagenome assembly OFGR01 (sample SAMEA3504098, study PRJEB24116) | mouse gut metagenome | biome: mouse gut; feature: mouse-associated habitat; material: faeces | place: Denmark | collected 2011 | reverse complement strand
TTATAGCTTATTCAACTAAGGGGTAGAGCCGCTTCTATGGCTTTCCCTTTTTCTATGTTTAATATAGCACATTTGGCAGCAGGAATCAAGAGTTAAACACACGTTTATTGTACACTGATTCTTTGCGAATATAAAGAAGAAGTTTTTCAGCGATGCAAAGAATGTTTGGAAAGTGCGACTGACGATTGTGGAGTTGCTGATGTTTTATATGTTCTTTCCGGCAATGATACCAATCCGGATGACCTAATTGATGAAGATATTGCCGATGAGGAAAAACAGTTTGTAAAATCACAATACTATAGGAGTTGAGAACTGATAGGATGATTTAATTTTGAACGATAAAAGGCTTGCCCATGAATTTTTAAGTCATATAACAAAGCAGACAGACATAAATTTCCTATAAGTGAAGTATGAGGTCTGCTTTATGAAGCGTGTCAAGAAAAAAGTATATAGAATGGTATCCATTGTAATGTTGGTTGTAATGCTGTGTGGAAATGCAGCTTTTGCAGAAGAGGAAGCTGCCAAAAATACGGCAGCAAATGCAACTGGAATTACCTTGGCGTCTCCATCTGCTATATTGATGGAAGCGTCTACCGGAACGATATTGTTTGAAAAAAATCCCGATGAGATACGAAGTCCGGCGAGCATTACCAAAATTATGACGCTGCTGCTTACTTTTGAGGCGCTTGAAAAGGGCAGAATAAAGCTGGAAGATGAAGTCTGTACGAGTGCGTATGCAAAATCAATGGGTGGTTCGCAAGTATTTCTTGAGGAAGGTGAAATACAAACCGTAGAAACCTTGATTAAGTGTATCACAGTTGCAAGTGGAAATGATGCATCTGTGGCGATTGCAGAGTATATTGCGGGAAGCGAAGAAGAATTTGTTAATCAGATGAATCAAAAAGCAGAACAGTTAGGACTCAAAAATACACATTTCTTAGACTGCTGCGGACTTAGTTCCAACAAAGAACATCACACAACTGCAAGAGATGTAGCGCTGATGTCAAGAGAATTGATTACGAAGTATCCTCAGATTTATCAATATACCAAGATTTGGATGGAAGATATCGTACATGTCACCAGGCAGGGAAGCAAAAATTTTACATTGTCTAGCACCAATAAACTGTTAAAACAGTACCAATGGACAACGGGACTAAAAACCGGTTCAACAAATGCTGCAAAGTATTGTTTCAGCGCAACTGCCACAAAAGATGGCATCGATCTGATTGCTGTAATTATGGGGGCGCCTGATTTTAAAATTCGTTTTTCGGAAGCGCGAAGTTTATTGGAATATGGATTTGCGATGACAAGGCTGTATGTAGATGAAAATTTGGGAGATTTGGGAGATATTGCAGTCACAGGCGGCAAGGCAGAACAGGTTGCAGTAGAACCAAAAGGAACATTCCGGTATCTGGATATCACAGGGGCAGACTTTACTCAGATTGAGAAAAATTTTAAATATCAGGATGTTGTGTTGGCACCTGTCGAAAAAGGGGCAGAAGTAGGACATATAAGCTATAGTCTCGGAGGCAGGGAGATTGGCAGAATTCCAATCATTGCTTCAGAAGAGGTAGAAAAAGCGTATTTTATTGATTATCTTCTAAAAGTGTTAATGAAATACTTAGTCTAATGTTTGTATGGGTCATTACAGTTTTGCGAAAGGTAAATTTTACTGTTTCAATCTGTATACAGATGTGATATACTTTCAAAATACCCCTTTGTATTGAATGCTGTATATAGTAGGGGCAGGAAAAATACGCTGGCATTTCAAGAGGGTGCAGCAGCATGGAGGATGCAGATGCAGGACGTGTGTGGGATAATTCTATTGATAGCAGTGCTTGCTTTTTCGGTTCTTTTGGCAGTAGGAATCATAGATGGAAACCGCTTTGTGGTAGTGAGGGAAGAATTTGAACTTTCGGGATTAAAAAAAGGATGCCGCTTTGTGCTGATATCCGATCTTCACAACAAAGTCTATGGAAATCAGAATGATAGCGTTATCAAGGCCATAAGCGAAATAAATCCAGATTTTATCGTGCTTGCAGGGGACCTGGTGACATCGACAGAAAATGAAAATATAGAGCCTGGAATAGCGCTGCTGAATGCTCTTAGCCGTGACTATAAGATATATTATGGACTTGGCAACCATGAATCCAAGATAAAACAGTGCAGGGACAGATTTGGAGACAAATTTGACAGACTCAAAAAAGGGATAGCAAATCAAAATGTTGTTATGCTTGAAAATCAGGCTGTTGACCTGCCGGAGTACAATATACAAATGACAGGGCTTGACCTTGATTTGAATTATTTTGCACATTTTAAGATAAGAAAAATGGCGGATGACTATATGCAGAAAACACTTTCGCAGTGTGATAGAAGTAAATGCAATCTATTAATAGCACACAATCCAGACTACTTTGAAGACTATGCCAAATGGGGGGCTGATTTGGTGCTGTCGGGTCATGTGCATGGCGGAATTATGAGACTACCTATTTTGGGAGGAGTGATTGCTCCCACATATATCCTGTTTCCAAAATATGACGGCGGTGTATTTCGAACAGGAAAATCTATCATGCTTCTTGGCAGGGGGCTCGGTTCTCATACAATACCACTTCGGATTTTTAATCCAGCTGAATTGTACGAAGTAACCTTAAAGCCAAAAAAATCTTGATATCTTAATTTTTTAGTCGGCAATTTGAGTCAGAGTTTCGAATATGCTTTGCTCACAGTAAACTGCCCTGATATGGACGAATAGTGCGCACAGTTATTATTGCCTGCGGACTTCCGTTCGGTATTGCACAGGAGTCTTTCCTGTAGCTTTTTTGAAAGACTGCGAAAAATAGGACTGGGAGGAAAAACCCAGTGTGGAAGAAATCTGTGCAATGGAGAATGAGGTGGATTCGAGAAGGGATTTTCCTTCTTGAATCCTTTTTTGCAGCAGATAATTAATAGGAGAGAGTCCAATATATTTAGTAAAAGCATGTGCCATATAATATTTGTTCATATGGGAAAGTTCTGCTAGGGTGTCTAAAGTAATATTTTCGGAATAGTTTGCATCTAGATAATTTTTAATCTGGGTGCATTCTCTATTTATAACAGTATCATTTCCCTGTACAATAGAAAGATTGTCATTTCGCAGCATACAAATCAGAAGCACTTCCAGCAAATTTTGGCAGACTGTTTCATAATTTTCGTATTTACGAGAGATTTCTTCCAACATGATATTTAGATAGGCATAAATGTTGGCATGGTGCGTGTTGTATTTGTATACAGCACCAGAAGCAGTCTTCACACAAACACCATTTTGGGCAGAAGCAATATTTTCAAAAGAGAAAGAAAGCCCGTCGATGCCAAGAACAATATATTCAAGCGGAGTGGTATATAAGGATTTTTCCGTATGTTGTACTTGGGGATTGATGATAACCATGTCATTTTTGACAACTGGAAATTCTTCTCCCTCTGCGATAAAGGAACCTGTTCCATTTACAACATAAAACAACTCACTGAAAGGATGGGAATGAAGAATACTCTGCCAATCCCCCTCGTATTTGGAGGTTGAAACATATAAAAGCTGGGAATGCTCAAAAGATAGTGGATTGTTATTATCAATGCGGTGCCGGGTACTTCCCATATGTATCCTCCATTCCTGTCAAAATCTGTGAAGTTGGACAAAGTACAGATTGACGAATCTTTATTTTAGTTTCGATAGATAACTTTACTATAACAGAATTTATATATTTTGTCCATGATACATGAAATAAATTAAAATATAAAATAAGCCTGATTATCTAAAATACTGAGAAAATAAGCGAATCAGACTCGAAATAAGAATCAATACTTGTGATTTTACATAAAAAGAATTATTAGATTTTGAATTTAATATCAAAATTGCACAACATATAAAGGCTAAAATATAATTGTATAAATAAAATTATACAAAAGCAAGATGTATAAAACATCAAGCAACAATAAGATTGAATCTCTAAAAATTATGTTCTATACTAAGTCCATAAGTACGATGCAGCACATCAGAAAAATGAACGGAAGAAATTTTATGTTATCAATGTAGATACAGAACTTGTTGTAAATAATAGATGTAGCCACGAACCTGCTTTTTACAGACTGTTTGTTAAAAAGGGACATGTTGTGGCTGTATGGAGGTTTGTATATGAGTGTAGAAAATTCAGCTTGTGCCAAAATCAATGAGGCACTTGAGCAATTTGCGTTGCAAGGGAAACTGGTAGAGCAGAAGCCTTATGGAAATGGGCATATTAATGATACATTTCTGCTGGCATATGAGATGCAGGATGGAAATCAGAAACGATATATTTTGCAGAGAATGAATCATACTATTTTTAAACAGCCTGAGAAATTGATGGAAAATGTAGTTCGTGTGACAGAGTACCTTCGAAAAGTGATTGCAGAACAAGGCGGCGATCCTGACAGAGAAACCCTCAATGTAGTGCGTACAGCAAATGGAGACGCTTTTTATAAGGACAGCAAGGGTAATTATTGGCGGGTGTTTTTGTTTATTGAGCATACGGTTTGCCTAGAAAAAGTAGAAAGCGCAAAGGATTTTTACGACAGTGCTGTTGCCTTTGGAAATTTCCAGAAAATGTTGTCTGATTATCCCGCAGATCAATTGCACGAAACGATACCAAATTTTCATAACACTGCTTCTCGGTTTCGAGATTTTCAGAAGGCTGTGCAGTCAGACCGGCTTGGAAGAGCGGCGATTGCAAAAGAGGAGATTGCATTTGCACTTGCAAGAGAACAAGATACTTCTGTTTTGACAAATCTATTGAGAGAAGGAAAACTGCCGCTTCGAGTAACTCATAATGATACCAAATTGAATAATATTTTATTTGATGATGCTACAAAGAAAGCGCTTTGCATCATTGATTTGGATACAGTTATGCCAGGGCTTGCCCTCTATGATTTTGGGGATTCTATTCGGTTTGGCGCAAGCACCGGAGCAGAGGATGAAAAGGACTTAAATAAAGTCGAAGTTGATTTAGACTTGTTTGAAGCATTTACAAAAGGATTTCTGGAGGGATGCGGCGGAAGCCTTACACAGAAAGAAATCGAGATGCTTCCAATGGGAGCGAAGCTGATGACTTATGAGTGTGGTATCCGTTTTCTTGCAGATTTCTTAGACGGCGACAGCTACTTCAAGATTCACAGAGAAGGACATAATTTGGATAGAGCACGAACACAGTTTAAACTGGTAGCTGATATGGAAAAGAAATGGGATGCACTGACTGCAATTGTAGAAAAATATAACCAGTAGTTTAATACAACATGATTTTGTATTGACTTTCAGTGCCACAACTGTTAACCTATTATAAAAAATAAGTTAACATTGGAGGCGGATGGATGCATTTTACAGAAGAATTCAAACAAAAAATATATTCGGGTTTTGAGATTACAAGAGATGAGGCAATTGTACTTACAAATGAGCCATTAGAGGAGCTGACAGCAGCGGCGAATGAGATTCGGGATAAAATGTGCGGAAATCGGTTTGATATGTGTACAATTATCAACGGAAAATGTGGAAAATGCTCAGAGGACTGCAAATATTGTGCTCAGAGTGCACACTACCATACAAATTGTCAAGACAGCTATCCTCTTTTATCAACAAAAGAGCTTTTAGAAGGTGCCAGATATAACAAGGATCGTGGCGTTCTTCGATATTCTATCGTTACATCGGGAAGATGTTTGTGTGACAAAGAAGTGGATCAGGTGTATGAGAGTATCCGTGAAATTCGCAGACAAGTGGATATTGCGGTTTGTGTATCATTTGGATTATTGGAGGAAAAACAGTTTCAAAAGCTAAAGGAAGCAGGTGCTTCGCGAGTGCATTGCAATCTAGAAACCTCTCGTAATTTCTTTCCAAAAGTTTGTACCACACATACTTATGATGAAAAAATTGCAACCATCCAAGCGGCCCAAAATGTAGGATTCAGTGTGTGTTCCGGCGGTATTGTAGGGATGGGCGAGACAATGGAAGATCGGATAGACATGGCACTGACATTAAGAAAATTAGGGGTGAAGTCTGTTCCTGTTAATCTTTTAAATCCTATAAAAGGAACGCCTTTTGAAAAGAATAGCATTCTTACAAAAGATGAATTTTGTCGTATCATTGCAATCTTCCGTTTTATCATACCGGATGGAGATATCAGGCTTGCCGGAGGTAGAGGACTTATTGGTGATAAAGGAGAAAAATGTTTTCAAAGTGGAGCGAATGCCGCGATTACTGGGGACATGCTGACTACAGCAGGCATTACCGCCGCTACGGATATGGAATTGGTTCGTACCTTAGGCTATGAGGTAAGAAAATAACTCAGGATATTTGATTGCTTTGTAGTTACTTTTCACACCCGCGCCATGCACTTGCTGCATGGCGTCGGAGCAAGCGCCAAAATGCGTGCTTTTTAGCATTTTGTGTGCATCAATTGTTGCAATTCACACCGAAATCGTTGTAAGTATATGAGAAATCTGGCGTAAGTGTGAATTGTAACGCTTTGTAGAATATCAGGCAACCAAAGAGGCGATGGATATGGCTAATAAAAACGCAATGTGGTATCATACTATTGATGAATTTATGTTTTACAGAAGAGGGAATGATGCATGTATAGGATTGGAATCTGTGACGATGACAAAGAACTATGTTCTGGATTAGAAGAACAGATTTATTTTATAGCAAGCGAATTGTCAATAAAAGCAGATGTTGCAGTTTGGTATTCTGGTGAAAGTGTATTGAATGATTTGCACAAAGGCGCACAGTTGGACTTGATTTTTTTGGACATTGAATTGGTACAGGCAGATGGTATATTAGTAGGGAAGTTTATCCGCAATGAGATGGAGGACATCCATACCCATATTGTATACATTTCTTCCAAACAGACATACGCAATGCAGTTGTTCAAGATTCAGCCTCTTGATTTTCTGGTAAAGCCCATATCCAGTGAGCAGATAAAGGAAGTTCTTATCAGAAGCATCAGGCAGAAGCAAAGCCTTAAAAGTTACTTTGAGTACCAAAAAGGGGGTGCAATATTTAGAATTCCTACAAAGGATATTGCCTATTTTACAAGTATGGATAAGAAAATTCGACTTACCACCGGAAACGGCGAAGAGGAATTTTATGGAAAGCTGAAAAATATCATGGAAGAACTTCCTGCCGATTTTATGATGATACACAAATCTTATATTATTAATCAGTTATACGTCTGTGAATACTCCTATGACTACGTGAAAATGTTCAATGGAACTGTTTTAAGTATCAGCAAGCCATATCGGAAAGAAATCAGAGAAAAAATAAAGCGATATCGGAGAGCAGAAATATATGGTGAGTTATAGCATCATATCTGAGCTGATTATCAATATCCTGCAAGTTCTGCTGATTAGGAAAATGATGGAACAGTTTCTGCCTGCAGCTGATGAAAACAAAAAAAAGATGGGAATAGTTTTTGTATGCTATTATTTGCTGACGATTGTTCTAATTAGTATTTTCCATCGAGCAGCGGTATACGGTATATGCAATTATCTGAGTATTATAGGACTTACCCTTTTTTATCAGGGGTCATGGAAAAAACGGTTCTGGGTGTCGCTTGCGATATTTGCTACTGATCTGGCATGTGCTCTTGTGGTGTATTTTGCTTTTGCTCAGAGGCTTATTGAGCATCAACAGGCAGTCCGGACACTTTTGCTCCTGATCTGTGTCACATTAATCGACCATATAACTTATCCGGCGGATAGCGGGGAAATCGTGTTTGATAAAAAGCAGACCTGCATTCTGATTATGGTTCCCGCAGCAAGTACATTTATTTTATGTGTTTTGCTGTATGGAAGATATGAGGGTGTTGCGCCTATGCTGATATGTATATCCATACTTATTATTAACTTGGGCATATTTTATCTTTATCATATGATGGCAGAAAACTATAGGAAGTTAAGGGAAAATGATATCTACCGGCAACAGACGTTCATATACCAAAATCAGTTGGATGTCATCATGGAATCTCAGGGGCGTATCCGGGCATTAAAGCATGATATGAAAAACCACATCATAGCGCTTCAACTGCTTTTGCAGAAAAAGGATTTTGAAAAAGCCTGTAAATATCTTGATTTCATGCAGGATTTTATGGCGAATCCGTCAGAGTATATTGCCACGGGAAACGAATCTGTTGATGGCTTGCTGAACTATAAGCTGCAGAGGGCAAATGAGATTCTAAACGTGGTGGAGGCAAGGGTAAATATACCAGAAAAACTGATGCTGCATTCTTTTGACTTGAATGTGGTATTGGGGAATCTGCTTGATAACGCAATAGAGGCAGCAGTTCAGACAGAAGAAAAAGAGCTGAAAATGACAATCAAACTTGAGAAGGGAATTTTGTTTATTCATATCCACAATAGCTGCCTAGGAATTAAGAATGGAAGGTTAAAGCGTCTGGAAACCACAAAGGAGGATGCGCTAAACCATGGAATCGGCTTGGGCAATGTGCAGAGAATTATTGAAAAATATCATGGAGATATGGATCTGATATGTGAAAACGGATATCTGGAAACCGATATCATAATGTATATAAATGAATTGTAATTTGGGGAAACGTAGGTCTGACCAACGCTTCCCCAAATCTGATTTCGGCAAAAATATGGTAGAATTTCGGCAAAATTCAAAAAACCTCCTATTTATGTGGTATGCTTTGAAAGACATGCGAAAAGGAATTGTCTGACCATAAATAAGAAAGTCTTTTTACAATTTCAAAGATCGGTCAGAAGTAGGCATGGCAGAACACAAACGAATCTTACAGGGAGGTATCAGTATGAGAAGGAAGAGTTTATGTTTCACGATAGCGGCAGTGCTTTGTATGTTTGGTCTTACCGGCTGTCAGAAAGCACCAGATGTGGTGGAGAAAAATGGCATTATGCACGCGCAAGGCGATATGGAAAAGCAGGTGCAGGGCATTGCTGCAGAAGGCTCACAGGAGCAGATGCAAGCGGGAGACGGGCTTGATAAGGAGGCAGGCCAATATCAGGGCACGGTAGGCACAGACAATAATATTATAAACATAAACGCCGAAATTCCCGCGCTGCCTGATCAACTGTACATCATTACGATGAAGCCGGACGAGGGGCTTGACAAGGATATTCTGCTCGCCTTTCTTGACAGCGAAAGCGGCAGCGTAGAGGACACTTCTCAGGAACTTTTACAGGAGATAGAGGAGAGCGACAGATATAACAGTACCCCTGATGAAAACGGCGAAAGATTTTTATACTCCAAATTCGGTGACCATAGCGCGAACCGGCTTGGCGACGGGAAAAAGGAGGCATCGTTTTCGCATCATACATCAGCGTATTATTTGAATTATGGGTTAAGGGAAAAATATTTCGAGGTGTACAGTAAGGATGAGGGATACAGTAAGGATGACAAAGAAACGCTCGTTTCCCAGGAGGGGATGGATGAAGGCAGCTTTTCGGCAGACAGGGCCAGGGAAATACTTCTGGACAAGCTGAAAGCCGTGGGAGTAAGTGAGCTTGCTTTTCAGAAAATATATTATATTGAGGGTGATGATTCCAGCTTTTACCAGATGGAGTTTGTGCCCGCTTATGATGGAATCGCGGTGGACATCGGAGCCGACAGCTATGCGCTGGGACAGGTATCGCCAAATGGGTATGCAATTGTTTCCAGGGAGGGCGTGGCGGAGGTCACCCTTACCAATTTCTGTGGAAGGGTGACGAATAAAGAGCCTGTCACGGTGATTTCTTTTGAGCAGGTTCTGGAAATATTGGAACAGTATCTGGATAGCGGTATACTAGAATCGGATGGTACGATCATATACGATAGAGTGGAATTAAATTATTATCCAGTGCCCAATTCCGTGCCTGCTTTGGATGAGATAGAGTATAAACCCGAATTGGTGCTTATGCCCATATGGCATATCTATATGCCCCTTGACGAATATGTGGAGGGAGACTATGGCGATGCCGTGGGGCCAGTCCACATATGTGTGAACGCAGTCACAGGAGAACTGGAAGAGGCTGACTAGGAACATTGATAAAAGAAGGAAATTGATAGAGAGTGTGAGAAGGTATATGAAATTTCTATGGATGGATATCAAAAGAAGCTTTGCGACTTCGGGATTTTTTGCGGGTATTTTTGGCCTTGGAGCATTGCTTATGTATAATTTTATCACAGAATCGTTTCATTCGGGTAGTCCCTATTATGCTATCGTGAATATACTGGCCACATCGGGTTTTACCGTGTTTCTGCCTGTGTTTCCAGTGTTGGGGTATGCGGCTTGCTTTTGCGGGGAGTATGAGAGCGGGTATTACAGGCTGATTCTTGCCCGTATGAAACCGCAGAAATTTGCCCAAATTCGAATTATCAGTGTTGCGCTTTCGGGAGGAGTCATCGTTGCGCTTCCTTATCTTTTCGTATGTCTTGTGGCTGTGTATCTGGAGTCGCCGGGTGTGGCTGATGCCAATTTCCTGGGATTGGACGCTTCGGGAGTGAATGTTTTGAGGGTGGAGACAAATATCGAAATGGTGGCGATAGGTCAGAACTATGGACTTGGCATGATGGTGGCAGTCAAAGTGTTGCTGGGGTTTCTGTTCGGAGCTACATGGGCTTTGGTGGGATTGGCGTTTGCGGTGTGGATGCCAAATAAGTATGTGTCACTGATTGCACCCTTTGTCTTATACCAAGCTCTTTATATATTGATGCCCAACTGTTTAAATCCCGCCCTGCTGGTGCGTGGAGACGATATAGGGCATTTGCTGTCGGTTGCGGCAGAGTGTATCTGGCTTTTTGCCGCTGCTGTGGCGGTTATGGCAGGATTCAGGAGGAGATGCAGGGATGAGTAAGACGATAGGGAGTACCAGGGCAATTCTTATTGCCTTTGGGATGTTGAAACAGGAAATGGGCAGTGTCAGGGTAATGCTAGGATATCTGTTGGGAATGACATTTCTGGCTATGGGAACAAATGATTTCCTGCGATATGCAATGGGGATTAGGGAATCTGTTAATATTTGTGAGAACTTTATTGTCACCGCAAATCAGGGGATGGCGTGCAGGTTCTGGATTCTGGGATATCTGCTGGTCATAGGGGATGCGCCTTTTGTCAAAGGAAATACCTATATGATACTGTATCGCAGCGGCAGACAAAGCTGGAACATGGGCATGTTGTTTTATGTTTTCATGCAGGCACTTCTGTATATCACGTGTCTTGCTGCCATTTCAGTTGTTGTCAGTGTTCCTTTTGGATTTTCAGGAGAGTTTTGGAGCAGTCCCGTCTATATTCTGTCAACTGTTTCCTCAAATGCGATTGCAGAAAAATATCATATTTTCTTTGATGGCGCAGCAATGATGAAATTTATGACAGTTCCTCAGGCGTTTGGTATTACCTTTTTGTATATGCTTTGTTATTTCGTTTTTCTGGGAGTCCTTTTGTATCTGTGTAACCTTGCATTTGGCGGTTTTTGGGGATTGGCGGCGGTGGCAGTGGTGCATTTGGGAGGCGTTATCTTATCCTCCGTGGGCAGTCTGCGTCAGAGTCCGGTGTATTATGTGGACGACATAGGCGGAATCTGGAAATATCCTTGTATGATGCTGGTTTTCATTCTTGTTATGGCTGCAGCGTCAGTATTTGCCATAAAGAAAGTGGACCTTCACGCAAGATAGATGTTAATTTTGTTTATGCTGAGTATCATTTTTTGATAGGCAAATAGCAAAACAGTGAGGTATATTATGAATCAGAGTATGATTTTAAACTTTTTTGGAGGAGTTTCACAGGACGGTTCAAGCTGGGCGGTAGATTTTGAAAAGGTATTACAAGAACTGGCAAGTTGGCTTTTGCCCATTGGCATCTGCCTGCTGGCGGAAGGTTTCTGGCTTGAAAAGTGGAGGAAAATAGAACCTCTTGCATGTTACCGTTATGTGACAGTCAAAAAATGGTGGCGATGGAAATTTCTCAGAGTTCTACGAAACAGTGTATTGGCGGTGGTAATTTTGTTTATCACAGCAATAGCGGCTGATGTTGTGAACCTTGGGGAACTTTCAGAAGAAAAATGGAAAATGTTTTTATTATGGTCTATACATCTTATTATGACAATGATTTTTTTTCTTGTACTGGATTTGACAAGGTTTAGGAAACTTGCGCCTGCCGTTCTGTTACTGTTGGAAGGAATTACTTTTCTCGCGGGCTTTTCAAATATGAGAATAGCCCAGTTTATGTATGGAATGTGGGGGATGTATTTTCAAAGCAAATGGTATTTTGGGGAGACGGGAGTTTCTGTTCTGCTTTCCCTGTTAACCGAGATGGCGCTGATTGCGCTTGTTTATCTGGCTGGAAGAATTTTTCTGGAAAGGAAAATCTAGGACAGATAGAAAACAGAAAAACATGAGGAATCGTTGATACTGGAAATTTTAGTCAGGAGAGAAAGGGAGCTTTTGTATGACAGAGATTATCAGGATTGAGAATTTATCGAAAAAATTTGGTGATGTTACTGTGCTTGAAAATGTTAATCTGGACATTGAAAGAGGAAAAATTTATGGAATTATGGGAAGAAACGGTTCTGGAAAGACAGTTCTGTTTAAGCTGATAACAGGTTATTTAAAGCCTACCAAAGGACGTGTTATTGTATGTGGAAAAGAGATTGGAAAGGATACGGATTTTGCGGATAATATAGGGATTATTATAGAAAATCCTGGATTTTTAAAGGGGTATACAGGATTTAAAAACCTTGCATATTTGGCAAGCATACGCAATGTGATCGGAAAAAAGGAAATCAGAGAGAGTATGGAAAAAGCAGGGCTTGACCCGGATAGTCATAAAAAGGTTGGGAAATATTCATTAGGAATGAAACAGCGTTTGGGTATAGCGCAGGCTATCATGGAAAATCCTGAGATACTGATTTTGGACGAGCCAATGAACAGTCTGGATAAGCAGGGTGTGGAGGAGGTCAGAGGGATTTTGATGGGGTTGCGGGATTTGGGAAAAACAATAATACTTGCAAGCCATAATAAAGAGGACATTGAGATCTTGTGTGATGAAGTGTATGAAATGGATCAGGGAAGATTGGAAAAGCAGGAACGCTAATTCGAAGGTAGTTAAGTTTTTCATATGTTTACATATTTTGGCTGTAATGATAAAATAATTTTAAATAGGAAACTGTTACACTTTTTGTGTGTTGGAGGTAGAGATATGAGACGCAGATTTAACATAACAGGTTCATGTAGTCCGCAAAGACATTATATGGTCCAGTTGGACAATCGACTGGAAAAGATTAAGGAGGACTTTGTAGATTATGGCAGTTATTTTGTCATTAACAGGGGACGTCAATATGGAAAGACGACAACGCTTAGAGCTTTAAAACAATATTTAAAGGGAGAGTATATTGTTGTATCATTGGACTTTCAGGAACTTGGAACGGAAGAATTTGCAGACACTGTGACTTTTACGCGTGCATTTGCCGATGTTTTTGTCAGGGCGTTTAAGATGACTGAAATAAGCGGAATGAGGGAATTGCTTGAGCCGCTGAACGAGATTCGTGAAAGACATGATATTGGTTTAAAAGACTTGTTTGTGCGGTTAAGCAGTATGTGTGAGAAAAGTCCGCGTCCGATTGTGTTGATGATTGACGAGGTTGACAGTGCGGGCAATAATCAGGTGTTTGTTGATTTTTTGGCGCTTCTTAGAAAATACTATTTAAATCGTGATGAAACGCCGATTTTTCATTCCGTAATTCTGGCAGGTGTGTATGACATAAAAAACCTCAAATTAAAGTTGCGTTCTGATTCGGAACATCAGTATAACAGTCCATGGAACATTGCCGCTGATTTTGATATAGATATGAGTTTTTCCGTGTCTCAGATCGAGAATATGTTGGAAGAATATGAAGAGGAAAATAAAACGGGAATGAATATAAAAGGAGTAGCAGAAGAAATATATCAATATACATCAGGTTATCCTGTCCTTGTTTCCTCAATATGCAAACAGCTTGACGAAAAGATTTTTGGAACTGTAGGCTATGAAACAATGCAGAAAACATGGACAAAGCAAGGTATTGAAAGGGCAGTAAGCAATATATTGAGAAAAAGCTCGCCGCTGTTTGAAAGCATGACAAAGCAGCTTGATATTTATAAAGACCTGCGTGGCATGATAGAAGACATTATATATCGCGGAAGGAAAGTAACATTTAGTCCTGAACAAAAGTCGATTAGCCTTGGGCTAATGTTTGGTTTTTTGAAGGAGGAAAACAGTCGTGTGTCAATAGCAAACAGGATGTTTGAAATGTGTTTGCTAAACTTGTTTATGGCAGAAGAATCGGGGAGCGATATCTATGCGCAGGGAGGCAGCGACAGGATTGGCTTTATCAAAGATAATATGTTGGATATGACGCTTGTCCTGAAAAAGTTTGTTGAGTATTTTACAGAGATTTATGGACAAAGCGATCAGAAATTTATTGAAAAACAGGGCAGAAAAATTTTTCTGATCTATTTAAAGCCTATTATAAATGGCACAGGGAATTACTATCTTGAGGCACAGACAAGGGATGAAAGACGCACCGACATCATAGTGGATTATCTTGGAGAACAATTCATTGTCGAACTTAAAATTTGGCATGGCAGCGAGTACAATGAAAGAGGTGAAAAGCAGCTTACAGATTATTTGGATTACTACCGCAAAAATAAGGGATATATGCTCAGTTTTAACTTTAACAAGAATAAGGAAATGGGAGTAAAGGAAATTCAGATTGGGAATAAAGTAGTTGTGGAGGCAGTCGTGTGAAATTGTAATTTCGCACCATAAACTTTGAAGGTGACATAGCAGCAGTATTGATGAGATTCCAGGTAAATATCTTTTCTGAACGCAATAATCTGTACTTTGACATGAGAAAGGTATGCTGCGGTAACGGTTCAGCCTAGGACTTTGCACGATGCTGCAAAGTCCGTAAGAATACATAGTGGTTGAGAAGCATCAAATCACCACGGAGTGATTTTTTTGCATGGCTTGATGCCTGTAACAGGAAGCCAAAGGCTGAACTGTTACAGGCTGTGGAAACTCAAGTAGAAAAGTGGTTGTATTTTAAGATAGGTTTATGTATAATAGAGTAGGTCATGCAGGATGCGGAGCTTTTAAAGAACTGCTGCAGAGAATTCTGCATGAGCTGGATATTAATCAGAGAGAATTTTGAGGGAGTTATAAATGTTACTACAAAAGAAATCAGGAAGGAGTATCTATGTTACCAGTTCAAGAGATGGCAGAGTTTTTATTAAAGGATGCAGAGGAGTGCAACCCAGGAGCCTGGGTGAATCACAGTAGAGTGACTGCGCAATGTGCAGAACGGATTGCGCGTGAATGTGAGGGCATGGACAGTCAAAAGGCTTATATTTTGGGATTGTTACATGATATAGGTAGAAAGTTTGGAGTAAAGCATTTAGGCCATGTCTATGATGGATATCAATATATGCTGAAGCTTGGATTTGATGAAGTGGCTAAGATATGTCTGACGCATTCCTTTAGTGTTCAAAATATTCATGATTACATTGGTAGATTTGACATTGAAGACAATGAAATCGAAGAATTGAAAGAAGCATTGGCATCTGTTGAATATGATGATTATGACCGGTTAATTCAGCTTTGTGACAGTATTGCAGGTGCAGAAGGTGTGATGAACATTGAGGACCGTATGTCAGACGTAAAAAACAGGTATGGGAAGTATCCAAAAGAAAAATGGGATAAGAATATAGAATTGAAAGAATATTTTTCAGGAAAAACAGGAAAAGATTTGTACGAAATTGTGAGAAAGTGACCATTTTATATCACATGTTAAATACAAGGGGCTGTTTGTTAAGGAGAAACAATACAAGAGGGTGTATTGTTTCTCCTTAATAAGACAGCCCCTTTTGCATATTAATGAGGAGGAAAAACATAGTTTTTTGAGCATGTTGTCGCTCGATTTTGTCACAAAATCTTTTTTTATATGGTTATATTAAGTGTAAACACAATGTGCACAGTTGTGAAAGACTTGAAAAATCTTTGAAAGGAGTAAAAGTGCAATGTTTGATAAAAAAGCACATATGCGATTTATCGAAAAGTGTTATCAGCGATATGAACAAAAAATGTACCAGTCTGCATATTATATCCTGCATCATGCAGAACAGGCAGAAGATGCTGTACAGGAAGCTTTTTTGAAGCTGATGAAGAGTGCTGTATATTTTTCCGATGTAGATTCCGATGACTGCAAGCGGTATCTTATCACAGTGATAAAGCATTCATCCATTGACATATACAATAAAAAAAGAAAAGAGCAGGAGATTATCAGTTATTCCAATGAGGATGTGATGATAGATTGGGCAGGCGGCTGCATCGAGACGAAAGAAGAAATTGATTTAAAAGAATTGATTGCGAAATTGCCGCCTAAATATTATGCAGTTGTAGATTGCTTGGTTCTTAAAAATTTGTCTGTGAAAGAAACAGCAAGAAAACTCAATATTACAGAAGCGACAGTGAGAAAACGATTTGAACGCTCAAAGAAAATGCTGAAAACAGCATAGAAAGGAAGCAAACAATATGAAACAGGAACAAGGTTACATAGATTTGGCAGCGATTGATATATCAATTGAGGATTTCGATGCATTTCATGAAAAACATGAATTTTCACAAAAGTATCAGGAGGACAAATTGAGGATGTTGAAAGAATATAGAAAAAATATAGGACAGACAACAAAAAGAAATGTGCTGAAAGTGGCAGCAGCGGCAGCGATAGTATTTATTTCTGCGCCAGTTCTTGCAAATGCTGCATCAGATGGTGCGTTTTTTAACCGGTTATGGGGAACATTGGGTAAGAAAAATATAGAGACGCACGATGAAATAGTGTATGATGCGGAAAAAGACACCTCTTGTATTATTACCTATCCAAAGCAGGAATTTGTGGATATAGATGCAAATAAGGCGGAAGAACTGATAGGAAATGCAGTTTCTTATGAACCTGTCATAAGGGAATTTGGAGATATCAAACTGACTATTTTGACGGCGGTTTCAGATGGAAATGCGGCTGTCATAGAATTTACATTAGAAAAAGAAGGAGGTGTTGATGTATTAGAGTACAGCCAGTTGGACAATGAAACAAAGGGAGCATGGTTTTCGGAAGATGCAGATTTTTATATGCAGTTTAAAGATGGCAGTGAAAAAATTTATGTTGATATGGAAAAATCAACCAATGATATGATTTATTGTTATGATTATATTGCAAGAAAGAGTTATAATACTGGAACAACAGAACTCATTATGGAAGTATATCAGTATGCTGTACCAAGAAAAGAGCTGTTTGATATGGAAGATGCAGAGATAGGAAAACATATTTCCATGGAAGAAATTTCGATTCCAACGCGTACTCTGCTTCAAAATGTAGAATATGTGAATCCAGACGGCGGCAAAATTAGTATTTCACCAATTTCGTTGAAGATTGATATGAATACAGGACTTGGATTGTCAGAAGAGGACGCATATGATCCCTATCATGCCTATTTTGTCGCTGTACAGTATAAAGATGGAACAGATTATATTGTACATGAGCATGAATTAGAGAATGTTCACGCTTGTGATATTGAAATAGATAATGCAAGTTATATATGCGGTGATGAACAAAACAATCTGCTGTTTGTTTTTAATCGTTTGGTTGATATCAATAATATTGAATCCATTACAGTTAATGAAACGCAATATCAATTAAAATAAGTAATTTTATAAATAATAATTGACAACTTTGGTCTAATGCATTAAACTAAAAATAGGTTTAACGCATTAGACCTTTTTGCGCATATCTAAAAAATATTATGTATTCGAGAGTACAATATTATAATAAGGAAGGGAAAGAATATGGAGATTCCAAAAATATTTGAAAGTGAATATCGGTTTTGTGAAATATTGTGGGAAAATGAACCTGTTTCCAGCAGTGAACTGGTGCGTTTGTGCAACGAAAAATTAGAATGGAAAAAGTCAACAACTTATACGGTCATTCGGCGTTTGTCAGAGCGTGGTATTTTGAAATCTGAAGGAGCAGTTGTAACCTCGCTTGTATCTAGGGAAGATGTACAGTCAGCAGAAAGTGCAGAGGTGGTAGATCGCACGTTTTCAGGTTCTCTGCCAAGTTTTATTGCTGCATTTACCAGAAAAAAACAGCTTTCAAAACAGGAAGTTGATGAAATTCAAAAGATTATTGATACTTATAAGGATTAGATTGAAAAATCATGCTGATGGCAATATGGTCATCACAAATATTTGGAAGGAGCTTATTTATGGAGAAATTGTTTATCAATATTTTTAACATGAGTATCTCGGCAAGTTATTTAGTTTTTGCGGTGCTTATTGTTCGTTTCTTTCTGAGAAAAGCGCCAAAAACGATGCGTTGCTTTTTGTGGTTTTTGGTAGGGATTCGTCTGTTGTTTCCATTTTCGATAGAGTCTGTATTTAGTCTGATTCCAGATACAAAAACAGTAGAAGCATCACTTTATGAGATGCAGCAGGAGCCAGATTTAAAAACAGAAACCGTTTATAGTCCTGCAACTTCGTCTATTCAGAAAACAGAAATTTCTTTTGCAGATGACATCTCTGTAAATCGCCCAAAGAGTTGGATTTCCGTTTGCGCAAGATTGTGGATAGTTGGAATTGGGCTGATGATGGGATATATGGCAATAAGCTGGCTGCGGCTTGCAAGCCGTGTTAAGACGGCGATACCAAATGATGTTGCATTGGAAGGAGCGTGTTCTATACGAATTTATCAAAGTGACAGAATAGAAACCCCATTTTTATTTGGAATCGTTAAACCGCGTATTTATATTCCCTATGCGATATCTGATAAAGATCTTCCATATGTAATTCTGCATGAAAAAACACATCGAAGAAGCGGAGATTATCTGATAAAACCAATAGGATTTATACTTTTATCTGTATATTGGTTCAATCCCTGTATGTGGATTGCTTATATACTGCTTTGCAGGGATATTGAACTTGTCTGTGATGAGCGTGTCGTGCGGCAGATTGGGATACAATGCAAAAAAGAATATTCACAGGCGCTTTTAAGCTGTGCGGTAAACCGCCGTATGATTGCCGCTTGTCCAGTCGCTTTTGGTGAGGTGGGAGTGAAAGAACGTGTCAAAAATATTTTAAATTATAAAAAGCCAGCGTTTTGGATTCTTGCAGCCGCAATTTTAGCGTGTATTATTGTTCCTGTATGCTTTATGACACAAAAAAAAGAGAAAGACTTCGATTCGGTTGAAGATATATCAATACAGAATAGTGGAACAACTTTTGCAGAGATGGATGTTTATAAACTTACTGCGCAGCAGGAACAGCTTTTGAAAAATGCGGCTGAATTATCACAGAAAACATCGCAAAATAGTGTCTTAACAGATGATGAATTGAAAGAAGCATTGGCACAGATAGAAGAATTGGAAAAAGACCTCCAAATACAAACAGCAGATCTGCAAAAAGAACTGGAGGTTTTGAAGGAGCTGGAAGCAAAACAGGGTAAAAATACAGCCAAAGAAGAGAGCCTTTTGGAGATATCTGAACAATTCGAGACGGCTGTTGTACAACTGGAACAGCAAAAAAAGCAGCTAAATGAATTGCTTAATCATGTAAATACAGATTTGATGGTAAGAGAGTTGATAGAACAGTGGGCACAGGCGTTTTGCAGTCGTGATGGAGGAACAATTATCAGACTTGCAAATGACAAGACAGAACAAAAGTTTGTAAATGAGGATATGCTGGTTTGTGGCTTTGAGGATGGGAAGGACTATGCTGCGTTTGGATGGTCCAGCCCTTGGCCATGGGATTTATCTAGTGGTGAAGATGCGTCAAAATTGAATTATCGTATTGTAGATATCAAAGACCGTTCCGCAGAAATTTTATACTATGCATGGGTATCTGATCCGCATGTCACAGTATGGCGTGAGCTGTTGACTTATGAGATAAAAGATGATAAGTTTGCCATAACTTCAGAAATACTTGAATATAGGGATAATATTTGCACCTTAGAAGAATTTTACCAGGCGTATCCGCATGGTGTGATAAAAGGGACGATGATGGATTATTATTCTTATAATGAGGCAGGAGAAGCATTGAATGAACACGCAAAGGAACGATACACGGAATTGTTTCAGCCGGATACAGCAGCTATAGCTTTGCTGAATCTTCTCCAGAATCCTAATAAAGTAGGCACAGTTGTAAAACCATCCAAAGATGAAAACACATGTACAGTGACGCTTGAATTTTATGAGCATGGAGATAGTGTGGATGTGACAATGATACGCCCCTATGGTAAAGACGGTATCTGGCTTCCATGGTCTGAAGGTGAAACAAAAACAGGCAGCAGTCAGTCAGGGGGCTCCTATATTATTTCCAATATGATTGTTGATGAGATGATGAAAAAGGATGCGCAAACACTGGATGCGCTTTTTCCCAACCACCATGAATTTATGTCAGAAATACGGTTTCCAAAAAGTGTGGACTTGAATGGGGATGGAATTGAAGAAAAGATAGAGATGGTAAACTTGGGTTATAATGGAGGCGACGGTGGTTATGCATTAAGGATTACCGATACCAAGACAGGCAGACAGATTCCTTTACCAGATGGATATACAGAAGATACAGGATTTCCAATTATGACTAAGTATAGAGAACACATTCGTGGAGAAGAAACTTCGATTCAGATTCAGCTTGGAAAAGAAAATCAATATACCACCATAGCAGAACTCCAAATAGATGCAGTAATTCGTATCTATGAGAGAAAGCATATGGATAGCGAAATTAAAACGTATTTGCAGGAGGAAGCTTTTGACGAAATTCGGGCGGATGCGGTAAGCGGCTGTAATATTATTACTTATAATAATGAAGAAACACCCACGATAGTATTAAAAACATATATCTCAGGACTTCTGGGACATGTGGATACATTAGGATATGTGATTACAGAGCTTAGACTGCAGAAAGATAATACCTGGAAGTCAAATAGCTATTTTCTGCTGGACGGCTGCAACGATATCATGATACAGCAAAACAAAGAGCAGCCTGTAGAACAAGACTTAGGAGATTCCAACCTTTTGTTTGATAACGATACCCATGTGAATTTTATACCACTACAGCCAGAAGCATGATGGTGAATAGGATGCCCGACTTATAGATAACGTTGCTGATATTGAAAACTTAAAAAATGTTTGCGAAAGCAGGCATTGAAGAATAACTACAAGACCGCCTGATATTGGGGCGGTTTTATAGTTTATACATTATATTATCACATAGCGGCAAAAGCTGTCATCGTCAATATGGGCGGCGATTAAGCTGTCTTAGCTGTGGGGCGGTCAAACTGGGATTGTGTTGCTTCATAATCGTTGTACTCACAGCGTCCACAATGGCGTTTGCGCTCTGCACCTGTTTTCCGGCTATGCCGCTCACATAAATTTCAAGGTCGGCCATGAGCCGGGGAAAATCCGGGTGTGTCGCTGGCTGATGTCTTTGAGATTGTCCCTCTCGTAACTTCCCAAAGCAGACTTGGAGAGGTGGTTTTTCTCCGCAAGCTGATCCAGCGTCAAGCTACGCTACATATGCAAGTCTTTTAGGCGTTCCTGTATAGATAGTTCCATGCGCTCCCTCCCCTTGTTTGCTCAATAAATAGGAATTTCAAAAGTTCAAAGAAATCTGAAATCCAAAGTCTTTTTCACATTGAAAATTTTTCCCAATCTGCCTTACAAAATAATCTTCATCTTCTGGAAATACCACTTTTGTTATAAATTTTAATAAAGTCAATTTATCAACAGACTCTTTCAGTACAATTTCATATGTACTCCATCCATCTGTTACAGGCGAAGATATGTCATCAATCATATCTGAAAACAATTCGTATCCGTTTATACATTGGTTCTTTGCTAATTGGCTGGCCCTAAATGAACATAACATTTTTTCAAGCACACTATATTGTCTGCCGTTCAAACTTACCTGATATGTTTTCATGTAGCGTTTCTCCTCCCACTTTCGATTTGTCACTCTGTACTTATTATTTTACCACAATTCCGAGAGTGTGGAAATGGCTTGTTTTTAGGCCGATTTCCCACCTTTTGGATATACGGGATGGGCGGTCATTTAGGTGTAGACTTAGGGTAGCGGAACTGGACGGACGCAAGCAGGAACTTGTGAAGCAGATAGTCCCTTGTAAACTGTACTTTTATCCAGTAGAAATATAACATATAAGCTGTATGGTGAATATAACATTAATACAAATTAAGTGAAACTTTTTTATTGTGAAACATAATAGAATGTGAAAAAATGTAAAAATTCACTAAAAATTCACTAGGCGAATACAATAATATATGTTATACTTAGCTTGTCGCAATTTTTAAAATTGCGCAAAAAAGATTCTTTTTTAAGAAAATGTGCTTTATGCGGTGCTTAGAATTATCGGGCCGCATGGCCATGACTGCTATGAAAAACGAATGTTTTTCGAAGAAAAATAGTAGTTGTGAGTCATGAAGGACCTGAAACAATCGGGCCGCATGGCCATGACTGCTATGAAAAACGAATGTTTTTCATAGTAATTTTAATATAAAAAATGGAGGTCATAAAATGAGTACTACTTCAAGTTTAGCAAGTAAAAGAATTGAATCTTTGCTTGATGAAAACAGTTTCGTTGAAATTGGCGCCCTAGTTACAGCAAGAGCTACAGATTTCAATTTGAAACAGACAGAGACTCCTTCGGATGGTGTTGTTACCGGATATGGAGTAATCAATGGCGCTCTTGTGTATGTGTATAGCCAGGATGCTTCCGTAATGAACGGTTCTGTTGGTGAGATGCATGCGAAAAAGATTGCGAACCTCTACGATCTGGCTATGAAGACAGGCGCACCTGTCATCGGTCTGATTGATTCAGCAGGACTTAGACTTCAGGAAGCAACCGACGCGCTGAATGCTTTTGGTGAAATATATCTGAAGCAGACACTTGCGTCAGGTGTGATTCCACAGATCACAGCAATATTTGGAAGCTGCGGCGGTGGACTAGCATTGATTCCAACACTTACAGATTTCACATTTATGGAGAGCAAAAAAGCAAAACTTTTTGTCAATTCTCCCAATGCACTTGATGGAAATAATATTTCGAAGTGTGATTCTTCTGCAGCAGATTTTCAGAGCAAGGAGAGCGGAATTGTAGATGTTGTTGCAGAGGAAGCTGCTATTTATGATAAGATCAGAGATCTGGTATCAATGATACCTGGAAATAATTCAGGTGAAACATTATTCCAGGAATGCACGGATGACCTCAACAGAGTGTGTGCGGATCTTGCAAACTGTGTAGGAGATACTTCTATTGCACTGTCAACGATTGCAGATAATAACGTATTCTTTGAAGTAAAAGAAAATTATGCAAAGAATATGGTGACAGGATTTATCAAATTAAATGGTACAACAATAGGTTGTGTTGCAAACCGTACAGAAGTCTACAATGCAGAAGGTGAAGTTGCAGACAAGTTTGATGCAGTGTTGTCTGCTGATGGATGCGAAAAGGCAGCAGATTTTATTCAATTCTGTGATGCTTTTGAAATTCCTGTATTATCCCTCACAAATGTAAAAGGGTATGAAGCAACAATGTGCGGCGAGAAGCGTATAGCAAAGGCAGTTGCCAAGCTTACATATGCTTTCGCAAATGCCACTGTGCCAAAGGTAAATGTTATCATTGGCAAAGCATTTGGAAGTGCATACGTAGCTATGAATTCAAAGGCAGTTGGTGCAGATATCACAATTGCATGGCCTGATGCGGAGATTGGCTCAATGGATGCCAACCTTGCAGCAAAAATTATGTATGATGGACAGGGTGCGGACGTGATTAAGGAGAAGGCAGCAGAGTATGCAGCACTTCAGACAAGCGCCGCTGGTGCTGCAAAGAGAGGTTATGTAGATCAGATTATTGAAGCAGCAGACACAAGAAAATATGTGATCGGCGCTTTTGAAATGTTAATCACAAAAAGAGAGGATCGTCCATCCAAAAAGCATGGAACGGTCTAAGAAAGGGTGAACGTTAATATGAAAAAATTTGCAAAAACATTATTAATGCTAGCCTGCGTTTTTACCTTGACAGCATGTGGTTCAGAAAATACTATGAGTGAGCTGCAAGAGGCTAAAATTAGTTCCGCAGAAGCAAAATCAACTCAGGTTATCGGTCTTACGACGGAATTGGTAACAAAAGAGAATGTTAATGAAATGCTTGCGAACTACAATAATGTTGAGCTTGGAGATCTGTTTACATCAACGTTTATGCAGTATACAGGTGATGGCTCTTTCACATGTCAAGGCAAGGCAGTTAACGGCGCACTTACATCCTTCCACTCAGGTCTTGAAGATATGGTCAGTATCAAAGAGATTGGTACTCCTTCTTCCGTTGTTGATGACGATACGATTATTGTCACAGTGCCTGTTACAGGTGAGGCTGCAAGCGGCTCGGTAGAATTAATCTTTACAAACGATATTTATTTGCGAATGACATCATGTACACTCAATATGAATGAAACAATGGGCCAGTTGATGACAAGAGCGGCACTCAATACGCTGCTTGGTATGGGAACGGTGTTCGTTGTATTGATTCTTATAAGTCTGATTATTTCAGCATTTGGTGTGATTCCTAAGATTCAGGCTTCTTTCGCAAAACCAAAAGAAGAGGCTGAGCCAGTTGCAGAACCAGCAGCTCCGGCAGTAGATATCGTAGAGGAAGAAGAAGATCTCTCAGATGATATGGAGCTTGTCGCAGTTATTGCAGCAGCAATTGCTTCCTATGAGGGAACAAGTGTAGAAGGCTTCCGTGTAAGAAGCATTAAGAGAGCAAATACAAATAAATGGAAGAGAGCATAGGCTGTAGTGGCTGATGTTTTCGCATTACGCAATAGAAAGATTTTGTCATTATTTTAGGAGGATTTCAAAATGAAAAATTATACCATTACCGTTAACGGCAACGTATATGATGTAGTAGTAGAAGAGGGCGCAGGTTCCGGTGCAGCTCCTGTTGCAGCAGCAGCTCCCAAGGCAGCGCCAAAAGCAGCTCCCAAGGCGGCACCGAAAGCAGCAAGCACAGGTGCAGGCAGCATAAGAATTGAAGCAGGTGCAGCAGGAAAGGTATTTAAACTTGAAAAGAGTGTAGGACAGGCTGTAAAGAAAGGCGATGCAGTCGTAATCCTTGAAGCTATGAAGATGGAAATTCCTGTGGTAGCTCCTCAGGATGGTACAGTAGCAAGCGTTGATGTAGCAGTCGGCGACTCTGTTGAAGCAGGTGCTTTACTTGCAACTTTGAACTAATCACCGATATCGGTGCAGCTGGAGCAATAATATGTTCCGGTGAGAAAATAAAATAGGAGGTCGACAAAATGTCATATATAGCAGATACATTAAACAATCTGATACATCAGACGGCGTTTTTTAATATCACCGGCGGAAATGTCATTATGATTGTTGTTGCTTGTATATTTCTTTATCTTGCTATCGCGAAGCAGTATGAACCGCTTCTTTTAACACCGATAGCATTTGGTATGCTGCTGGTTAATATTTATCCCGACATTATCGCACCAATTGGTGCAGATGGTACACCCGGCGGTTTGCTGTATTATTTCTATTTACTTGATGAGTGGGCAATTCTTCCATCTTTGATATTCCTTGGTGTTGGTGCCATGACAGACTTTGGACCATTGATTGCCAATCCAAAGAGCTTTTTGTTGGGAGCAGCAGCACAGTTTGGTATCTTTGCTGCATACTTCGGCGCAATTGCACTTGGCTTTAATGATAAGGCAGCAGCAGCAGTTTCTATTATTGGTGGTGCTGATGGGCCTACATCAATTTTCCTTGCAGGAAAACTTGGGCAAACTGGATTGCTTGGACCAATCGCAGTGGCAGCTTATTCTTACATGTCACTGGTTCCGATTATCCAGCCACCTATTATGAAGGCTTTGACAACAGAGAAGGAAAGACAAATAAAGATGGCTCAGCTTCGTCCTGTTTCAAAGCTTGAGAAAATTTTATTCCCAATTATTGTTACGATTGTAGTTTGTTTGATTCTTCCTACAACAGCTCCGCTTGTTGGTATGCTGATGTTAGGTAATTTATTCAGAGAGTCAGGCGTTGTCAGACAGCTGCAGGAAACAGCTTCCAATGCATTGATGTATATTGTAGTTATCCTGCTTGGAACATCTGTAGGTGCGACAACCAGCGCAGAAGCATTCCTGAATTGGGATACCATTAAGATCGTTGTATTAGGTCTTGTTGCGTTCTGTTTTGGTACGGCAGCCGGTGTTCTGTTTGGTAAGTTGATGTGCATCCTTACAAAGGGTAAAGTAAATCCACTGATTGGTTCAGCTGGTGTTTCAGCGGTGCCTATGGCGGCACGTGTTTCACAGAAGGTTGGTGCAGAATCCGATCCAACCAATTTCTTGCTGATGCATGCAATGGGACCAAATGTTGCAGGTGTTATTGGAACAGCAGTTGCAGCAGGTACTTTCATGGCGATTTTCGGTGTATTTTAAATCTATTTACAAGAAAGATAAACACATAAATCCTAAGCTTGCTTGAGGATTTATGCGTTTTATCTTTCTAAATATAGAGTGCAAAATGAAAAAAGTATTGTTTGATAAATGATAAAACAACGAAAACAGCATTCTCCAGACAGAGCGCTGGGAGGAGTGCGGAACTAAAAATAGGAGGAATAGAAATGTCAGAAATAGTAAAAAAGCCTATTAAAATTACTGAGACAGTTCTTCGTGACTCGCATCAGTCTTTAATAGCAACAAGAATGCCGACAGAGCTTATGCTCCCTATCCTTGAGACAATGGATCAGGTAGGCTATCATTCCTTAGAGTGCTGGGGAGGTGCTACATTTGACGCATCCCTTCGATTCTTAAAAGAAGATCCATGGGAAAGACTTAGAAAAATAAGAGATAAAGTAAAAAAGACAAAACTTCAAATGCTTTTCAGAGGACAGAATATTCTGGGCTACCGTCATTATGCGGATGACGTTGTTACAGAATTTGTTGAGAAATCTATCGCGAATGGTATTGATATTATTCGAATTTTTGACTGCTTCAACGACCTTAGAAATTTGCAGTGTGCAGTAAATGCGGCAAATGCTGTTAAGAAAAGAGAAGGACGCGGCGAGGCACAGATTGCACTTTCTTATACATTAGGTGATGCGTATACACTTGAGTATTGGATGAAGATGGCTAAGGATATTGAGGAGATGGGCGCTGATTCTATCTGTATCAAGGACATGGCAGGACTTTTGGTTCCATTTGAAGCAGAAAAGCTGATTAAAGCTATGAAATCTGCCACAAAGCTTCCAATTCAGCTTCATACACATTATACATCAGGTGTTGCTTCTATGACTTATTTGAAAGCAGTAGAAGCTGGTGTAGATGTGATTGACTGTGCGATTTCTTCTTTTGCACTTGGTACTTCACAGCCTGCTACAGAAGTTATGGTAGAAACCTTCAAGGGAACTCCCTATGATACAGGTTATGATCAGAATCTTCTTGCTAAGATTGCAGATCATTTCAGACCTTACAGAGAAGAGTGCTTGAAGAGCGGTCTGCTCAATCCAAAGGTGCTTGGTGTAGATATCAAGACGCTGATGTATCAAGTTCCAGGCGGTATGTTATCCAACATGGTTAGCCAGTTAAAGGAACAAAATGCAGAAGATAAATACTATGACGTACTTCAGGAAATTCCAAGAGTTCGTAAAGACTTAGGAGAGCCGCCTCTTGTTACACCTTCTTCACAGATTGTTGGTACACAGGCTGTATTCAATGTATTGATGGGTGAGCGCTACAAGATGGCTACAAAAGAGACAAAGGCAGTTCTGCGTGGTGAATATGGACAGACCGTTAAGCCATTTAACAAAGAAGTGCAGGATAAGGTACTTTCAGAAGAAGAGAAGGCATCTATTATTACATGCCGTCCGGCTGACAGACTTCCAAATGAGTTAAAGAAGATTGAGGAAGAAATGAAAGAGTGGAAACAACAGGATGAGGATGTATTGTCATATGCACTCTTCCCACAGGTTGCTACAGACTTCTTTAAGTATCGTCAGGCTCAACAGGAAAAAGTAGACATGGCTCAGGCTGATACCAAGAATGGTGCATATCCAGTGTAGTTTACGGACTGTTTATCAGTATCGGGTTAGTTTTAACCCGATACTGTTTTTGCGGGTGATACCTTGTTTGCAGAAGGTATCCATCTATCTGCAGGCTGCAGAAGGCATGGGGGTAAAGATGGCACGAAAAGAATTAATTACTAAGGATAAAATATTAGAAACTGCTTTTGTTTTGGCAAGAGAGGAAGGAATTGAAAACGTTACGGCCAGAAAACTGGCAACACAAATCGGATGTTCAACGCAGCCAATATTTAGAGTTTATGCCAATATGAATGAACTTTATACAGAAATATATCTGAAAGCAACAGATTCTTTTGGAAATTATTATGAAAATTACAAGTCAGAGGTGGACGTACCTTTTATACATCTTGGACTTGCGTATATAAATTATGCGAAGGATGAAGGAAATCTTTTTTATTTGCTTTTTCAGTCAGAGCAAAGAGGTGAACGAGGTCTTTTTGAGTTATTAAATGGTAAATCAGGAGCGGTTAGCAAGGAAATTAGCAGAGCGGCGGCGGCAGGCTGCAAAAATCCAAGCGGGCTGTTTATGAAGATGTGGATTTTCATACATGGATGTGCATGTATGGTTCTTACTGGGGATTATGATCTCACAGAAGAAGAAACCATAGAACTGCTTAAGGATATTTACAGAAGTTGTTCTTAATACATGGGGTTTTTGTGTGCACAAAGAGATTATGGGCGTCTTGCTTAGATTGAGGATTTTGGATGGATGCAAATTATGATACCATATCGAGAATAAATGAAAAATTTAATAAAATGAGTAAAAGTCATAAAAAAATTGCGACGTATGTGATAGATCACTATGAACAGGTGGCTTTTATGACGGCTGCAAAGCTTGCTAAAGCTGTGGGAGTAAGTGAGGCAACAATCGTTCGCTTTGCATATGCTCTGGAATACGAGGGATATCCAGAGTTTCAAGATGATTTGGCCGAATGGGTCAAAAATAAATTGAATTCTGTGCAGAGAGTAGGAGCGAAATATGGCAAAAGCACACAGTCTGAACTTTTGGCTTCTGTGCTTAGTGCAGATATTGAAAAAATTCAGGATACAATAGAGCATGTCGATGCACAAGCGTTTGAAACGGCAGTCAATATTATTTTAAGTGTAAAGCATATCTATATTATTGGTCTAAGAAGCTGTAAACCACTTGCGGAATTTTTGCATTTTTATCTTAATATTATTAGAGGAGATGTGTATCTCCTTGATTCAACAAGTACATCAGAGACATTTGAACAAATGCTGCGTATTAATGAGAAAGACGCAGTAATTGGCATTAGTTTTCCTAGATATTCCATGAGAACACTCAAAGCAATGGAAATGGCAAATGATAGAAATGCCAAGGTAATAACCATTACAGATACCATTCATTCGCCAATGTGTCTCTATTCGTCATGCAACCTTATGGCGCGGAGTGATATGGTATCAATTGTCGATTCTCTGGTTGCGCCGCTAAGTCTGATTAATGCGCTGGTAGTCGCGTTATGTTTGAAGAAACCAGAAGATGTCAAAAGAAATTTGGAGTCCCTTGAGTACGCATGGGATAATTATCAAGTGTATTTAAAAGACGAGATTAATTTTATAGACGAGGACATGCTCAATACACCACTACGAGCGCAGAAAAATGCTAGGAGGCTCTAAAAAGACAATAAGAAACACTTGTTATTTAAAGTGTACGATATGCAAAGCGGAGAGATTTATGGCTGAGATTGTGATCATAGGCGGCGGTGCGGCAGGAATGATGGCTGCCATAGCGGCTGCCGAGGCGGATAAAGAGAAAAAACATAATATTTATTTGATAGAAAAAAATGAAAAACTTGGAAAAAAATTATTTATCACTGGCAAAGGTCGATGCAATGTGACAAACGCCTGTGAAATAGAAAAAATTTTTGAGAATGTGATGGAACATTCCAAGTTTTTGTATAGTGCTGTCTATGGATTTGATAATGATGCAGTAATGCGTTTTTTTGAGGAGGCAGGATGCCCGTTAAAAACAGAGCGAGGGCAAAGGGTCTTTCCAAAGTCGGATCACAGCTCAGATATCATAAAAGTGCTAGAACAGAGACTGAAACGATTAGAGGTGAATGTACTTCTTGATACAGAAATAAAAGAAATTCATGTGAAAGAATTGTTGGAGAATTCACAGGAAGAAAATAAAGATTCCGATCAAAATAAAAAAACAAAGAAAAAAGGAAACTATCGTTCGCAAGTTGCTTCTGTAGAATTATTTTACAAAAAAACAGGTAAAAAAATAGTAAAGAATGCAGACCGTCTAATTATTGCTACGGGTGGGTGTTCTTATGTGCTTACAGGATCGACAGGGGACGGGTTCCGATTTGCTAAGGATTGTGGACATCATATTGTGGCAACATCACCTGCACTTGTGCCCTTTGTGATTCAGGAGAGCTGGTGTCATGCATTACAGGGACTTTCTCTCAAAAACGTTCAGGCAGCGATTGAAACGGAGGGAAAACAGATTTATTCTAATTTTGGAGAATTGCTTTTTACGCATTATGGTGTTAGTGGTCCTCTGATTTTGAGTGGAAGCAGTCATTATGTGCATAAATTGTGTGAAAATAAAAAAACGAGACTTTTGATTGATTTGAAACCAGCACTAACTTATGAACAGTTGGATAAACGGATTCTCAGAGAATTTGAAGAAAATAAAAACAGGCAGTTTAAAAATGCAATAGGGAAATTGTTTCCGTCTAAACTGGTTCCGATTATGCCAATACTTTCACAAATAAATCCAGATAAAAAAGTAAATGAAATTACCAAAGAAGAGCGTGAGCGGTTCGTCAAGACAATAAAGCAGATGGAACTTACAATTACAGGCTTGAGGGATTATAACGAGGCTGTTATTACAAAAGGCGGAGTGGCTACAAATGAAATTTCTCCTTCAACAATGGAGTCAAAGCTTGTGAAGAATCTTTATTTTGCTGGCGAAGTGATAGACTTAGATGCGCTTACGGGTGGATTTAATTTGCAAATTGCATGGTCTACTGGACACCTGGCGGGAATAAGTGCAGCACTATAGCGTGTTTGATAGTGAATGAAACTATAATTTTTGTCAAAACTATAAGATAGGATAAAAGGAGAGAATGAGAAATGAGCTACAGTATTGCAATTGACGGACCTGCAGGAGCGGGAAAAAGTACCATAGCAAAATTAATTGCAAAGAAAAAAGGATATATTTATATTGATACAGGGGCAATGTATCGTGCAATGGCGCTGTATTTCATTGAGAGCGGAATAAAAGCAGGAGAACAAGACAAAATCAGCGAGGCGGCTGCCGAGGCAGATGTTACAATTTCATATGAAAATGGAGAACAGATTGTATGGCTCAATGGCAGAAATGTCAATGGACTGATTCGTACAGAAGAAGTAAGCAAAATGGCTTCGTCAAGCAGCGCCAATAAAGATGTGAGAAAAAAACTTGTAGAATTACAGCAGGCATTAGCCCAAAAAGAAAGTGTTGTGATGGACGGAAGAGATATCGGTACGTGCGTTCTTCCAAATGCAAACGTCAAAATTTATTTGACTGCGAGTAGTCATGTTCGGGCAGTAAGACGCTATGAAGAGCTGAGCGCGAAAGGAGAATCTTGCAGCTTTGAAGTGATTGAGAAGGATATCATAGAGCGTGATTATCAGGATATGCACAGAGAGATTTCTCCGTTGAAACAGGCTGAAGATGCAGTACTTCTTGATTCTTCTGATATGACAATTGAAGAAGTGGCGGATGCCATTATTAATCTCTGCAAAGGATAAAGGGGTGAATTAGATGGAAGTAGTAGTGGCAAAGTCGTCAGGCTTTTGCTTTGGCGTTCAGCGTGCAGTTGATACAGTGTATCAGCAGGCAGAACAAAAAAAGCCAATCTATACCTATGGCCCCATCATCCACAATGAGGAAGTAGTAAAAGATTTGCAGAAAAAAGGTGTAAAGGTTCTGGAAAATCTAAAAGACCTTGACGCACTTGAAGCAGGCAGTGTCATCATTCGTTCTCATGGAGTGGCAAAGAGTATCTATAAACAGATAGAATCTAAGGGATTGGAATGCATTGATGCGACCTGTCCGTTTGTAAAGAGAATACACAATATTGTAGAAAAAGAGTCCGGGAATGGTAGACAAATTGTTATCATAGGAAATGATGGACATCCAGAGGTTGAGGGGATAAAAGGTTGGTCAAAAACGACGGCTACTGTGATAGAATCCCAGGAGGAAGCCTTAAAATTCCAAGCAAAAACGGGCGAAAAACTATGCATTGTGTCGCAAACGACATTTAACTACAAGAAATTTCAAGAATTAGTTGAAATTTTTCAAAAAAAAGGTTATGATATAATTGTTGCGAATACTATATGCAACGCAACAGAGGAACGTCAGAAGGAAGCAAGCGAATTAGCAGCGAAAGCTGACGTTATGATTGTGATAGGTGGTACTCACAGTTCAAACACACGGAAACTTTATGAGTTATGCAAACGTGAATGTGAGAATACTTACTATATACAAACACTGGAAGACCTGCAATTAGAATTACCTAATTCTGTAGAACTAGTGGGCATCACAGCGGGGGCTTCTACCCCAAACAAAATAATTGAGGAGGTTCAAAATTATGTCAGAATTAACTTTTGAACAAATGTTAGAAGAATCATTGAAAACTATTCATACAGGAGAGGTAATTGAAGGTACAGTCATCGACGTAAAACCCGATGAAGCAATCCTTAACATCGGTTACAAGTCAGATGGTATTCTTACACGTAACGAGTACACCAATGAACCCAATGTTGACCTTACCACAATGATTAATCCTGGTGATAAGATGGAGGTTAAGGTTCTTAAAGTAAACGATGGTGAGGGACAGGTTCTTCTTACCTACAAGCGTCTTGCTGCTGACAGAGGCAACAAGCGAATTGAAGAAGCTTTCAACAATAAGGAAGTTTTGAAAGCAAAAGTAACACAGGTATTGGATGGCGGATTAAGCGTTGTCGTAGATGAAGTTAGAATCTTTATACCTGCAAGCCTGGTTTCTGATGTATACGAAAAAGACTTAGGAAAGTATGCAGGACAGGAAATTGAATTTGTAATCAGCGAGTACAATCCCAAGAGAAGAAGATACATTGGCGATCGCAAACAGCTTATTCTTGCAAAGAAGGCAGAAATGCAGAAAGAGCTGTTCGCAAGAATCAGTGTAGGAGATGTTGTGGAAGGTACTGTTAAAAATGTTACAGACTTTGGCGCATTTATTGATCTTGGCGGAGTTGATGGTCTGCTTCATATCTCTGAGATGTCTTGGGGACGCGTTGAAAATCCCAAGAAGGTATTTAAAGTTGGAGAGACTCTCAAGGTATTGATTAAAGATATTGATGGAAGCAAAGTAGCATTGTCACTCAAATTTGACGATTCCAATCCTTGGAAGAATGCATCTACAAAATATGCTGTAGGAAATGAAGTGACAGGAAAAGTAGCAAGAATGACCGACTTTGGTGCATTTATAGAATTAGAGCCGGGAATTGACGCATTATTGCATGTTTCTCAGATTGCAAGAGAGCATATTGAAAAGCCTGCCGATGTATTGTCAGTAGGACAGGAAGTAACAGCTAAAGTTGTAGATTTCAATGAGGAAGGCAAGAAGATTAGTCTTAGCATCAAAGCTTTACTGATACCAGAAACAAAAGAGGCCCCAGCAGAGGAAAAACCAGTTGATGACGATTCAGATGTTGTTTCTGTAGATATTGATGCAGTGATTGCAAAGCAGGAAGCTGAAGACGCAGAATAGAATTATCAGCAATTAGATGTGATATCGAAACATATTGTTTTGATATCACATTCATATGTATAGTCTTGTCAATGTAAGATATCTTTACCGTTTTACAAAAAGTCCCTGGAGTGAGGGTATGGGAAATTTTATTTTAGGAAAGGAAAGTAATCATGGCTTACGATTATGAATATTTCAAAAAAGAAGTTTTTGCACTTACGAAGATTGATTTGAATGCTTACAAAGAAAAGCAAATGAAGCGCAGAATTGATACCCTTATTGCAAAACACAAGGTAACAGGTTATGACAAGTTTGTAGCAAGACTGCGTGATGATAAGGCAATTTTTGATGATTTTGTGAATTATCTAACGATCAATGTTTCGGAGTTTTATAGAAATCCAGAACAGTGGAAATTGATGGATAAAGATGTGATTCCAGAGCTTATTGGTAAGTTTGGCAGGAGCCTAAAGATATGGAGCGCCGCTTGTTCTACGGGAGATGAACCTTATTCTTTGGTAATGGCGTTGTCCAGGCATCTTCCAATGAATCAAATTAATATTTTGGCTACAGATATTGATAAGCAAGTTATTGAAAAGGCAAAGATAGGCTTATATAATGAAAAGAGCGTTGTATCTGTTCCAGAGGACTTAAAAAAGAAATATTTTACCAAAGTTGGTCCATCTTATCAGATCTCCAATGAGATTAAGGCAAGGGTGCAGTTTAAGCAGCATAATCTCTTAAAAGATACATATCCTGAGAAATATGATTTGATTGTATGTAGAAATGTGCTGATCTATTTTACAGAAGAGGCTAAGGATGAGGTGTTCCGTAAGTTCAATGCTTCTTTAAAACCTGGTGGTATTTTATTTATAGGTAGTACAGAACAGATTATGAACTACAAAGAAATAAATTTTGACAGAAAGAATTCGTTCTTTTATGTGAAAAGTAAATAAAAAGCAGTGCTTTTCTATAAGATAAAAACTCTCGGACTTGAAACATACTTGGGTGTGTTTCTGGTTCGGGAGTTTTTATAATGATGTCAGTAAGGGATAATCAGGGTTTATTTTTGGGGTTTATAAGCACCCATCATTTCCAATATATGGTGAGCATATAGATTAAAATCTTCACGTTTGGTCTTGAATTCATCTGTTAGTTCAAAATACAATTCTTTATCATCATAGTCTTTTTTGAAAAATGGTGTAAATATCACATCCCATTGCGGCAGATAGGAAGATATTTTGCGGGTGTAGCAACATCTGGCAGTTGCTTGTTTGCGATAATCTTTATCAACAAAGGAAGAGACGGATTTGTGAATTGCAATATCTTCTGTAGGGAGATAATAATAGTCTTTATAATTAGAATAAAAATATTTTAATTCTCCTTCGTAGATAGGAACACGAAGTTTGCCTAGTTCACCGTTTCCTATAAAATAGCAGCCATTTGCTTCGTAGGATAGCTCTGTTGGGAGAGCGGTGGGCAATTTTAGAGTCATGATAATTTCGGGACATTGATTTTGATGAATGTCTTTGTAATAATTTGCATGAACTTTTTTAACTTTTATGGGCAGACAGAACAGGTCAGGAATTGCAAGAGCCGCAACAATTTCAAGCATTCCTTTGATATCCTCTTCATTGTGCAGGAGCAGGAAATATTCCTTTTTTGGATCGCTGTCTAGTACATATTCATGATATATATCAATCAGCTCACCGCCAGTATAAGTATCTTCCCGTGTGGTATGCAACAAACCTTCAATTGTTTTTTGTTTACAGTTTGGAAGTTTCAAAAAATACTTAAATGGGGCGATACGTTTGTAAATATCAATCCCTTCAAAACGTTTTAAATCAAATTGAATCTGGTATTGTTCTAATTTTGCTTCTAGGAAAGGAATATCAAACTGATTTCCATTGAAATGAATTAGATATTGATATGGTTCTGCAAATTCTGCAAAAGCATTTAATATATTTTGTTCCTCTTCATAATTGGAGGCAAACCATTGAATGGAATGCCAAGTATAAGGTTTTGTCTGTGTATCAAAATAGGCACATCCAATGATATATAGGTTAGAACTTTTTGCATAAAATCCAGTAGTTTCAATATCAATAAATAGTGTTTTACGTGGATTACATAAATTTTCAAGCGGGTATTGGGGAGTAAGTAGTTCCAGGCTTTTTTGGATACATTTCATATGCGCACCTAAGTGCCCTTGGCACATTATCCTTTCCTAATCTATAATACTAAATTACCACAAGTCAATAACCGTGTCAAAATATATCTTATAATCATTGTGGATAAATAGAAGGTTACTAGATATTCACATAGATAGTGAGAATACAATTCGGTTCCAATAGAATACCTGTTACAATTCACACTTACGCCAGATTTTTCATATACTTACAACGATTTCGGTGTGAATTGCAACAATTGATGCACACAAAATGCTAAAAAGCACGCATTTTGGCGCTTGCTCCGACGCCATGCAGCAAGTGCATGGCGCGGGTGTGAAAAGTAACGAATACCTTCTTAGAGTCGGTAACTTAATTGGCGGATGCTTGACAAAAAAATGGCATCTTGTTATAATAACATATGTTATATAATGATGATTTCAGAGATAGGTGAATACAAATGAAGGGAGTAAGAATACAATGGCAGATAAAATGAAGCGTAAAAAAGCAGCGATTCAAAAAGAACTAAACAATATCAGAAAACAGGAAGAAAAGTTAGAACAGTCTGTTCAAAATTGGGAAGAACCGCAATGGAAAGAAACCCTAGAAAAGAAGATTCCATCAAGAACATTACAGACACTAGAACAAGTATTTGGAAAGGCATTTTTAATTATTTTTGATAAAGGAACTCCTTTGCTGGAAAAAAGCTATAATATCGAGTCCATTGGAGAAGATTTTGAAGTAAATGACTATGCTGCAAGAGTCAAAGGCAGAAGAAAAGAACTTCGCAAAATTAAGCAAACTGTGCAAAAATCCGGAATGCGGGATATAGCAATTACCACAGCAGAAGGAATTGGTTTGGGAATCTTTGGAATTGGTTTGCCAGATATTGTAATGTTTGTGGGAATATTGCTTAGAGGCATTTATGAGTCAGCGCTGCATTATGGGATAGATTATCATGCACCAACAGAACGGATTTTGATTCTGAAAATGATGGAAGCTGCGCTTGCTAAGGGAGAAGAATGGAAGTTGCTCAACAAGAATATAGATGTGCTTTTGCAAAGTACAGTTTCTTATACAGAAGATGGGAAAATCTTTCTTGGAATTTCATATGATTCAGAAGAATTTGATGAGCAGATAAAGCGGACAGCCAATTCATTTGCAATGGATATGCTTCTTTTAAAATTTGTACAAGGAATCCCTATCATAGGTGTTTTGGGCGGTGTGAGTAACCCAATTTATTATCATAAAATAATGAAGTATGTCAAGCTGAAATATCAAAAACGGTATTTGATGAAGCTGCAATGGGAGTATGAGAAAAACGGTGCCTCAGAAAACAAAAAGTAAGATGGTTACTATTTATATAATTTTTAAAAGTGTGTAGAAAAAAGAAGAAAATTAAGCTATACTGATTATAATACCTTAATGTATTCTAGGTGTCTCTTTGTGTTTGATATTGCGCGGAGATTTTTTGTCAGATGTGTATGAATTGAAGAGGCGTATGTTGATTTTAATTGTGGAAAGCTGGCAGAAGAGCAAGTACAGCAAAGGTTCTGAGAGTACATCTTGTAGGCATAGAGGTATTAAAATAAAAATATGAGTGCTGAATATTAGAAAAGAGGGAGAGACAATGGGAAAAAGCACATTTCATGGCGGTGTTCATCCTTATGAGGGCAAAGAGCTGTCCAAGGATAAGCCAATGAAGGAAATTGTGCCACATGGCGAGATGGTATATCCAATGAGTCAGCATATCGGTGCACCGGCGGTACCGATTGTAAAAAAAGGGGATAAAGTGCTTGTGGGACAAAAAATAGCAGATGCTGGTGGTTTTGTATCAGCTCCAATCTATGCGACGGTTTCAGGAACGGTAAAAACAATTGAACCCAGGCGCGTAGTCACAGGTGATCTAGTCAATTCCATTATTATTGACAATGATAATTTATTTGAAGAGGTTACTTTTACGCCGCATGATCCATCAAAACTAAACAAAAAAGAAATCATTGATTTGATTCAAGAAGCAGGTGTAGTGGGAATGGGCGGCGCAGGGTTTCCGACGCATGTGAAGCTTTCTCCAAAAGAGCCTGACAAGATTGATTATGTGATAGCAAACTGTGCAGAATGTGAGCCATACTTGACATCAGATTACAGAAGAATGCTTGAGGAACCGCAGAAGCTTGTTGATGGGCTGAAAATCATTCTTCAATTGTTTGACAATGCACAAGGAATTTTGGCGATAGAGGATAACAAACCAGACTGTGTAGAGCTTTTTACCCGACTTACCCAAAATGAAAATAAAATCACTGTAAAAGCGTTGAAAACAAAATATCCGCAGGGCGCAGAACGCCAGCTTATCTATGCTTCAACAGGCAGGGCTATTAATTCCTCGATGCTTCCTGCAGATGCAGGCTGTGTTGTTGATAACGTAGATACAATCGTTGCGGTTTATCATGCAGTTGTAGAGGGAAAGCCTTTGATGAACAGAATTGTAACGGTTACAGGTGACGCGGTAAATGATCCAAGGAATTTTTATGTTCGTATTGGTATGAATTACAAGGATTTGATAGAAGAGGCTGGTGGGTTTAAGACAGAGCCAGAAAAGGTGGTTTCGGGAGGCCCTATGATGGGGTTTGCACTGTTTGATTTGAATGTTCCTACGACGAAAACGGCCTCAGCGCTTCTGTGCATGACAAAGGATGAAGTGTCTGCGATGGAGCCTAGCCCATGTATCAATTGTGGACGTTGCGTAGAAGTATGCCCGGGAAGGGTGGTTCCCAAGAAACTTGCAGTGCTAGCACAGCATTACGATGAGGAAGCATTTATTGCCAATGATGGTATGGAATGCTGTGAGTGTGGCTGCTGTAGCTATATTTGTCCGGCGAAACGTCAATTAACACAGTCTATCAAGTCTATGAGAAAAACAATTCTTGGGAAAAAGAAAAAATAGTGAAACGATTTTATAAGGGAGAAAAAATATGTTTAAGGTATCATCAAACCCACATATACGTGCAAAGGATACAACAGCGCGTCTCATGCAGTATGTGGTAATCGCATTGCTGCCTACAACAGTATTTGGAGTATTTCATTTTGGGTTGCATGCACTGTTATTGATTTTGGTAACAGTGGCAACTACTGTGTGTACAGAATACATATATGACAGATGCATGAAAAAGAAAATATCAATTGGTGATTTTTCATCTGTTGTTACAGGGCTGCTTTTAGCATTAAATCTGCCGCCCGAAGCACCACTATGGATAGGAATAATAGGTGGTGTTTTTGCGATTATTGTAGTAAAAATGCTTTTTGGAGGATTAGGGCAGAATTTTATGAATCCAGCGCTTGGAGCCAGATGTTTTCTGCTGATTTCCTTTACATCTATTATGACAAATTTTGACTGTGATGCTTATACAGGCGCGACACCGCTTGCAGCAATCAAGGCAGGAGAGAGTGCACCAGAACTGCTTGATATGATAATAGGAAGAACTTCAGGTACTATTGGCGAGACAAGCATGATTGCTATTTTAATTGGAGCAATTTTTCTTTTGGTGCTGAAAGTAATTGATTTGAGAGTTCCAGGTTCATATATTCTTAGTTTTGTCCTGTTTTTGCTATTGTTTAGCGGACATGGATTTGATTTTGCATATATTTTGTCAGAACTTGCAGGCGGCGGATTGATGCTGGGAGCTTTTTTCATGGCGACAGATTATGTCACAAGACCGATTACCAAGAATGGACAGTATGTATTTGGAATATTTTTAGGCATTATGACAGGTATTTTCAGATTATTCGGACCTTCGGCAGAAGGCGTTTCCTATGCAATTATTTTGGGAAATCTGCTAGTTCCTTTGATTGAAAAAATGACAAAACCCACAGCTTTTGGAAAAAGCAAAGCAAAAAAGGAGGCAGCGTAATATGGATAAAGAAAAAAAATCAATGTTAAAAGATGCGCTGATCCTTTTTGTAATAACACTTGTAGCAGGACTGTTGTTGGGATTTGTATATGATGTTACAAAAGTACCGATTGAGCAGCAAAAGGCAAAAGCGAAGGCGCAGGCGTGCAGAAATGTATTTTCACAGGCGGATTCTTTTGAGTCTATGTTTGAAGAAGGGGAAGACCTTATGGCATACTTTCCAGAAGGACTTGAATTGAAGGTAGATGTGAATGAGGTAATGCAGGCACTTGACAGTTCTGGGCAGCTTATGGGATATGTGATTACTGTTACAGATCATGAAGGTTATGGTGGTGATATTCAGTTTTCAATGGGTGTGACGCTTGACGGGACACTAAACGGTATATCGCTTTTGAGTATTACTGAAACAGCAGGACTTGGCATGAAGGCAGGAGATGTGCTAGTGCCTCAGTTTGCAAATAAAACGGTTGAGCGTTTTACATATACGAAATCTGGTTCTACAAATGACAGTGAAATTGACGCGATCAGCGGTGCAACCATTACGACAAAAGCGGTAGTGAATGGGGTTAACGGTGGTTTGCTGTTTTTTCAAAATGTACTTTTGGGGACAGAAGGGGGTGCCATAAATGAGTGATCCAAACAGCGAAGCAAAGCAGAGTTCCATGGAGGTATTTTTTAATGGATTGGTAAAGGAAAATCCTACTTTTGTGCTGGCACTTGGTATGTGTCCAACACTTGCGGTAACGACATCTGCTATCAACGGCCTTGGAATGGGACTGACTACAACAGCAGTGCTCGTACTGAGCAATGCGATTATTTCATTGCTTAGGCATATTATTCCAAACAGAGTGAGAATTCCAGCCTTTATAGTAATTGTAGCTTCTTTTGTTACGATGGTGCAACTGCTGCTGGAAGGTTTTATACCAAGTCTGTATTCAGCGCTTGGTTTGTATATTCCATTGATTGTAGTTAATTGTATTATTCTTGGTCGTGCAGAATCCTTTGCATCAAAAAATTCTGTGATTCCGTCTATATTTGATGGTTTGGGAATGGGACTTGGTTTTACAGTTGCCCTTACAGCGATTGGTGCAGTCAGGGAACTTCTCGGAGCTGGTGAAATTTTTGGTCAACCTGTTATTAATAGCGTGCTTGCAACGATTTCTTCCCTATTTGGAATGTCAGAGCCGATAGAGTATGTGCCAATTAGTATTTTTGTCCTTGCACCAGGAGCCTTTTTCGTGCTTGCGGCGCTTACAGCATTGCAAAACCGCGTCAAAAGGAAGATGCAGGAAAAGGGTAAAAATGTAGATAAAATACAGTCAGGATGCAGCTCAGACTGCAGCGCGGGATGCGCGGGCTGTTCAGACAGCGGTTGTGCACATCGTTTTGTAGATGTGGACGGAGTGCCTGGATCTGTAGCAGACGTGAAAAAATAGTTCAAGTAACGTTTTTGGGAAATGATACAAAGAATTATAACATTTCACGTTAGCAAGCAGAATAGGAGGGAAAAAGGATGCTTGATGTGATAAAGGATTTATTAATATTAATGATTAGTTCCTCTCTTGTAAGCAATGTTGTGTTAAGCCAGTTTTTGGGCCTTTGTCCATTCCTTGGAGTATCAAAGAAAGTGGATACTGCTGTGGGTATGGGCGGAGCAGTTATTTTTGTTATCACAATTGCGTCAGGAGTAGCGGCTGTTATTTATAAATTAGTGCTTGTTCCATTTGATATTACATATTTACAAACAATTGTTTTTATATTGGTAATTGCTGCTTTGGTACAATTTGTCGAAATGTTTTTGAAAAAGTATGTTCCAGCGCTTTATCAGGCGCTTGGGGTATATCTTCCGCTAATTACAACAAACTGTGCAGTGCTTGGAATTGCACTCACCAATGTACAGAAAAAATATGGGATTGGTTTTAGTATTGCAAGTGGATTGTTTACAGCAGTTGGTTTTTTGATTGCAATTGTTATTCTTGCTGGAATCCGTGAAAAAATGGAGTACAATGACATTCCAGAATCATTTCAGGGAATGCCGATTGTACTGATTACAGCAGGGCTTATGGCGATTGCGTTCTGTGGATTCTCAGGACTGCTATAGTGGAAGAAAGGAGTAGCATATGAATATTTCAGGAATATTGACTGCGGTGACAGTGGTTGGCGGAGTAGGCTTATTCCTTGGTATTTTCCTTGGTATAGCGAGTATTGTATTTAAAGTAGCAGTTGACGAGAAGGAAGAAGCTGTGTTAGGGGTTCTTCCTGGAAATAACTGTGGAGGCTGTGGATTTCCAGGCTGTTCTGGATTGGCGGCAGCAATCGCAAAGGGCGAGGCGGCAGTGAATGCGTGTCCGGTAGGCGGTGAGCCTGTTGGAAAAAAGATAGCATCTATAATGGGAGTAACGGCGGGAGAGAGCGTAAGAATGACAGCCTTTGTGAAGTGTGCCGGAGACTGTGAGAAAACTACCAAAATCTATGAGTATACTGGCGTAGAAGACTGCGGTATGGTGAAATATGTGCCAGATGGTGGCGCAAAATCCTGCAATTATGGCTGTTTGGGATATGGAAACTGCGTAAAAGCATGTCCTTTTGATGCGATACATATTGTAGATGGCATTGCGAAAGTTGACAAAGAACAATGTAAGGCATGCGGTAAATGTGTGGCAGCATGTCCAAAGAATTTGATAGAGATTATTCCCTATGATGCCAAAATAGCAGTGACATGCAGTTCAAAGGATAAGGGACCTGTCACAATGAAAGCGTGCCAGACAGGCTGTATCGGATGCAGCCTTTGTGTGAAGGTGTGTCCTTCGGAGGCAATCACGGTAACAGATTTTCATGCACATATCGATCAGAGTAAATGTACTGGTTGTGGAGCATGTAAGGAAAAATGCCCGAAAAAGGCAATTGCAGAGTTATCATAAAGTGGAAAATATCCAAACTAAATTTTATAAAAAGATGGTATTGTTTTAAATCTAAAAGCGATACCATCTTTGAACCTATAAAGATGGCGGATATTGATAATTTTCAGCCCAGTATGGCAGGATTTTCCATATCGGACGGAGGAACTGCAAACATAAACCTTGGTGTCACAAATGAAACACTTTCAATAAACGGAATTAACTATTAACTGCTACACTAATTTGTTAACAGTCCCGTAAGAATGCATAGCGGTTGAGAAACATCAAGCCATGGTACATGGCTTTGACATCGCGAAGTGATTATGCATGGCTTGATGCCTGTAACAGTAATTTGGTCAAAATATCAAACAGCCTTGAACGCAGTAAATTGCTCTGATATAATAAATAATCAGTTTGAAATTAAGTTTGGAGGTAGATAAAAATGGCTGAGCATAGTGGTGGTATATTGGTGTATAAATATATGGGTGGCAAACTGATGGTCATGTTAGCACATCCCGGCGGACCTTTTTGGGCAAAAAAGGATGAAGCTGCATGGTCAATCCCTAAAGGACTGCAAGAGGAGGGCGAATCCATTTTAGATACAGCGAAAAGAGAATTTGAGGAAGAAACAGGCTATAAAATTGAAACTGCGTTATTAGAACTTGGAACAATTAAGCAGTCAAGTAAGAAGCAAATTACGATTTTTGCGGCAGAAAAAGATATAGATGTGAATAAAGTAAAAAGTAATCTGTTTGAAATGGAGTGGCCGCCGAAGTCTGGAAATATTCAAACTTTCCCAGAAAATGACAGATCACAGTGGTTTCCGGTTGAAGAGGCCAGAAAGAAGATATTTAAAGGCCAGATAGGCTTTTTGGATAGATTGGTTGAGGCGTTAAAATACCAAGAAACGAAAGAAGTAAAATAATGTCATTGTTTGAACACGAACTTAGTAAACGAAAGAATAATGCAATGGAAGAAAAACAAACTCATTTTTGCGCGAAACAGACTCTTACAATTGTTTCGCCAGCAAATAATACAAATTTATTTTTTTGAAATGTCAGGAGTCCTTCATCACGCATTCTACACAGTTCGTTTGACATAGCGCTTCGGTCTACAGAAAGAAAGTCTGCAAGCTGCTGGCGATTGAAGGGAATCGTAATAGAGCCGCTGTTTTGCTTTTTAGCTTCTTCTGATAAATAAGAAATGAGTTTTTCTCGTGTAGAACGCTTTGATATATGACCAAGCTTCTGCACGAGTTTTCTGTTTTTATCAGATATGGCAAAAAAGAGATTTTGTATTACTGTGGAGTGAAAATGGCAGGCAGTAGAACAAGTTGTCAATAGTTTTTGCACGTCTAAGAAAAGAACAATACTGTCTTCTATGACAACAACATCATTTAAGATAGGGCCGCTATTAGGGAAACTATAGGATTCACCAAACATATCTCCAACATCTATCATATGAATAATACTGCGGTTGCCCCAGTAATCATCTTGCTGGATATGAAGTTTTCCCTTTACTAAGACTGCGATATGATGCAAATCGTCGCCTTGCCTGAAAACATAGCTGTCTTTTGGATAAGTGCCATATTGGGCTTGCAGACAATCAAGTATCATCGAGATTTCATTATCATTCACTCCGGCAAATAATTGTGTGTTTCTGAGGATAGAAATATATTTTTCCATAAAAAGCTACCTTTTTTAGACAAAAAATTAATTTTCTTTTTGTTGTAAATACAACAGATTTGTTTGCTAAAGTATACTATAATTCTATCAGAAATACAAGAAAAATTTATGTCTGAAACACATGATGGGAGGATTTTGATGATTAGAAAAATAATTAAAATTGATGAAGAAAAATGTAATGGCTGTGGTGCTTGTGCGGCTGCGTGTCATGAAGGTGCAATTGACATGGTAAATGGGAAAGCAAAACTTACACGTGAGAATTATTGTGATGGGTTAGGAGACTGTCTGCCAGCATGTCCTACAGATGCTATTTCTTTTGAAGAACGGGAAGCGCCCGCTTATGATGAAAAGGCGGTACTTGCTGCAAAACAGAAGAAAACAGATCAAAAACTTCCTTGTGGTTGCCCAGGAACAAATGCAAAAGCAATTACTAGGGATAGTTCTTCTGCAGAGACTTGTAATACGCCTATAGCCAGTCAGCTTAGCCAATGGCCAGTACAGATAAAATTAGCACCTGTAAATGCACTTTATTTTCAAAATGCGAATTTGCTGATTGCTGCGGATTGTACAGCTTATGCCTATGGGAATTTTCATAATGAGTTTATTCGAAATCGTATCACCTTGATTGGATGTCCAAAGCTTGATGAAGGCGATTATACCGAAAAACTGACTGCCATTATTGCAGGAAACAATATTAAGAGCGTGACAATTGTGAGAATGGAAGTCCCATGCTGTGGAGGAATTGAAAATGCAGCGAAACAGGCGCTGCAGAACAGTGGTAAGTTTATCCCATGGAATGTGGTGACAATCTCTACAGATGGAAGAATATTGGAACGTTAGGATTGAATTAAAAAAGTATATTCGCTGATTTATGAGTTTATAACATTTAATACGACGTTACAACCTCAAAATCTTTTGTTATAAATATTGCCTCCAGATTGTCCAGGCTGCGGACGTATGCAAGTCCTTCGTCGAGTCCAAGCATATAGCAATAAGTGCTGAGGGCATCGCCTTGCAGTGAAGAATCGGAGAGGATTGTAACACCTAATAGGTCATTTTGAACGGGATAACCTGTTTTCGTATCAAAGATATGATGATAGATTATCTCGTTTTTTTCATCTAACAAAAAATAACGTTCATAACAACCAGAAGAAACAACAGAACCATCACAGTTTTGAATCGTAGTAATCACTTCATTGCCGCCTGCAAATGGTTTTTGAATACCAATATGGTAGCTAGAACCATCAGGCTTTGAACCAATCAACAGAATATTTCCCCCAAGGCTGATAATACCGCTGTCAATCCCCTCAGACAGCAGATATGCTTTCAGGTGGTCAGCAATAAAACCTTTGGCAATAAACCCAAGATCAATAGCGCTTTGAGAGTCTTTTAAGGTTGCAAAATAACGGTTGTTTTCTGAAAGGATATCATTGTATCCAACCATAGATCCAGTTTCATCGGTAATAAGTACATTTTTATAATTAACATGTGTTAGAAGTTCTGAAAGGGTTTGCGCAGAAGGAATCGTATATTCATAATCAGGATTTTCAGATGCTTCTTTCATTTGGCCGGAAATATTCCACGCCTCGGATAGTGGGCGAAGCGTGATATCAAGCATACCATTGCTCAGGTCACAGTATAATAAGGCAGACTGTATTAACTGCGCCGTGTCATAAGAAACTGCAACAGCGGACCCATTGGAATGATTTATATTCCATATATCAGAGCCTTCCTGTGTGGTACTAAAAAGAGATTCATATTTTTCGCAAATTGCAAGGCAGGTGTCAAGAACATCTGCTTTTTTTTCATCGTAGATAGTAATAGAAACCACCGTATCAAAAGCAAAACCTGTCCGAGTGACAGGTGCGTTCTTTATTTTTGAGGAACAGCCCACACCAAAAAGTATGAAGATGCAAAAAAGAAAACAAAAAAAAGAAAATAATTTTTTCATTGAAGTATCACCCGTTATTTTAAAGATTCTATTATAATTATTATTTATAGTACCAAGACGCTAACGCGGCGTCTAGCCCCATTTAAAAGAAATCTTGACTTTTTCCAAAAAAGTAGCATTTTAACAGAGATACACCTATCACAATCAATGAACTATATCGAAAACTGGTAAGTTTCGTTTATCATGGATTTTTAATTGAAAACAAAACCTGTTTCTAGTATACTATGATAATAGGGAGAGTACGTCTATTTTATATTAAGGATGAAATAGAAGTAGAATGTTATTGCAATCAGTAAGCTAAATACGCTATTTTTGAAAGTGTGTTTAGCTTACTATTAAGAATACATATAAAAGCGATATAACAAAAGGAAGTATTGTTTTAGAATTGAGGAGATTATAATGAAAGTGCCACATTTGGTTCAATATCAAGGAAGCAAAAGAGTAATTGCACCTGAAATTATAAAATTCTTTCCAGATAAAATTGATAGGCTAGTAGAACCGTTTTCAGGAACATGCGCAATATCAATTTTGGCAGCAGCTGAAAATAAATGTGATAATTTTTGGGTTAATGATATAAACGAGCCGTTGATAAAAATGATGGAAGAATGTGTTAATTTTCCTGAAAGGTTAGTAAGTGAGTATTTGAATATATGGGAAGGACAGTTTCAAACAGATCAGAATAATATAGATTATTTTTACAAGGTTAGAGAAGAATTTAATTGTGGAAAGAAAGATTCTGCCAGAATGTTGTTTTTGTTAGCAAGAGTGGTTAAAGGTGCCGTTCGTTATAATGTTCGTGGTGAATTAAATCAATCATGTGATAAAAGAAGGTATGGAACAAAGCCTCAAATAATATCCAATAATGCTTTTGAAATATCAAAATTGTTGAAAGGAAAAACTTACTTTACGAGTGAAGATTATAAAAAAATTTCCAGCTGTGTGGTTGGATTTTTCAACTAATATCCCTTGTCTTTTTGACAAGGGTATTATTATGCCTTTTGACACGGCGGGTTGTAGTCAAAAAGAACATCTGTATAATTCCTTGATTTGCTTTTTAATCTATGCTATATTTGTGTCATGTAGTTAAGGAAGGAGGCTTTCAAGGTGTTCATTCAGGCTGTGCCAGATAACCGTGGGAAAAAAGACGGGTACTACTGCTCACTGGTGGAATCACGCCGTGTTGACGGCATTCCCAGGCATGAAATCGTACTTTCTTTCGGCTTTATTGCTGCAGAACGGCTCCCTTATCTGAAGGCTGCATTTAACCGTGGTGACCCCGAAGCATCCTTGCGCGTGAAAAACGTAGTCAAGAAAAGCGAAAGGAGTCTGTATGACCTTGGAAAAACATCCCGATGAAAAGAAGCCTGTTATCGAATATACTGCAAAGATTACTCTTCCAAACGGCGAAGTCATTGAAAAGACCGTTTCCACAGCAGGAACTTTCCCTTCCCCTGAGGATTTTGACCTTTCTACACGGGAAGGCCTTCTAAATGACTTTGACCTTTTGGAAAAAACTGTCCTTGAAACCAGCAGAAAACTCAATGGGGAACTGTCCTGTGAATACTTGGATGCCTCGTCTAAAAAAAACAGGAAACAAAAGTGACATCAACTTCATTGGAATCAGAATCCGGACGGATTCCCATTCGTGTATATGGCGCACTTGCTGACTCCCTTCAGCCAAAAGAGCGGGTCCTCTCGCGATCCTTTCTGGAAGCCGCCTCATGTGTATGTACTAAGACAAGCTACCGGGATGCTGCCGATATTCTTAACCGGTTTCTTGGAAGAACAAACACAAATACAATCAAACTCCGCACATTATCGGACAGCATATGCCGCATTGGTGCCGAGATTTCCGAAGAACTTTCCAGGGTTGCTGCACATATCCTGACCATGTACGGTTTTGACGAGGAAAGCGGACTTCCATTAGAGGATGCAGTACTCTCTGACAGCATAACGGCTGTTGCCGCCTCCCGGGGTGAAAAACCTGGCAGTCCGAAGATTAATGAGGTAATTGCTGCAATAAATGATTCCCGGGATGAGAAGGTTCCATTTTCAGCAGCAGAAATAAAAATCGAATCGGTTCCAGATGAGTGCGTCTATATTTCTATCGATGACATTGGCGTTAAGCACCAAAAGGATTCCCGCAAAGAAGGGGCCGTAAGGGACTACAAGTATGTTGAAAACACAGTCGCCCATATCCAGTATGGCGGTCAATCATACATACTGACAGGGATAGGCATGAGAAATGTCTTCAAATCTGTCCTTGCATTTCTTCTGGTGAACAGCCTTCTCTCACGAGAACTCGTATTCCTGACTGATGGTGCACAGGACATAAGGAGCCATATCCAGTCTGTCTTTCAATTCCATCCCTATACGATCATCCTCGACTGGTTCCATCTTAAGAAAAGATGCCAGGAATGGCTCAGTATGGCAATCCGCGGAAAAGACCGCCGGAACGCCATTCTTGAGAAGCTGCTGCGTTACCTTTGGGTAGGCGATGTGGTAAGCGCCTCAGGATACCCTGCATCCCTGGACCCTGCCGACATTAAGAACAGGAAATGGCTGGATGACCTTCTTGGATATTTCCAGAAAAAGGGCGATGCCATCACCTGTTATGCGTTAAGGGCAAAACTCGGGCTCAGGAATTCCAGCAATCCTGTGGAAAAAGCAAACGATCTGATCGTGGCCGGGCGGCAAAAACACAATGGAATGGCCTGGTCTCCTGATGGAAGCGGGGCACTTGCCGCTTTACAGATGATCTACCTAAATCACCAGCCTGAGCTATGGTTTCACAAAAAAGAATTACGTTTATTCTCATCTTCACTTGAAAACACCCAAAAAGCAGCATGACTCAAGGCCTGTAACTCCTATAGCATTTCCTGCACAGACTGCGAAGTAAAAACAGACAGCAGTCTTGTTTGTGCGCTCCTTTTCTACGCAGTCTTTTCATCCCTTAAAATCCCTCCTCGTCTCATATTCCAACCGCACAGCTGGAAAAATTTTAGCATTAACAAAGCCAGGGGATTTAGTTTATATGGACCCACCATACCAGGGTACATCAAATAGAGAGAATCCAAGAGATAATCGCTATATACAAGGTGTAGATTTTGAAGAATTTGTGGTGGAACTTGCAAAGTTAAATAATCGTGGTATAGATTTTATTGTAAGTTATGATGGTATGACAGGAGATAAAATAATAGGAAAGCATTTTCCTGAGGAACTTAATTTGAATCATATGTATATTAATGCTGGATTATCAGCGCAGGCAACGCTTAATGGAAAAAAGAAATAACGTATGAGTCTTTATATACAAGTAAAAATTTAAAATGTAAACAAGATGAATATGTGCAATTAGAATTTTGTTTCGGATAATGGAGAAGAAGATGGATATACCAGAGGATTTAAAAAATGGCGGGTATGAACATGCCCCCAGAGCAGCTAGGGATGTAAGAGAATTGGGAATCCCATTAGATACATTTAAAATTAAGGATAGCAGTGGGAAAACGATTGCTGCTTATAAATTTGGAGATTGGGAGGCGGCAAAGAAAACAAACCAATTGTCAAAAGCATCGGGGCGAACCCAGATTACAGAAAAATTGAAAAATGCGTTGATTGACCGTTATGGAGCTAAATGTCATTTGTATGGAGAAGAATATCCTGCGAGATTATTACAACCAGATCACAGGGTTCCTTATGAAATAGGAGGGGATCCGATTGATATGTTGAATACTGATTATTTTATGCTTTTATCACCGTCAGCCAATAGAGATAAATCATGGGCTTGCGAGCATTGTCCAAATTGGACTCCCAAAAATATAGATATGTGTAAAACATGTTATTATGCATATCCTGAAGAATATCAGCATATTGCTGGAGTCAGAGAAAAGAAACTAGATCTTGTTTTTAGTAGCGAAGATATTGATTTGTTTAATGAGATAGTAGAGGAGGCAAATTTACATAATACATCATATCAGAGCATTGTAAAAAGAATGATAAAGTATTATCAAAAGATAAATGAAATAAATGGTAAATAAAAACGAGTAAACGGGGGGTAAAATGTGAAAGACACTATACTCATGGGAAAGGAAACATAATGAAAATTATAGGGTTACTGATACTTGCTGTGTTTTATGCAGTCTATATTGGAAAGATGATACTACAAAAAAGAAAAGGCATACAGACAGACCAAATGGCAAAAGGCAAGCAGAAAACTAAAATATTTTACATTGAGCTGGTTATGAAAATAGCCACTTATTCCGTGGTGGCAGTAGAAGTCCTTAGCCTGCTTTTTATTCCCTCATATTTGTCGCGGACGCTTGTTGCTGTTGGTGTGGTTCTTGGCTTTATTGGAGATATTCTTTTTACGGTATCAGTCATAACAATGAAAGACAGTTGGCGGGCTGGCATAGCAGAAAACGATAAAACGGAAATTATTACCAGCGGGATTTACAGCATTAGCAGAAATCCTGCTTTTTTAGCCTTTGATTGTGTTTATGCAGGTCTGCTGCTGATAGCCTTCAACTGGGTTTTGCTGGTATTTTCTGTGTTTGCGATGGCAATGCTTCATCTGCAAATACTACAGGAAGAAACGTTTTTGTCTAAGACATTTGGGGCAGAGTACGCGGTCTACAGAAGTAAAGTCCGAAGATATATTGGACGAAAATAACTCCATTTCACGCAGATTTTCCCTTATTTGCAACATGGAAAAATAATAGGGGTGCAATTTCTTGCTATGATAAAGGCGCATGGAACAGACCATGTGCCTTTTTGCGAATATGTAATCGCAATCAGACCATTACCACAGGACAAGAACCAACAAGCAAAAATCACTATCATTCACAATTGAGTTTGCAATAATAGCTCAATTGTGATAGTGTAACTTTACTTGGGGAATTTTTCCAGAAAATAAAACGGAGCACCTGCT
>OFGR01000301.1_pt1 | contig 51635 bp, 47 predicted proteins | sample 1521811 | NCBI WGS metagenome assembly OFGR01 (sample SAMEA3504098, study PRJEB24116) | mouse gut metagenome | biome: mouse gut; feature: mouse-associated habitat; material: faeces | place: Denmark | collected 2011 | reverse complement strand
TTGTTTTGGATGAACGGCAGAATTATGATGTGTATGAAAAGGGATATATGTGTCAAAGTGATGAATATGATTGGTAAATTGTGCTTACGCACTTGGGTATGTTATGTTGAAAGACTGATAAATATAGTGGCCTGTTAGTAAGAAATATGATAAAATACCAATAAAGGCAGGAGGTGGGGACATGAATACAGATACTACCCTAGCAAAAAATATCCGTGTGGCTGATGAGAAAGCCAGCTATGATGCGGCCTGTAAACGGCTGCTTTCAGAAAAGGTTATTTTGGCATGGATTATGAAGAGCTGCCTGGAAGAATACCGTGATTGTAATGTAGACGAGATTGCAGGGAAATATATTGAAGGCATACCACAGGTAGGTGAGGTGGCAGTTGCCCCGGATGAATCCAACCGTGCTTCTATGATACAGGGAGCCGGGAGCCAGGATACTTCCCTGACGGAGGGGACAGTTACCTATGATATCCGGTTCCTTGCAACAGCCCCTGTATCCGGGGAATTAATGCGTTTAATTATCAATATAGAAGCCCAAAATGACTTTTATCCGGGCTATCCGCTGATAAAGAGGGGGATCTATTACTGCAGCCGTATGGTATCCGCCCAATATGGGACAGAGTTTATAAATTCCCACTATGAGAAGATCAAAAAGGTATACAGCATATGGATCTGTATGAACCCGCCAAAGAACCGTGAAAACAGCATAACCCGTTATCACATTGTGGAAGAAAACCTGGTGGGAGATGTAAAGGAACGGAAAGCGGATTACGATTTGATGGCGGCAGTTATGGTTTGCCTTGGGAAAGAGGAGGATTCGGGCACGGATTTACTGAAATTGCTGAATGTGCTTCTGTCCGCAGAAACAGATCCACAGGATAAATGCCAGATATTGGAGGAAGATTTCCAAATAAAAATGACTTTAGCCTTGGAAAGTGAGGTGTCGCTTATGTGTAATTTGAGCAAAGGAGTAGAGGAGAGAGGGATCCAAAAGGGGATTGATAAAGGAATAACAGCTATGATTTTAACCCTGAGAGAACTGCAAATATCAAGTGACGTTATTCTGGAACAAATCTGTGAAAAGTTTGGCCTGACAGAAGAAACTGCAGAAACGTACTTGAAAGAAATAACCTAAACATTCCAGGCAGGGCATTTCCGTGTTCTGCCTGTTATACTATTACGAGATTTGCCGCACTTGGGTATGGTATGGATAACAGTACCATAAGTAAGGGTAAAGTTTTGAGTAAGGCTGGAAGGGTAAACCAAATATTTGAAAGGATAAGTAGTTTACTGCAAAAAATTGCATAATGAAAATATGAAAACTTTATATGTATCCGATCTGGATGGAACTTTATTAAGAAATAACGGGAGAACTTCAAATTTTACAAATAATGTGATAAATGAATTGACGGAACGAGGGATGATTTTTTCCTATGCAACTGCCCGGTCTTTGATAACTGCTAAAAAAGCAACTGATGGAATCGTCTGTAAAATTCCGTTAATTGTATATAATGGGGCATTTGTGGTTGATAATGTGACGGAAGATATCCTGATTGCAAACTATTTCGGGACTTCCGTGTATGAAGTTTTGGATGATTTATTTAAAAATAAAGTTTATCCAATAGTATATGCATATATTGACGGAAAAGAGAAATTTTCATTTGTGCCTGAATTGTGTACAGAGGGAATGCAGGCATTCCTTGCCAGTAGGAAAGGAGATATCCGAACTCATACAGTAAATGCAGCCACTGATTTGAAATCAGGCAATCTTTTTTATATTACTTGTATAGATAAGCAGTACAAACTTAAGCCATTGTATGAAAAATATAAGGGCGTATTTCATTGTGTGTATCAGATTGAAATGTATACAAACGAACAATGGCTGGAGATTATGCCTTTGAATGCCTCAAAAGCAAATGCGGTAAGGCAATTAAAGGCATTATTGGGATGTGAAAAAATAGTTGCTTTTGGAGATGGAAAAAATGATGTAGATATGTTTGAATTGGCTGATGAAAGTTATGCAGTTGAAAATGCACATAAAGATTTAAAAAAATATGCTACAGATATTATTTTATCGAACGAGGAAGATGGCGTTGCTAAGTGGCTTGCCCGGAATTTTGTTACATAAATCTAACAGTATTTTACGGAAAACTGCAGGGAGAAAGGACTTCAAATATCTGTGGAAAGTATGGTTTGACAGAAGGCGTGGCAGCAGAATATTGGAAAGAAGGAAGCTGGGCGCCATAGGCAGGGAATTGAAAGGTGATGCAGGAAATGGCACAAACGAATGTATTTTTAGGAGGAATAAAATGATTATCCGGAAAATGGAACAAAGTGACATAGCTGCTTGTGCAGATATTTTGTGCAGTGTTTACAATAATGAAATGTGGCAGTGCCACTGGACAGATAAAGTTGCAGGAAAATACCTTACTGATTTTTTTAATATGGAAAAATTCGTGGGTTATGTTTTAGAGGATGGGAAAGAAATTATTGGCGGCATATTTGCACACGAAAAAGTATGGTGGAATAATAGTGAAATTTTTGTAGAGGAAATGTTTGTGAAACCGGAGCTGCAACGTAAGGGGTATGGATCAATGCTAATGGGGCAGATTGAGAAGTGTGTAAAGGAAAATGGATTTGCAGGGATAACTTTGGCTACTAATAAGTATGCACCTGCCCCTGGCTTTTATAGAAAAAATGGCTTTGTTGATTGCGGGCATGTTTTGTTTATGGCGAAAGAAATGGATTGAAGATATTGGAGGAAGAGGCAGCGGCAGGCAGGAGCTGCCACATTTCTTTCAGGCCGGGGCACGGAAAATCTTTAAGCCTGGCGGGCTGTAAGAAAAAATGACGAAGCAGGCAAACAGAACCCCAATGAGGAAGGCCAATATAATCGTATAAGGTTTAAGCCTGCAGGATAGAGAAAGCCTGTAAGAAAGCCCAAAGGAACTTATAGTACTCAAAAGGAAGGTGCCAATATCCAAAAGAAAAATATTCTTACCCAGAATATAGGTGTAAGCATAGTAAAGGGCAGGTATGAGCCATGTCCCTGTTAAAATCCCAAAACAGAAGGAGGATACTACACAGGGATATGTACTTTTGAATCTGTAAAATATAAATAATGAGTAGAGCAGCATAGGGAAAAATAATAGTTTCATATGTTCCCATATAGACTCGTTGACTGGTGTGAAAAGCCCAACCATATGGTTATTGCCCAACCAGCCATATAAAAAATGGGCAAGGGAACCTGTGGCCAATACAAAAATTACTCCGATTATTGTGTAGAACTTTAATTGCTTCATCTCGTGCCCCACTTCTAAACCTTGGCTGTGACTTTTCACTGCCAGGCTTTGTTACAATAAGCCGGCCCGCGGAGCGTGACGGCGTTTGTTTAACATAAGGGTAGTTCGCGGAGCGTGCTGCCCGATGTTATTCTAAGGAATAGTATATGAATCTGGAAGCATATTATTCATTTTGGCCAAAATTTGCCAAAGCCAGCCCTTTTCCCTGGTTAGAAAAAATTGTAAGAAGAATTTTTTCCTGCTGAAAGAATTGTCATAGCCGCCCAGCCCTTTTCATATAGATAGGATATGATAAAGAAAATGAAGCGGAAATATAAAGGCAGCTGGCAGCAGACCAGACAGGAGCGGGAAGAAGGGCAGCGTACATCCCGGAAAGAGCTTATGGTGGAATCCCTAAAGCTCCCAAAGGATTCCATGCTTGGCGCATCCATAGTGACCATTACCGGAAATACGGATGCCTTTGTGGAAAATTATAAGGGAATCATTGAATACAACAGCCAAATGATTTTATTGCAGGGGAAAAACTGTAAAATAGAGATCTGCGGCAGGCGGCTGGCCATTGATTATTATACCAACGAGGACATGAGGATCAGCGGATGGATTGAGTGTGTCCATTATCTTACATAACAGTTCAGCCTTTGGCCAAACTGTTAATGGGCCCGCCATTAGGACTCCGCCCCTGGGGAAGGGCCGGACTCACTCTTGGCAGAATATAAATAAAGAAATCTTTACATTTGAGGTGGGGTATGATACAGGTCATTCGTTATATCAAAGGCTATCTTGCCATTAAGGTTTATGGCTTTTCACCGGAAAGATTTATGAATCTTTGCAGCAACCATAAAATTTTCCTCTGGGATGTGGAAAACCACGGCGAATATTATACCATGAAAATCAGCCTGAAAGGATTCTACCAGCTTCGGGCGATTTCCAGAAAAACAGGAACCAGGGTGGCCATAACAAAGCGTTATGGACTGCCCTTTCTTTCTACGCGGATGTGGCGCAGAAGGATATTTATGCTGGGGCTTTTGGGAAGCCTTTTTTTCTGGGTATGGATGTCTGGATACATATGGGCAGTGGAAATTGATGGCAATTATTATGTGACCACGGATGTTTTCCAGGATTTTCTGGAAGATAACGGAATCAGGGTGGGGATGAAAAAGAAAGCGGTGGAGATTGAAGATCTGGAAAAGGCTATCAGGAACCAGTTTGACATTGTTACCTGGACATCCGCACAGATTGACGGCACGCGGCTGCTGATACAGGTCAAGGAAAATGACCTGATTACCATAGAAGAGAGAAATTCGGAAGCGGCGGAAGGGGAAGGGATGGACCTGGTTGCCCAGAAAGAGGGGGAAATCGTCAGCATTGTCACCCGCAGCGGTGTCCCCAAGGTAACGGCGGGGGTAATTGTGAATAAAGGAGATATCCTGGTGGAAGGCTGTATTCCGATTTTAAATGAGGACGGCACGGTAAAACGGTATGAATACTGCCATGCGGATGCGGATATCATGCTCAGATGTGTTTATACCATGGAGGATAAACTGAAAGAAAAATATGAACAAAAGCGTTATACAGGCAATACCAGGAAGTGCCCTTTTATTATGTTTGGAACCAAAAAGGTAAAGCTGCCCACATTTGGCAGTGAATATGGGCAGTATGATGTGGTAGAAGAAAAAAAACAGCTTAAGATATTTGAAAACTATTATCTGCCAGTGTATACCGGGTACGACATGGTTAGAGAATATACAATTGAGGAAAAAATATATGCCCAGGAAGAAGTAAAGGCGATATTTGAAGATAAAATACAAAAATTTATAGAAAGTTTACAGGAAAAAGGGGTTCAAATTATAGAAAAAAATGTTAAAATAAATAAAGCTTCCGGCGTATGGCAGATGAAGGTGGATTTTTTGGCAGTAGAAAAAACAGGGACCAGCCAAAAGGCACAGGTGCAGCAGGCCGCAGAGGAGGAAACGCCAAAGCCGGAAAGTGAAGCAGAGTAAACTGCCTGTGGTGGCAGCGGCGTATACAGGGCTGCTGCGGGCGGGGATATCAATTGGGAGAAGCAGATGGAAGAATTATCTGAAGCAGTAAAGGTGCCGGCAAAGGACCAGCAGAATGTATTCGGGCAGTTTGACAGCCATATGAAGAAGCTGGAGCGGCAGTTTGGGGTTGCCATTGTGGACAGAAACGGGGAAATGACAATCAGCGGCAGCTCTTCCGGCGTAAAAAAGGCAAAAGCAATTATTACAGAGCTTACAGAATTATCAATGAGAGGAAATGTAATCCAGGAACAGAATGTGGATTATGCAATCGCTATGAGCATGGAAGAAAAAGAAGATGTTTTGGTTGAAATAGATAAAGAGTGTATCTGCCATACAGCATCGGGCAAGCCAATTAAGCCCAAAACGCTGGGGCAGAAGCGGTATGTGGACGCCATCAGGAACAATATGGTCGTTTTTGGGGAGGGGCCGGCAGGGACAGGGAAGACATACCTTGCCATGGCCATGGCAATCACTGCCTTTAAAAACCAGGAAGCGGAGAGGATCATCCTTACCCGCCCGGCAATTGAAGCGGGGGAAAAGCTGGGCTTTTTGCCGGGAGACTTACAGAGCAAGGTGGATCCATACCTGCGCCCTTTGTATGACGCCCTTTATCAGATTATGGGTGCAGAAAATTTTACGAAAAATATGGAAAAAGGATTGATTGAGGTTGCACCCCTTGCCTATATGAGAGGGCGCACGCTGGATAACGCCTATATTATATTGGATGAGGCCCAAAATACCACCCCTGCCCAGATGAAGATGTTTCTTACCAGAATTGGCTTTGGCTCCAAGGTAATCGTTACAGGGGACGCCACACAGAAGGATTTATCCCCTGAGGCGGCATCCGGGCTTGACGTGGCGCGGAGGGTACTCCGTAATATTGAGGGCATTGCGTTTTGCCAGTTAACCAGTAAAGACGTGGTAAGGCATCCGCTGGTACAAAAGATTGTAAAAGCATATGAAGATTATGAAGCGCGAAACCAAAACAGGGCAAAACAGAAAAACAGGAATGCGGTGTATGGAAAAAAATAATGAATTGACAGAGATTACTGAGGCTATTTTGGGTACGGAAAATGGGCAGGAACAGGAACCTGAGGGCAAAGGGCAGATAGAGCAGGCCGTGGGCACAGGACAAGCCATTATCACGGGCGGGAGCGGATGGGATAATGAGCCAGGCAGCCCCAAAGAGATTGAGCTGACCAAATGGGCTGAAGAAGCGGAAAAGATCAGAAAAGCAAACAGGGCAAAGCAGGAGCAGGAAGCAAAGGCCGCAGGGCAGGCGGATGGGGAAGTGGAGGCCCTTGTGGCAGGGGAGCTGGAGCAGCCGGAGGGAACTAAAGAGGGACAGTACCCAGAAGGGATACCGGAAACAGAAAGAGAGCAGCAAATAGAGTATAGGCAGGAAACAGAAAAAGGGCAGCAGATAGAGGATGGGCAGGAAACAGAAAAAGGGCAGCAAATAGAAAAGGAAAATGAAAGAGTACAAGAAAAAAGGCAGCAAACAGTAAAAGTACAGGAAACAGAAAAAAAACAGGAAATAAAAATAGAACGGGAAAAAGCTGTAAGCCTTAACCAGAAGGAAAGTGCCCAACAGCCCAAAAAGGGGAAGGCGGCCATTTCCTTTAAGGAGAGGGACCGGATGATAACGGCTTCCCAGGAAGCAGTCATGCTGTTTTTGACCATAGTGATAAGTGCGGTGGCGTCTTTTCTCTATGGCCAGACAGCAGTGTATATGGCGGGAATTGCGATCCTGGCGGGAATGGGATTTTGCAGTGCCATGTTTTGTATAAGCCTTAGCAGTGAAAATGGAAGTTTTCTCTTTGACAATGAAGGGAATATCTGGAGGTTTACCATTACATACCTGATATTTCTGGGGGCAAGCATTGCACTTCCGTTATTTCCGCCGGGAGCATGGCCTTATCCTGTTATTTTTGTTGGGCTGATGCTTTTTAGCAACCAGTTAATCGGGCTATCGGCAGGAGCTACCCTTCTTTTAATTACCAGCATGATCCATGGGGATATGGGAGCTTTTTTTATTTACTTTACCAGTGGGATTGTAGGGATTGTTGTCTTTTCTTATGCCAACCAGGTGGCGCATGTGAGGCTGCCTCTTATGATCACTATGCTTGCCCATATGGTGTGCCTGTCGGTCCAGGGGCTGTTGTTTTCGGATGAACCTTTTTCTATGGAACTGTTTCTATTGCCTGCGGTAAACCTGGCGGCCAGTTTTTTCCTGATGATGGTCCTTCTGAAATTTTCAGCCCTGTGCAGGGACTGGAACCGGTATATGGATATTAATGACCCGGAGAGCCCGCTTCTGGCACAGTTAAAGGAGATTTCCGGGGAGGATTATTTCCATGCAATCCATACGGCATATTTGTGCGAACGGGTGGTCAGGGAATTGTTCCTGGATTCCAGGGTAGTAAAAGCCTGTGGTTTTTATCACAGGATCGGCCTGCTGAAAGGTGAGAACAACTGGGGAAATATACAGTATATTTTAAAGAAAAATCATTTCCCGCGGGAAGTAAGGCTGATACTGCGGGAATACACGGACCGGGAGAAGCGGCAGATGATCATATCAAAGGAGGCGGTGGCGCTTCTTTTTTGTGATGATGTGATAACCACTATCAGCCGTTCTTTTTCTGAAAAGAAGGATGGGAAGCCGGACTGCCAGAAAATCATCAATGCCGTATTTATCAAACAACTGGAAAGTGGTATGATAGATGACAGTAGTATTTCCATTGGAGAGTTACAGCAGATAAAAAAGGCGCTGATGGAGGAGGAAGCCTATTATGACCTGTTACGTTGAAAATGAAACAGAGATTAGTTTTGGGTTTGATATAGAAAAAGTGGCACAGGCTGTAATGGAAGAAGCCCTCCGGCTGGAAAACTGCCCTTATGAAGCCCAGGTAAACCTGCTTGTCACTGATGACCAGGGAATCTGCGGGTTTAACAGGCAGTTCAGGCAGATTGACGCACCCACGGACGTGCTCTCCTTTCCCATGATATCATTTGGGAGGGAGGCAGACTTTTCTGTGGTGGAGGACGCCCAGGCGGACAGCTTTGACCCGGAGAGCGGGGAACTTCTTCTGGGAGACATAATCCTGTCAGTGGACAAGATACTGGGACAGGCGGAGAATTACGGGCATTCCACTAAACGGGAATTTGCGTTCCTTGTTGCCCACAGTATGCTTCATCTTTGCGGATACGACCATATCAACAAAGAGGAAGCAGAGGTTATGGAAGAAAAGCAGGAAAAAATACTTTCAGCGCTTGGCATTACCCGGGAGGGGTAATGCCACAGCCGGCAGGAGAACTTATGAGAAGAACAGGAAAGAAAAAAACACCCTTGTCAAGAAAGGATTTTTATACAATTGTAAATCTGGCCGCCATGATGGGGGCATTGATTTTCCGTATTCCATTGGGATTTATGATAGGGGAGAAGGGACTTGCCTGTTTTGGCACAGCAAATGAAATTTTTCTTGTGACGGCGGGGACGGTTTCCTATGGCCTGATGGAGGCGGTGGCTGCCCAGGTCAGATACCGGATAAAAAGACAGCAGTATCAGGGCGCAGGGAAAGCGCTCCGGGGGGCATTGCTTTTTGGCGGCGGCCTGGGGCTGGCCCTTTGTGCAGTCTGTGTGTTTGGCGGCGGCCTGCTGGCGGAGAAGGCCTTCCATATTCCCCTAGCGGGGATGGCGGTGAGCCTGATGGCTCCTTCTCTTTTCTTTTTTATTCTCACCGGGGTTTTCAGGGGATATTTTCAGGGAAACGGTTCTTCCATGCCAGCCATGCATTCCCAGATATTGTATGTGATATTTTTATTTACAGGAGGGCTGATTGGCGCAGGGCTTTGGCGAGGATACGGGGAAAAGGTTTCGGCGTTTTTGCAGAATCCTGACTGTACGGGAGCCTATGGGGCCATGGGAGCCTGCATAGGGCTGTTAACCGGGTCAGTGCTTTGCTTCCTCCATGTATTGGTGTTGTATATTATTTTCAGGCATTCCCAGAAACACCTGGCAGATAGGGAAGTACAGATGAACCAGGAATCAGGCTTTAGGATCTTTTCTATGCTGCTGGGGGCAGGCCTATTACATTCCCTGTACTGGTTTTGTTACCATGCCCTTCCTCTTTTGGACCAATACCTGATTTTTACTTTTGCAAAGGAAACAGGTGGGCTTTACAGTCTCTGGGGCGCTTATTATGGTAAGTGCCTGGCAGTAACAGGAGTGGCCAGCGGCGGGGTGGTGATCAGCGGCATTTTCCCTATCAGGCGTATAATGGCCAGCCTGGAGAGGGGAGAAGGGGCGCTGGCAAAGGAGCGGCTGGGGACATTGGTACATCAGTGCGCGGTGTTTATCATTCCTGCGGCTGTATTCATAGCAGTGCTGGCGGAGAATATTTTGGCTCTGCTCCCAGGGGAAAGCGGTGCGCAGGCAGTCCCTTTGCTGCAGTTGGGAAGCCTGGGGGCGGTGTTTTCCGTTTTTGCCAATGTATTTATGGAAATATTGATACGGAACCGGAAGTTAAAATTTGTCATTGGCATTGGGGCGGTTTCCCTGGTTTTACATATTGGCTGCGCCCTGGCCCTGGTCCAGGGGGCAAAGCTTGGGATGGTGGGGATTGTGGTTGCAGAGGCTGTTTTTTTTGGGGCGGCGGCAATTATGGGATTTCTGCTGATTGGCCGTATTTTCCAATATACCCAGGAATGGATCCGGTGCTTTGCATTTACAGCCGTAGCCGCTGCGGTTTCCGGCTTTATTGCGCTGGTGCTCAACAAGGTATTGTTTTCCCTCATAGGCGCAGGTTTTTCCCTGCTTCTTTGCCTGGCTGTGGGGATTGTACTGTATATGGTATTTCTGGTAGTGCTGCGGGCTTTTAAAAGCCGGGAACTGGAAGAAATGGCAGGAGGGAGTGTTTTTTCCCTGCTTGCGGAGCTGCTCCATTTTAACTGACAGGCGGATGGGGGATTTGGGTACTTCCATAGTATAGATTTGAAAATTTTGGCTGATACTGTTTATAAAAATATAGTAAAGGTGTATGCGCTATGAAATTTGTAAAACGTATCAGTCTGTTTTTTATCTACCCATTAAGTATGTTTTCCCTGGGATTTGCCTCTAACATGGCGATCATGGAATTTTTTTATCCGGGAGAGAGTGTGCAGGCAGCGCCGTCGGAAGAAGCGCTTTCTGCCCGGGAAGAAGATGTTGGCGATATGATGGAGCCGCTGGAAGTATCTATGAGCGAAGAGCCGGTGATTTCGGCGGATACCCGGTATGTAATTCAGGAGTATAACGCCATGAACGGGCAATTGTTGGAGGAGACAGGTGCCGCCCCGGATATGTATATCGGGTTAAAACGTGAAGACCTTGCCCAGGAAGTCAGTGAGTATAACCAGAATCCTTCTCTTTCAGATTTGGAGGAAGGATTTGTTTTCATGGAGCTTGTATCCTTTTCACCTAAAAGGGTGGTGGTCAGGAAAAGCTATGAACCTCTGGACAAGGACAGGGGCTTTTTCCTTTTAAATGAGAACCATTATGTAGTAGTCTATGATTACAGCTTATCCCATATATATATGACTACCGACATTCTGGTGGAAAACCTGCCTGTTAAATTACAGGAAGAAATTTTAAGGATGAAATTTATAGAAAACGAGGGAGATTTGTATAATTTCCTGGAGTCATATTCCAGTTAGGGGATTCTATGTATTGCCGCCAAAAGCGCGGCATGGAGGTTAAGGTGGAAAGTAACAGAAAAGTGGCGGTGATCGGCGGCGGCGCTTCAGGGATGGCAGCGGCACTTGCAGCGAAAAAGTACGGGGCGCAGGTGACTTTGTTTGAGAAAAATGACAGGGTTGGGAAAAAGATCCTTGCCACGGGGAACGGAAAGTGTAACCTGGGCAATCTGGCCCTTTCGCAGGAGCAGTATTATTGCAAAGACAAAGAAAAGCTGCGTAAGCTGTTCCAGGTATTTTCGGCGGAGGATACCATATCTTTTTTTGAATCCATGGGACTGATGGTGAGAAGCAAGAACGGATACCTGTATCCTTATTCGGAACAGGCCAGCGGGGTATTGGATGTGCTCCGCATGGGGCTGGCACAAAAACAGATTCAGGTAGCAGCCGGGAGGGAAATTACCGGGGCCTCATACCAACAGGCCAGAGGAAGCTTTGAAGTGAGAGGCCCATGGGGGGAAGAGGGAAATTTCCAGAAGCTGATTATTGCCTGCGGCAGCCCTGCGTCCCTAAAACGGGGGGAGGGCATGGGCGGCTATTATTTGGCCAGGGAGTTTGGCCATCAGGTGACAGACCTGCTGCCGGGGCTTGTACAGCTTAAAAGTGACGATGGTTTTATCAAGGCACTGTCCGGGGTCAGATGCCAGGGGAGCATACGCTTGACAGCCGCAGGCAGGGGCTTAGCCAGTGAACAGGGAGAACTGCAGTTTACGGATTATGGAATTTCCGGTATTCCTGTTTTCCAGTTAAGCCGTATTGCCGCCCATTGCATAAAGGAAAAAAAGGAAGTCATGGTTATAGTGGATTTTTTTCCGGACCAGGACAAAGACAGTTTTCTGGAAAAGAACAGGATCCGTTTTGAGGCAAAAAAGGAGCAGTCCCTGGAAGAGTACCTTACAGGAACCCTGAACAAAAAAATCAATATGGTGGTAATAAAAAAAGCCGGTTTCAGGCCGGGAATGAAAGTAAAGGAAGCTGGCTGGGAGGGCGTACGGCACCTTTTGGAGCTGTGCCGGACATTTCCCATACATATAAGCGCTGCCAATCCCATGGAAAAGGCCCAGATATGTGCCGGAGGGGTGGATTTTGGGCAGGTAGATGAAAGGCTGGAATCAAAGCTGGTAAAAGGGCTGTATTTTGTGGGAGAAGTTTTGGACGTGGACGGAAAATGCGGCGGTTACAATCTCCAGTGGGCATGGACCAGCGGATTTATTGCAGGAAGGGCCGCGGCGGAAAGCGTTGTGTGAGGAAAGTAAGAGATGTTGAGAATTAATCAGTTAAAGCTTCCGGTTGGGCATACCAGGGAAGAGCTTACAGAGCGGGTAAAAAAGCTCTTAAAATATGAAGACACACCCCAAATTACCATAATCAGACGTTCAGTTGACGCCAGGAAGAAACCTGTTTTATACTATAATTATATCTTAAACGTACAGGTACAAAATCAGGCCAGGGTTTACCGCAGGTGTGACAGGAAGCAGGTCCAAATTTATGAGGAATCCCCTTACCGGTTTCCGGCGCTGAATTGTACCCTGGCCAAGGACCTGGGGGAGCGCCCAATAATCATCGGGACCGGGCCGGCAGGGCTTTTCTGTGGCTATATGCTGGCTGAGGCGGGATTTCGCCCCATTTTGCTGGAACGGGGGAATCCTGTGGAAGTAAGAAGGGAAGATGTACATACCTTTTGGGAAACCGGAAAGCTGGACCCGGAATCCAATGTGCAGTTTGGGGAAGGGGGCGCGGGGACCTTTTCCGATGGAAAGCTTAATACCCTTGTAAAGGACAAATATGGCAGGAACCGGAAAGTGCTTTCAGTGCTGGCAGGTTTTGGCGCACCGGAGGAAATCCTTTATGACCACAGTCCCCACATAGGGACTGATATCCTTGGGGATGTGGTGGTAAATATGCGCCGGGAGATTTGTGCCCTTGGGGGGGAAGTGCGTTTTGGCGCTAAAGTGACTGATATTGAAATTGGCCAGGGGCATATTACAGGGGTGGTGGTAAATGGAAAAGAACGGATTGCTGCCCGGCAGGTGGTTCTTGCGCCGGGACACAGTGCCCGGGATACCTTTTCCATGCTTTATGGAAAGGGCGTCCATATGGAGCCAAAGCCTTTTGCAGTGGGGCTGCGTGTGGAGCACCCCCAGGAACTGGTGAATCTTTCCCAATACGGGGTAAAGGAGGAAAAGGCACTGGGCAGTGCTTCCTATAAGCTGACGGCGAAATCATCAAATGGAAGGGGGGTATATTCTTTTTGCATGTGTCCTGGCGGCTATGTGGTAAACGCTTCCTCGGAGCCGGGAAAACTGGCGGTCAACGGTATGAGTTACAGCGGCAGGGACGGGGCAAACGCCAACAGTGCCATTATCGTTACTGTTACACCGGAGGATTTTGGCAGCGGGCATCCCCTTGCGGGAATAGAATTTCAGCGAAAGATGGAAGAAAAAGCCTTTCAGGCAGCAGGGGGGCAGGTTCCTGTGGAGAGATATGGGGATTTGAAAAAGGCTGTAAGGGATAATGCCCCAAAGGTGAAAGGCACCCTGGTGGGAATACCGGAGAATTTTATGCCCTGTATAAAGGGAAGCTGGAAATTTGCCCCGGTGCATGGATTACTGCCGGAGAGCCTGATGGAGGCGTTTATAGACGGGATGGAGCAGTTTGGCGGCATTATAAAGGGCTTCAGCCACCCCAATACCCTGGTGGAGGGCCTGGAGAGCAGGACCTCCTCCCCGGTAAGGATTGTAAGGGATGAAAACTGCCAATCCTCCGTACAGGGACTGTATCCCTGTGGCGAAGGGGCAGGCTATGCAGGAGGGATCACCTCTGCAGCCATGGACGGCATTTTCGTGGCAGAGATGGTGGCAAAAAATTACGGAACTGGGAGATAGTAGCTGCCTTGCGGAAAAGGAAAGGGCATCCTACAGGCAGTTAAAGTACTGGAATAGGAGGACGCTTATGGAGAAAAGAGATTTCATTGGCAAACAGGCATTGAGAAACAGATATCTTGGCTACAGGAACAGTCTTTCGGCGGGAGAGCGGAAAAAGAAAAGCGAGAGAATCTGGGAGCTGTTAAAGCAGCAGGAGGTTTTCCAAAGCGCCCAGGCAGTTCTGGTTTATATGGATTACCGCAGCGAAGTGATGACCACCGGGTTGGTGGAGGAGCTTCTTGCCGCAGGGGAGAAAAAAGTATTTGCCCCCAGGGTCTGCGGGATGGATATCCGGTTTTATGAAATTGGCAGTATGGAGGATTTGATTGTAGGGTATCAGGGCATCAGGGAACCCAGGGAAGATTCCCAAAAGCTTTTTTCTCAGAAGGAGGAAGGGGAGGCCAAATGCCTGGTGCTTACGCCAGGGGCGGTATTTGACAGGGAACGGGGACGGATGGGATATGGGAAGGGATTTTATGACCGTTTTCTTGCCGCTTTCCCTGGGATATCCAGTGTGGCGCTTGCTTTTGACTGCCAGATAGCAAAGAAGATCCCGGTGGAAGCCCACGACAAAAGGCCTGATATGATTATTACGGAAACAGGAGTGATTGGTTATGACGAATGAAGGGTTAATTCAATTAGGGAAAAAAGCCTCCAGGGCTAAGTATGAATTACAGAAGCTCACAGAGAGTGACAAAAACAGGGTATTATCCGCAGTGGCGGGGCAGTTGGTAAAGGAAAGCAGCTATATAATAGAACAAAATACAAAGGATATGGCGAAAGGGGAGGAAAAAGGAATGCACGCCGGCCTTCTTGACAGGCTGCGCCTTACAGATGGGAGAATAGAGGCAATGGCCCAGGGGCTTTTACAGGTAGCAGGGCTGGCAGACCCAATTGGCCAGGTGATGGAAACCATAACCCGCCCCAATGGCCTGAAAATTGAAAAGCGCAGGGTTCCCATAGGTGTGATCGGAATGATTTATGAATCCCGGCCTAATGTTACGGCGGACGCTTTCGGCCTTTGTTTTAAAAGTAGCAACGCAGTGATCCTGAAAGGGGGAAGCGATGCTATTTGTTCCAATATGGCAATTACCAAGGTTATCCGGCAGGCGCTGAAAGCGGAAGGCATAACGGAAGATGCAATCCTGCTGATTGAGTCCACAGACAGGGCTGTGGTGCAGGAATTTATGCGCATGAAGGAATATGTGGATTTGCTTATTCCCAGAGGCGGCGCAGGGCTGATTAAAAGCGTGGTGGAGGGGAGTACCATTCCGGTGATAGAGACAGGAACCGGGAATTGCCATATTTATGTGGATGAATATGCCGACCTGGAGAAAGCAGTGGCAATTATTGTGAATGCCAAGACCCAGAGGATCGGTGTCTGCAATGCCTGTGAATCCCTGGTGATCCATGAGGCCATAAAGGAGAAGCTGCTCCCGGCCCTTGCCCGGGCATTGAAAGAATACCAGGTGGAGATACGGGGGGATGAGGGCGTCCGGCAGGTAATAGACTGTACTTTGGCTGTGGAGGAAGATTATGGGCGGGAATACTTAGATTACATTATTTCCATGAAAACGGTAACGTCCCTGGAGGAAGCAATTGCCCATATTAACAGATACAATACCAGGCATTCGGAAGCGATTATTACAGAAAACCAGGAGAATGGGGAGAGGTTTTTAAGGGAAGTGGATGCGGCGTGTGTGTATGTGAACGCATCTACCAGGTTTACGGATGGCTTTGAGTTTGGGTTCGGGGCGGAAATCGGTATCAGCACGCAAAAGCTCCATGCCAGAGGGCCTATGGGGCTGAAAGAGCTTACCTCTTACAAATATGCGATTACAGGCAACGGGCAGGTGCGTGGGTAAGGGAAAATCCCCCTTACCCACCCTGTGAAGATAGTCCTTTTGATTGCCGTTGTTGCTTTTGCTGCAGGTTATTCTGATTTCACTTCTTTCCAGAGGTTATTGTAAAGGGCATCCCCTTCAGCTCCCAGGTATTGGAAGGTTTCCAGATTTCCATACTGGCCAAGGTCAGGAAACAGGATGGGGGAGTTGCGGATTTCCTCTTCTTCGATCAGCGCCCTGGCGGCAGTGTTGGGGGTGGCGTAAGTGATATATTCAAAATTCAGAAGGGCAATATCTTCCCGGCACATGTAATTGATAAAGGTTTCCGCGTTCTCCCTGTTGGGCGCGTTTTTTGGAATGACCCAGGCATCAATCCAGACATTAGTTCCCTCTTTTGGGATTACATATGCCAGATTTTCGTTTTCCCGTTGGGTATAAAGTACCTCCCCGGAGTAAATGACGCCCATGGCTGCTTCCCCGCCAATCATTTTGTCACGCACCTGGTCTACCACATAGGCCTGCACAAGGGGCTTTTGCGCTATCAGGTCTTCTTTTGCAGTTTCCAGCTCCTCCCGGTTCAAAGTATTCATTGAGCAGCCCTTTAATTTCAGCGCCACCATAAAGGCGTCCCTTACAGAGTCCTGCATCAAGATATTGTCATTGTATTTTTCATCCCACAAAAGAGCCCAGCTATCAACAGGTTCTTCCACCATGGTTGTGTTATAGAGGATGCCCACAGTCCCAAAGCAGTAGGGGACGGCATATTTATTTTCAGAATCAAATTGACGGCACTGGGCCAGGTACTCCTGGCCGATATTTTCAATGTTGGGAATATGGCCAAAGTTGATTTCCGCCAGTAGATTGTTTTCGATCATTTTCTGTACCATATAATCAGAGGGGCAGATTACATCATAGGCCACCGCCCCGGCCTCCACTTTGGCATACATGGCCTCATTGGTTTCAAATTCATCATAAACCACCTGGATGCCGGTCTCTTCCTGAAACAGGTCCAGTACATCAGGGTCAATATATTCTCCCCAGTTATAAACAACCACCTGGCCGTTTTTTCCTGTTTGGGAATTGCCGCATCCGGTGAGATAGGGGAAAGCAATGGAAAGGATTAATAAAAAACAGAATTTTCTTTTCATAAGCCTTATTTCCTTTTATTTTGCCTGTTCTTTTTTATCCAGGGGGGCTTTATTTACCAGAAACAAAAGTACCAATACTGTGATAAAAATCAATGTGGAAAGCGCGTACATTTCCGGCTTAATGCCTTTTTTGACTTCTGTGTATATTTTGGTGGAAAGGGTATCCACTCCTGCGCCCTTGGTAAAGTGGGTGATTATGAAATCATCCAGGGACATGGTAAACGCCATCAGAAAGCCGGAAAGGATGCCGGGCAGGATTTCCGGAAAAACCACTTTGGAAAACCCATATACCGGGCCGGCGCCCAAATCCAGCGCCGCCTCGTAAATATAGGGATTCAGCCGCTGCATTCTGGGCATAACGCTTAAAATCACATAGGGGATACAGAAAGTAATATGGGAGAGCAGGATGGTCCCTGTCCCAAACTTGATCCCCAGGCTGATAAAAAGCAGCATCAGCGAAATCCCGGTTACGATGTCTGCATTCAGCATAGGGATATTGGTGATCCCCAGGATAATGGCACGGGATTTTCGGTTCAGGCCCATAATGGAAATACAGGCCGCAGTGCCGATTATGGTGGCAATAATGGAGGCAGCAAAGGCAATCAGCAGGGTATTCATCAGCGCTTGCAGGATTTCCTCATTTGCCATCAGCTCCCTGTACCATTTGAAGGTAAAGCCGCCCCATTTAGAGCGGGTTTTGCTGGCGTTAAAGGAGAGGGCAACCAAGGTGGCAATGGGGGCATACATAAAAATAATAATCAAGATAATATAAATTTTTTTGGCTGTATCTTTTATCATAAGGCAGAACCCTCCCCTTTTTTGTCAAATATGGCAGACAGTACCATATTGACCAGAATAAATACCATCAGCACCATGGACAGGCCGCTGCCTAAATGCCAATTGCTGGTCTGGGTAAATTCTTCCTCCACCACATTGCCAATGAGGAGAATTTTGCTCCCGCCCAGAAGCTTGCTGATCACAAAGGTAGTAAGGGCGGGGATGAACACCATGGTAACGCCGCTGATAATGCCCGGAAGGGAAAGGGGCAGGGTGACCTTAACAAAAACCTGCCAGCCGTTTGCCCCCAGGTCTTTGGCTGCATTTATAATGTTCCGATCAATTTTTTCCAGAGAGTTGTAAACCGGCAGCACCATAAAGGGCAGGAAGTTATAGACCATGCCAAGCATGATGGCATAGGGGGTGTTGATAATCCGCAGGGGCGGCAGATGCAGGAGGCCAAGGAGACTGTTGATTACCCCGGTTTTTTCAAGCAGTGTCTGCCAGGCAAGGGTGCGCAGCAAAAAATTCATCCACATGGGGAGGATAAAAATCAGCACAATAAAGCTATGTTTTTTGATATTCATGCTGTTTAAGATCATTGCCAGGGGATAGGCAAGGGCCAGGCACAGGAGGGTGGCGGCAAAAGACAGGTACAGGGCGCGCCAGAGGGACCTTGCATGTCCCCGGAGTGCCATTGCCGCAATATTTTCCAAAGTAAAAGCGCCGTTTTTGTCTGTGAGCCCATAGTAAAACACCATAAAAAGGGGGATTAGGATAAACATGGCAGCCCAGATAAAGTAGGGGATGCCCAGCATTTTTTTCTTATTCATTTACACCAACGGCCTCCTCGTCCAAAGAAGCGGGCTTGTTCATGATCTGGATATTGAAGGGGTCTACGTCAATAGCGACCTTCGTGCCTACAGGGAACATGCTGGTGGAGTGGACCAGCCATTCAAAGCCCCCTGCCGTAACCTCCATTTCATAGTGGACGCCCTTGAAAATCAGATGGGTTACCTGGCCGTTTATCCGCCCTTCCCCTTCTGGGAGGAGCCGCACATCCTCCGGGCGGATCACCGCGTCTACCGGCTGTTTCCTGCCAAAGCCCGTATCCACGCAGGGAAAACGGGTGCCTAGAATTTCCACCAGTTTGTCTTCAACCATCAGGGAGCTGATAATATTGCTGTCGCCGATAAAATCAGCCACAAAAGCATTTTCGGGCTCATTATAGATTTTTTCCGGGGAGCCGATCTGCTGTATGTATCCCTGGTTCATGACTACAATGGTATCGGACATAGTGAGGGCTTCCTCCTGGTCGTGGGTCACATAGATAAAGGTGATGCCCAGTTCATTTTTCAGGCGGATAAGCTCGTACTGCATGTCCTGCCGGAGCTTTAGGTCCAGCGCCCCTAAGGGTTCGTCCAAAAGCAGTACCTTGGGTTCGTTTACAATGGCCCGGGCAATGGCGATCCGCTGTTGCTGCCCTCCGCTTAAAGAGTCCGGCATCCGTCCCCCATAGCCTTCCAGATTTACCAGCTTTAAGGCATATTGGATTTTGTCCTCAATGTATGCTTTGGTTTTTTTCTTAATCTTTAGCCCGAAGGCAATATTTTCCGCGATGGTCATATGTGGGAAAAGGGCATATTTCTGAAAGACTGTATTTAGCTGCCGTTTGTTGGGGGGCAGGCTGGTAATTTCCCTGCCGTCAAACAAAACCCTTCCTCTATCAGGGACTTCAAAGCCACCCATAATGCGCAGGGTGGTGGTTTTGCCGCAGCCACTAGGGCCTAGCAGGGTAAGGAATTCATTTTCGCGGATATATAGGTTCAAATCGTCCAGGACCATTTGCCCGTCATAGGACTTGCTGATGTTTTTTAAGTCTATCAGAATTTTTTTCATTGGAAAACCTCCTGGAAGCGTTTAAAAGCTGGGAGGGCTGCTTACCCAGATCAGCACAGCGCCGGTTTTGTTGTCAGCTTTTAAATAATGGGTTTCTTTTGCCGTATAATAAAAGGACTCGCCTTTTTTGATTTTAATGTTTTTCCTCCCAAGCACAAGGGTTACGCTGCCTTGCAGGACATAGCCGAATTCTTCCCCCTCATGGGGATTATCCGGGTAAGTGCTCCCGCCAGGGGAGAGGGTTAAGCGTATGGGTTCCATCATATTTTTCTGGGCGTTGGGAATGATCCATTGGATTTTGTTTAAAAGCTCTTCATCTTTTTTTTCAAAATAATCGGATTCCTTAAAGGCAATCTGGGTATCCTCCCAATCGTTAAAAAACGCCTTAAGGTCTGTTCCCAGGCACTGGAGGATATCCATCAAGGTGGCGATAGAAGGGGAGGTTAAATCCCTCTCCAACTGGGAGATAAACCCCTTGGAAAGCTCGCAGCGGTCCGCAAGCTCCTCCTGGGTCAGCCCTTTACGGCAGCGGAGGTCTTTTATTTTATTTCCTATGGCAATGTTGTTATTCATAAAAATCCTCCCTGTTGCCTGCTGCCCCCTTTTGGCGCAGCGGGGCCTTTGACCCGCCCCGGAGGCGGGAATGTAAAAATAAACATAAAGTTTAGTAAAACTAAACAAACGTTATGGCTTATTATACATGGATATGGGAGAATGTCAATAGGGTATTTGGCCATTTACTGCCAAGCCTGTAAAAAAAGCATCTATTTTGCCGGAAGTAAATCCAGGTTACCGGCCATACAGGACTTTGCATTTACAGCAAACTGTGCTATAATTATTTTGTTTATTTGGGCAGGGTTATGTATTGCTTATGGTAGGCGCCGGATGGAACTGGCGTTGGTGATAAAATATAAGAAAATAAGAGAGGGTCGTCATGGGAAAAGAAAAATATGTAGCTTATGTATCCACCTACACATCGGGAAATAAAAGCAATTATGGTATCCGTATTTATGACGTGGATGTGGAAAGTGGCAGGTTTACGGAAAAGGACCAGGTGGAGATAACCAATTCCTCCTATGTTAGTATTTCGCATAACCGAAAATATCTGTTTTCAATTACGGATTTTGGCGTGGAATCATACCGTATCCTGCCGGACGGGGAACTTGAGGAGATCAGCCATGCTTCCATCAATGGAATGAGGGGGTGCTATCTTTCCACAGACTATGAGGATAAGTTACTTTTTGTGGCAGGCTACCATGACGCAAAGGTGACGGTCCTGCGTGTGGATGAGAACGGTGTTATCGGCGAGATTACGGACGAAATTTTCCATAAAGGTTTGGGAAGCATTGCGGAGAGGAATTTCAGGCCCCACATTAACTGTGTGAAGATGACCAGGGATAACAGGTTTTTGTGCGCGGCGGATCTTGGGATGGACCATGTGGTCGTTTATGAGGTTAACCACAAAAACGGCAGGCTGCGCCAGGTGGACATTATCAGAAGTGAACAGGAGTCGGCTCCCCGCCACCTGAAATTTTCCCAGGATGGGAAGTTCCTCTATGTGGTCCATGAACTGAAAAATTATATTGACGTTTACACTTATTCAGTGGACAGCCACCAGATGCCTGTATTTGAGAAGATACAGAATATTTCCACGCTGAACAATTACCATGCAGGGGGATCAGCGGCAAGCGCACTGAATTTTTCGGAGGACTTTAAGTATATCTGCAGCTCCAATGCAGGGGACAACAGTGTTGTGATTTTTTCTATAGACCATGAAACAGGGATGCTTACCAAGCTGTTATGCCTGCCCATCAGCGGGGACTATCCCAAGGATGCGGCGTTGTTCCCGGATAACAGGCATTTGGTGTCCCTAAACCATGAAACAGATTCCATGACATTCTTTAATGTGGATATGGAAGCGGGGACCCTTGTTATGAACGGAAAGGAAATGAAGGTCAATCAGCCTAACTGTATCATATTTTACCAGTTGCCCCAGTAGAAGCATTAACGGGGCGTGGCTGTGCCCAAAAGTGCCAGTGTGGCCAGTATGCTTTGCATCTGCCCACACTGGGATATCTTCCCAAAGGGATCTCAGGTTCTTTTATAAAACTTTTTCAGATAATCAACTCTTGCCGCCATATTCAGCATACAGGCATCTAAAAGGGTGAGTGCCGCCATAGCTTCCACTACCACCACCGCCCGTGGCACGATAACCGGGTCATGCCTCCCCTTAATGGCAATCTCTATATTTTCCCCCTTTTTGTTAACAGTTTCCTGTGGAGAGAAGATGGAGGGGGTTGGCTTTATATGGGCTCTTAGGACGATCTGGGAGCCGTCACTGATCCCACCCAAAATCCCTCCGGCATGGTTGGTCTTTTTGGCAATCTTTTTGTCTTTCCATACAAAGGGGTCGTTGTTCTGTGAACCCAGGGCTTGGGAAACCAAAATGCCGTCCCCGATTTCCACAGCTTTTACAGAGCCTATGGACATCAGCGCTTTGGAAAGGTTTGCGTCCAGTTTTTCAAAAACCGGGTCGCCAATGCCTGCTGGCAGGCCGTCCACAATACATTCAATGACACCGCCGCTGGAATCCTTGTTTTCCATACAGCCCTTTAAATAAGCCAATGCCCGCCGGTCCGCTTCTTTGTCTGGCATACAGGTGGCAGTGGAATAAATGGCTTCCCTGTCAAAGCTTTGCATTTCTATGGAGACAGGGCCGATAGATCTGGTATAAGCCATAAGGGAAATTCCCATTTCTTTCAGGATTTTAAGGGCCACAGCCCCGGCGGCAACACGGCCCGTGGTCTCTCTGCCGGAAGAACGCCCTCCCCCGGTATAATCCCGGAATCCGTATTTCGCGTCGAAGGTGTAATCTGCGTGCCCAGGCCTGTAATAAGAGGCAATTTCACTATAGTCGGAGGACTTCTGGGAAGTATTGCGCACCATCAGGGAAATGGGTGTTCCGGTGGTTTTGCCTTCGAAAACGCCGGAGAGGATTTCCACCTGGTCAGTCTCTTTCCGGGGAGTTGCAATGGAAGTCTGGCCGGGCTTCCTGCGGTCAAGGAAGGGCTGAATATCATCCTCGTTCAGATAAAGCCCGGCAGGGCATCCGTCAATCACGGCTCCCAGCGCTTTCCCATGGGATTCCCCCCAGGTAGTCACTTTGAATAGAGTTCCAAATGTTGAACCAGCCATATAATGCTCCTTTCTTATGGGACAGTGTAAAGTGTATAATATGGCAGAAACACTGCCGTTTATCTATTGTAGCCGAAGGATAATGGTTTTTCAATTCCCTGTGAATAATTTCCGGCACCTATTGTAGTTTCCGGAGGTTTTGTGTAAAATGGAATGCAGACTAATTAAAAGAAATGAGGAAAAGTATGTACCGCTTGTTAAAACAGGAAGGAAGGGCAAAGCGCGGAGAATTCGCAACTGTCCATGGAGTGATTCAGACACCGGTTTTTATGAATGTGGGGACAGTGGCGGCAATCAAGGGCGCTGTGTCCACAGAGGATTTGGAGCAGATCCGCACCCAGGTGGAATTATCCAATACCTATCATTTACATGTAAGGCCAGGCGACAGGGTTATCAGGCAGCTTGGCGGGCTTCACAAATTTATGTCATGGAAAAGGCCTATTCTGACGGATTCCGGCGGCTTCCAGGTTTTTTCCCTGGCAGGGCTCCGTAAGATCAGGGAGGAAGGGGTTTATTTCAATTCCCATATTGATGGGCGTAAGATTTTTATGGGGCCGGAGGAAAGTATGCAGATTCAGTCTAATCTTGCTTCCACCATTGCCATGGCTTTTGATGAATGCCCATCCAGCCGGGCAGACCGGGCATATGTTGCGGCATCAGTAGCGCGTACCACCAGATGGCTGGAACGGTGCAAAAAGGAAATGGGGCGTTTAAATTCCCTGGAGGATACCATCAATAAGGACCAGCTTCTTTTTGGCATTAACCAGGGAGCTGTGTTTGCGGATATCCGGATTGAACATGCCAAACAGATCGCGGGGCTTTCCCTTGACGGCTATGCCATAGGGGGGCTGGCAGTGGGGGAAAGCCATGAGGAAATGTACTATATAATAGAAGAAACGGTTCCCCATCTGCCAAAGGACAAGCCTATCTACCTGATGGGAGTGGGTACGCCTGCCAATATTCTGGAGGGCGTAGAGAGGGGGATTGATTTCTTTGACTGTGTATACCCCAGCAGGAACGGAAGGCATGGGCATTTGTATACCAATTTTGGTAAAATCAATCTCTTCAACGCCCAGTACGAGCTGGATGGGCGGCCCATTGAGGAGGGCTGCGGCTGCCCTGCCTGCCAAAGATATTCAAGGGCTTACATCCGGCATCTCCTAAAGGCAAAGGAGATGCTGGGGATGCGTCTTTGCGTGCTGCATAACCTGTATTTTTATAATACCATGATGGAAGAAATACGGGATGCCCTGGATAAAGGAGAGTTCGCTTCCTATAAAAAAGAAAAGCTGGCGCGTATGGCCCAGGGAATTTAGGCGGGCTGGTGCCTCTAACTGTATGGTGGAAAGCCGGAACGCCGGGAAAAATGATTCCCCAGGGAAAAAGGGCTTGTTTTTAACGCTTTAATTGTGTATGATAGAGGTTAGACTTACTGAAAGTCAAGCCAAATACAGGAGGAAACGAAAATATGGGTATTTTGTTGGCGGCGCCGGAGGCTGGCGCTGGCTCTATGGCCGGCGGAGGTTTTGTGATTGTGCTTTACCTTGTTCTTATTTTTGGGGTATCTTACTTTATCATGATCCGCCCCCAGAAGAAGGAGCAGAAGAAAATGGCAGCCATGCTGTCAACCCTTGAAGTGGGTGACTGCGTACTTACCAGCAGTGGTTTTTATGGAATCGTCATAGATATTACAGATGATACAGTAATTGTAGAGTTTGGTAATAACAAGAATTGCCGTATTCCAATGCAAAAGTCTGCCATAGCGCAGATTGAAAAAGCAGATGCAGAATAGACGGAATCTGTCAGTTTTATGGATTTGGAAGTAAGGCGCAATTTTTGCGTCTTATTTTAAATAAGTAAGGAAAAATTTCCCTGCCGGAATACATAGGGGCAGAAATTGTTTTGCCATAGAAAGGTACCGGAAGGGTGGTAACGGAACTGAAATAAAGAAAATACAAGAGAGGTCAGGAATGAAGTTAAGTATTGGATGTATACCGGGCGATGGAATCGGGCCAGAGATCGTTGCGGAAGCAAAGAAAGTTCTTAACAAGGTTGCCCAGGTATATGGGCATGAAATCGCATACACAGATATTTTAATGGGGGGTGCGTCTATTGATGTACACGGCGTTCCTCTAACAGAGGAAGCCATTGCAGCGGCCAGGGGTTCGGATGCGGTGCTGATGGGGTCAATCGGAGGGAATACCGTGACTTCTCCCTGGTACCGGCTTGCGCCCAATTTAAGGCCGGAAGCAGGATTGCTGGGGCTGCGCAAAGCCCTGAATCTGTTTGCCAACCTAAGGCCGGCGGTTCTGTATGATGAGCTGGCAGATGCCTGTCCCTTGAAGAAGGAAATCAGCGCTGCAGGTTTTGACATGATGATCATGCGGGAACTTACAGGGGGGCTGTACTTTGGGGAGCGTTACACCACCCAGGAAGGTGGGCTGCGGCGGGCAGTAGATACGCTTGCCTATGATGAGAAGGAAATCCGCAGGATTGCCATTAAGGGTTTTGATATTGCAATGAAACGGCGGAAGAAGGTTACCAGTGTGGACAAAGCCAATGTGCTGGATTCCTCCCGGCTGTGGCGCCAGGTGGTAGAGGAGGTTGCGGCGGATTATCCAGAGGTTGCCCTGGAGCATATGCTGGTGGATAACTGCGCTATGCAGCTTGTAAAAGACCCGGCACAGTTTGACGTGATCCTCACAGAAAACATGTTTGGGGATATTCTGTCCGATGAAGCCAGCATGGTTACAGGATCTATTGGTATGCTGGCATCCGCTTCCTTAAACGATACCAAATTCGGGCTTTACGAACCAAGCCACGGCTCTGCCCCGGACATTGCCGGGAAGGGAATTGCAAATCCCATAGCCACAATCCTCTCTGCGGCAATGATGCTCCGTTATTCCTTTGACCTGGATGCGGAAGCGGGGGCAATTGAAGGGGCGGTGAAAGCTGTCCTGAAAAAGGGATACCGTACCGTTGATATTATGTCAGAAGGCTGTGTGCAGGCTGGCTGTAAAGAGATGGGTGATTTGTTGGCAGATGAAATCAGATAAATTGCTAAACAACCTCTCTGACAGACAGAGGACGGATCAGTGGGAGATGAGGGCGTTTTGGGCGTTGTTTGGAATCATGGCGGCTTATTATGGCTGGCGTCTGTTTGCCCTCACCCCATGGTATGACGAATTATATACTTATTATTGCTTTATCAGCAAAGGGCCAGTCTATGCGGCAATCCACTGGCCCCTTCCCAACAACCATGTGGGATATTCAGTGCTTTCCGCATGCCTGGATTTGCTGGGAAATCCTTATATCGGCCTTAGGGGAGTATCCTATCTTTGTGCGCTGGCAAATTTATTCCTTCTTCACAAAGGGGCAGGGAGGTATTTCACAGGCTGGCTTCCTTTCTGCATCGTGGTTTTTTACCTGTCAATGAATCTGGTGAACCAGCTTGCGGTACAGGGGCGTGGATACACCATGGGGATTACCTGCCTGCTTACAGCATTTCTCTGTTTGGTTTCTATCTGTGAGGAGGAAAAGGCAGGCAAAAAGGTTTATATAATTTATGTGCTGGCCCTGGCCCTTGGCCTGTATGTGGTCAGCAGCAATGTATACTGGGTGGTACCCCTGTGCCTGTCAGGAGGGATTTATTTGCTGGCAGGGGCGATCCGGGAGGGCAGGGGAAGCCAAAGGTTTTTCCTGAAAACAGGATGGGGGGGAAGGCTGGTAAAGCTGATAGGGGCTTCCCTGTCCGCCGCCTTTATAACAGTCCTGTTATATGCCACAATCTGGGCCGCCATTGGCTCCAATCTTTTAGTGAAAGAAGCGGCCAGTATCTATTATGGCATGGGACATGTGAAAATGATCCTGACATCCCCCTTTGCCGCCTTGGGCAGGGGCATGGCGTATATGTTGGATACCCCTTATATTCAAAGTGAAGAGCGGGCAGGCTTTGTGGGCAGGCTGGGGGAATGGCTTTCTTCCCTGGCAGGATATTATTATGGTTCCCTTCAGGCGGTGGTTTTGCTTCTGTGGGCTTTTGGGGTTGTAATTCTTATTGTTAAGATTATCAGGAACCTGCAAAAAGAAGAACTGGGAAACACCCTTTTGTACCTGTTTCTGGTTCTGGGGACGGTTTTGGTTCCGGTAATATTACTGATCCAGTGTAAACGGCCTTATTACAGAGTTTTCACTTATGGGGGCGTTTTGCTGGCTCTTACCCTGGGGGTATTGCTTGAGGGACTGTTGAAAGGGATTTGCAAGGGCATACCACAGGGAAGGGCTCAAAAGTGGGTGGTTTTAGCCATTGTCCTTTTGGCCGTTGCCTTTGGCATTAAATGCATTGGGTTTTCCGGTTATAATGTACAGTATGGGCTGCGGGAGCATGAAATCGCCGCCGCCTTTAAAGAAGCCGATGTTGAAACGAGACAGAATATTTGTGTTACGGACTGTAACCAGGAATATTTGCTTTATTTTTATTATGGCATACGCTGTGAAAACCGGGAAATCCAGGGAGCAGATATGGCTCTTTTAGACAAGCGCATGATGGATCCGGATTTTGATGAAATGGTGTGGGAGTTTTATCATTATTATGATACCATCCCTTGGGATTATGTTGGGCGGGAAATGGACAGCGTATATGAAAATGATGATTATGTGCTGTTTACAAAAAAGACGGCGGAAAACTAAAAACGCTTAAAGGGTAAGTAAAAACAAAGAAAATAAGGAGAGAGTTCGGATATGAGAAGCGATAATGTAAAAAGCGGTATGCAGCAGGCACCCCACAGGAGCCTGTTTAACGCCCTGGGGTTTACGGAAGAGGAGATGAAAAAGCCTATGGTGGGCATTGTCAGTTCCTATAATGAGATTGTGCCAGGGCATATGAATCTGGATAAAATTGTGGAGGCGGTAAAGCTTGGGGTAGCCCAGGCAGGGGGCGTGCCTGTGGTCTTTCCTGCTATTGCGGTATGCGACGGCATTGCTATGGGGCATATCGGCATGAAATATTCCCTTGTGACCAGGGATTTGATTGCGGATTCCACGGAATGCATGGCTCTTGCCCATCAGTTTGACGCCCTTGTGATGGTTCCCAACTGTGATAAAAATGTGCCAGGGCTTCTGATGGCAGCAGCAAGGATTAATGTGCCCACTGTTTTTGTGTCAGGAGGCCCTATGCTTGCAGGGCATGTGAAGGGGCAGAAGAGAAGCCTGTCTTCCATGTTCGAAGCGGTTGGCGCCCATGCGGCGGGAACAATGACAGAAGAGGATGTAAGGGAGTTTGAGGAAAAAACCTGCCCTACCTGCGGTTCCTGCTCCGGTATGTATACGGCCAATTCCATGAATTGTTTAACGGAAGCCCTTGGCATGGGGCTTAAGGGGAACGGGACGGTTCCCGCAGTGTATTCCGAGAGGATCAAGCTGGCGAAACATGCGGGCATGGCGGTGATGGAAATGTACCGCCAGAATATCTGCCCCCGGGACATTATCACAAATGAGGCCGTTTTAAATGCCCTGACGGTGGATATGGCTCTTGGATGCTCCACCAATTCCATGCTCCATCTGCCAGCCATTGCCCATGAGATTGGTTTTGATTTTGACATTGCCTTTGCCAATGAAATCAGCGAAAAGACCCCGAACCTGTGCCACCTGGCCCCGGCAGGGCCTACTTATATGGAAGACTTAAATGAGGCTGGGGGTGTTTATGCGGTAATGAAGGAGCTGGCTGACGCGGGGCTTTTACATACGGAATGCATGACTGTTACCGGAAAGACCATAGGGGAAAATATTTCCGGGGCAGTAAACAAAAACCCCCAGGTTATCAGGCCTTTGGATAACCCCTATTCTGCTACCGGCGGGCTGGCGGTGCTGAAGGGAAACCTTGCCCCGGACGGCAGCGTGGTTAAACGTTCGGCGGTGGTCCCGGAGATGATGGTGCATGAAGGACCTGCCAGGGTGTTTGAGTGTGAGGAGGATGCCATTGCGGCGATCAAGGGCGGCAGGATTGCCGCAGGGGATGTGGTGGTCATCCGCTATGAAGGCCCCAAGGGCGGCCCTGGTATGAGGGAAATGCTGAATCCCACCTCTGCCATTGCAGGCATGGGGCTTGGCTCATCGGTAGCGCTGATCACCGACGGACGCTTTTCAGGGGCATCCCGGGGGGCATCCATTGGCCATGTTTCACCGGAAGCAGCAGTGGGAGGCCCCATTGCCCTGGTAGAAGAGGGAGATATCATCAGCGTGAACATTCCGGAAATGAAACTGGATGTGAAAGTATCAGAGGAAGAGATGGCCGCAAGAAAAGAAAAATGGCAGCCCAGGGAACCCAAAGTTACCACCGGCTATCTTGCAAGATACCGGGAAATGGTTACCAGCGGGAACAGAGGGGCAATACTGGAAATCCCTGGTGTGGAAAAGGCGGTTACGGAACTGGAAAACCAGTAATCGCCTGAGCAGTACCCAGAGGAAATGCTGGCGGCTATGCAGACAGGATTTCCTCTGTGGGTTAAAGGTACGGAAAAGGCGATTACGGAACTGGAATAGGAGGAGAGCGATATGCAGCTTACAGGTGCGGAAATTGTTGTGGAGTGTTTAAAGGAGCAGGGCGTTGATACTGTCTTTGGCTATCCCGGAGGCACTATTTTAAATGTATATGATGCCCTTTATCAGCATCAGAAGGAAATCCGCCATATTTTAACTTCCCATGAGCAGGGGGCGGCCCATGCGGCGGACGGGTATGCCAGGGCCACCGGCAGGGTAGGGGTATGCCTTGCCACCAGCGGCCCTGGTGCTACCAACCTGGTTACAGGCATTGCCACCGCTTATATGGACTCGGTTCCAGTGGTGGCAATTACCTGTAACGTGAACCTGCCCCTTTTGGGGAAGGATTCCTTCCAGGAGGTGGATATAGCTGGGGTTGCGATGCCCATTACCAAGCACAGCTATATTGTAAAGGATGTATCCAAGCTGGCGGATACGATCAGGAAGGCTTTTGCCATTGCCCATGAGGGAAGGCCCGGGCCAGTGCTGGTGGACATTACGAAGGATGTTACTGCCAACTGCTGGGAATATGAAAGGAAGGAGCCTGCCGCACCTGTACCTTCCGGTAAATATACAGGGGAGGATATTGAAAAAGCCCTTTCTCTTATGAAAAGTTCTAAAAGGCCTTTTATCTATGTTGGCGGCGGCGCAGTGATTTCAGGGGCCTGCCAGGAGGTACGGGAACTGGCGGAGCTTTTGGATGCGCCGGTGTGCGATACCCTGATGGCCAAAGGTGTTATGGATGGCCACGACTGCAGGTACACAGGCATGATTGGGATGCATGGGACCAAGGCTTCCAACCTGGGCGTTAGCAAGTGCGACCTGCTGGTGGCCCTGGGGGCGAGATTTTCCGACCGGGTGGTGGGGAATGCATCAATGTTTGCAGCAGGGGCGAAGGTGCTCCATATTGACATTGATGCTGCTGAAATTAATAAGAATATCCGCACAGATGCATCCATTGTGGGGGATTTGAAGGAAGTCCTGTCCAGGATCAACAAAGAGCTGCCCCAAATGGAACATAAGGAGTGGAATGGGCATATAAAGGAATTAAAAGAAAAGTATCCGTTAAACTATGATGAAAGCGGCCTGTCCTGTCCTTACATAATGGAAGAAATTGACAGGGTAACAAAAGGGCGCGCCCTGATTACCACAGACGTAGGCCAGCACCAGATGTGGGCAGCCCAGTATTATCAGTATTCTGAACCCAGGACCTTTTTATCTTCCGGCGGCCTGGGAACCATGGGATATGGGCTGGGTGCGTGTATTGGCGCCAAGATGGGAAGGCCGGATAAGGTCTGCATCAACATTGCCGGGGACGGGTGTTTCCGGATGAATATGAATGAGCTGGCCACTGCTTCCAGATATCAGATCCCCATCATAGAAGTAGTGATCAACAACCATGTGCTGGGGATGGTAAGGCAGTGGCAGACGCTGTTTTATGAAAAACGGTACTCCCAGACGGTGTTAAACGACGGTGTTGACTTCTGTATGGTGGCCAAGGGGCTGGGCTGTGAGGCTATACGCATTACCCACAAGGAGGAAGTGGGGGATGCCATTGCCCGGGCGATAGAGATGAAAAAGCCTGTGCTCATTGAGTGCGTTATCCCGGAAGACGACAAGGTATTTCCCATGGTGCCTGCGGGGGCGGCCATAAGCGAAGTTTTTGATGCAACGGATTTGGAAGAGAAATAATGAGAAGAAATGTTCTAAAGGGACTGGGTATTGGCTTTTTTCTGATACTGTTGTCCTTAGTTGCCATGTATCTGGGGCTGGCCCATTACTATATGAATATGGGCGGCTTCAGCTATGGCACATGGATTAACGGCATATACTGTACGGGGAAAAATGTAAATGAGGTTAATGAAGAACTTCTGGGACAGTGTGCCTACAGCGGGCTTACCATTACAGACGGAGATGGTAAGTCTTATGCTATTTTACCCGGGGATGTAGCGCTTTCTTATGATTTTGACCAGGAGCTGTGGGACTATCTGGAGCGGCAGAACCCATATCTGTGGATAGAGAATCTTACAGGAGGGGCAAAAGAGAAAACGCTCATGCCTACAGTCAGGTATGACCAGGAGGAATTTGAGCGGCTGGTGGATTCCTTTTCCCTTTTCCCGGAGCAGAAACCAAAGGAGCAGCGGAGGGTTGAAATCAGAAAGGGAGATGAGGGGTATTTCCTGGTCAATGAGAGAACCCATGTTTTAAATGAAGAGAAAGCACGGGCTTTGATCCAGGAGGCCTTTGAGAGCCTTACCCCAGAGCTTGACCTGGAGGAAGCGGGCTGTTATGAGGATTTTCCCCTGACAGAAAAGATGGAGGGGGACATTGCCCTGTGGGAAAAGCTGGCGGATTACCAGGACTGTGGGATCATATACCGGTTTGGTGAGGAGCTGTATCCTGTGGACGCCTCTGTGGTATGCGATTTCCTTTTGCTGGATGAAGAGGGGAATTTCGTTTTTGACGAAAACGGAAATCTCTGTACGGATGAAGAAAAGGTGTATGCATTTGTTGACCGGCTGGCAGGTGAATATGATACTGTAGGAACGGCAAGGCAGTTCCATGCCACACGGGGAGAGATTATCACTGTGGAGGGCGGCATTTACGGCAACCAGATTGACCGGGAGGCAGAAAAGGAATACCTGCTGGAGGCTTTTTTGGATAAAAGGAGGGAAGAACATGAACCTGCCTATACCCAGATGGCGGCCAAACAGGGGAAGGACGATATCGGTGATACTTACATTGAAGTGGATATGACAAACCAGATGATGTATTTTTACCAGAAAGGGGAACTGAAAATAGAAACGCCTGTGGTGACAGGAAACACCGGGCTGCGGCGGGGGACGCCCCAGGGGACTAACTATGTTTACAGCAAGGAAAGAAACCGGGTGCTGCGGGGGCCTGACTATGCCTCACCGGTGAAATACTGGCTGCCGGTAAAAGGGGGCGTGGGTATTCACGACGCTTCCTGGCGGAGCAAGTACGGAGGTGAAATCTATAAAACCAACGGTTCCCATGGCTGTATCAATACGCCTTTAGAAGAAGTCTCAAAGCTCTTTGATCTGGTGGAGGTGGGGACGCCCTGTGTAATGTTTTATTAAATTAGTTGACTAAAGCGCTAAATAAGTTTAAAATATTTTGAAGACAAAAATATTATTGGCAATCCGATTAAAATGTTAACAGCAACTGGAATAGGAGGAAGAAAAAGTGTCCAGAGTATATAATTTTTCCGCAGGCCCTGCCGTTTTGCCTGAGGAAGTATTGAGGGAAGCGGCGGAAGAGATGCTGGATTATAAAGGTTCAGGAATGTCCGTAATGGAGATGAGCCATCGTTCCAAGGTGTACGACGGAATTATCAAGGAAGCGGAAGCAGACTTAAGGGAGCTGATGGGCATTCCTGATAATTATAAAGTGCTGTTCCTGCAGGGGGGCGCCAGCCAGCAGTTCGCCATGATCCCCATGAACCTGATGAAAAACCGTAAGGCGGCTTATATTGTTACAGGACAGTGGGCGAAAAAGGCGTATCAGGAGGCTAAGATTTATGGTGAAGCCATTGAAGTAGCTTCCTCGGCGGATAAAACTTTTTCTTATATCCCGGATTGTTCCAATCTTCCTATCCCGGAGGATGCAGACTATGTTTATATCTGTGAAAATAACACTATATACGGCACCAAATTTAAGGAACTGCCTAATGCCAAGGGCCATACCCTGGTAGCGGACGTTTCTTCCTGCTTTCTTTCTGAGCCGGTGGATGTAACGGAATATGGCGTTATTTATGGCGGCGTGCAGAAAAATATCGGCCCTGCCGGGGTGGTAATCGTGATTATCAGGGAAGACCTGATCACCGAGGATACCCTGCCGGGAACGCCCACCATGTTAAAATATAAAATCCATGCGGATGCCCAGTCCTTATATAATACTCCTCCCGCTTATGGCATTTATATCTGTGGCAAGGTTTTCCAGTGGATAAGGAAAATGGGCGGGCTGCCTGCCATGAAGGAGCACAATGAAAAGAAAGCCCGGATCCTGTATGATTTCCTGGATGAAAGCAAGCTGTTTAAAGGCACGGTAAGAAAGGAAGACCGTTCCCTTATGAATGTACCCTTTATAACCGGCAGCCAGGAACTGGACGCTAAATTTGTAAAAGAAGCAAAGGAAGCGGGGCTGGAAAATTTGAAAGGCCACAGAACAGTGGGCGGTATGCGTGCCAGCATTTATAACGCCATGCCTGTAGAAGGGGTGGAAAAGCTGGTTGCTATTATGAGGGAGTTTGAAAAAAATAACGGCTGATGGCAGGCCAAAGGAGATGGATGGAATGTTTCAATATTATTGCTTAAACCCCATTGCACAGGTGGGGCTGGATAACTTTACAGAAGAATTTCAAAGGACGCAGGAAGCAGCTAATGCCCAGGGGATTCTGGTGCGCAGCGCCTCCATGCACGATATGGAGCTGTCGGACCGTCTGTTGGCGGTTGCAAGGGCGGGGGCTGGGGTTAACAATATCCCCCTGGAGAAATGCGCGGAAAAAGGCATTGTGGTATTCAACACGCCCGGAGCGAACGCAAATGGCGTAAAGGAACTGGTGATTGCGGGGATGCTCCTTGCTTCCAGGGATATTATTGGGGGCATTAATTGGGTAGTATCCGCCAAAGAGGACGGGGATATAGCCAAGGCCACTGAAAAAGAGAAGAAGCGTTTTGCAGGAACGGAAATCCAGGACAAAAAGCTTGGGATTATCGGTTTAGGGGCTATTGGCGTTAAGGTTGCCAATGTGGCGAAGTATATGGGCATGGAAGTGTATGGCTACGACCCTTATGTATCAGTGGATGCTGCCTGGAATTTAAACCGGGATGTAAAACATGTGCTCCATGTGGAAGAAATTTATGAAAACTGTGACATCATTACTGTTCATGTACCTCTTCTTGATTCCACGAAAGGAATGATTGACAAAGAAGCCATTGAGAAAATGAAAGAGGGAGTTATCCTCCTGAACTTTGCAAGGGATGTATTGGTAAAAGAAGCTGATGTGCTAGAGGGCATTAAAGCCGGGAAAATCCGTAAATATGTAACCGACTTCCCAAATCCGGTAACGGCGGGGCAGGAGGGCTGTATTGTGATTCCCCATCTTGGCGCTTCCACAGAGGAGTCAGAGGACAACTGCGCAAAAATGGCGGTTAAAGAGATGATGAACTACCTGAAAAACGGTAATATCATAAACAGTGTGAATTATCCCAACTGTGATATGGGCGTGTGCGGCCAGGCGGGACGTGTGGCAATCTTCCATAAGAATATAGCCAATATGATTACCAAGTTTACCGCATGCTTTGGTGACGAGGGAATTAATATAACGGATATGACCAACAAATCAAAGGGAGAAGTTGCCTATACCATGTTAGATATTGAACAGCCCGCTGAGGACCGGATTATCAAAAAGCTTGAGGGCATTAGCGGCGTGTTCCGTGTAAGGGTAGTGAAATGACAGGATTTCCCATGAAATAATTTCCCTCTGGGTGATGCATATATTTATTATGGAAGAAAGCAGGGCTGCAGCGTTACCAGCGATTGATTGCTGGCGCATCAGCCCTGTTTTCGGTGGGAGTGTGCGTCAGGGCGCACACTTTTCGCGGTTATACAAATTTTGTCAGGTCCGCAAGCCCATTTTCATCAAAATCTTCCTTCAGCATAGCGTTTTGCTTTGCGGACACAATGCTGGCAAGGTCCATATACTTGATGAAAATATCCTCTAAGGGGACGCCTTTTTCATCAGCGATTTCCTGCATGACGGGTTTTAGCTTGTCCAGCTGGAAGGAAATGCGGGTTTTCTGGGGATCAATTTCCCCCAGGACATCTTCTGCATAAGCGTTAATACGGGTTAGCATCTCCCGGTCTTCCGGGCTTAAGGAAGCGGAAGGGCCGGAATTATTTTTTGCCTGAAACATGATTTCACATCCTTTTTATTAATGAACTTTGTTATGATTGTATCACTTGACGCTTGTGTTGTATAGATATCTTTGTTAAAATATACATAATGGAGAAAGCCGGGATCCGGCAGATGGAGGGAAAAATGGACAATAAGCTATATAAACTGATGAACTGGCCCAGAATTGAAGGAATTATTTATTCGGAGGAGGACAACCCCCATGAGATTTTAGGACCTCATGTGACGGGCAAAAACGTACTGTTTCAGACCTTTCAGCCGGGGGCGGGCAAGGTGTTTCTTATTACTGGGGATAAGAAGAAACACCAGATGGAAAAGGTGGACGAAGCAGGTTATTTTGCATACCTGCTACCGGGAAAAATCCCTGACGCATATGAGTATGAGGTAAACTACGATGAGGGGATTACCAATTGCGTAAAGGATGCCTACCGGTATGATGTGGGGCTCTCGGAAGAGGATGTGGATAAGTTTAACGCAGGCATCCACTATACCATATATAAGAAACTGGGTGCCCATATCATGACAGTTGATGGGGACAGCGGCGTGTTTTTTGCGGTGTGGGCACCTAACGCCGAACGGGTCAGCGTAGTCGGGGACTTTAATCACTGGGACGGGCGTGTACACCAGATGAGAAGAAATGCCAGGGGAGGTATTTTTGAGATTTTCATCCCTGATGTGAAAGCGGGAGAGTGCTATAAATATGAAATCAAGGTAAAGGGCGGGCTTACTTTCCTAAAGGCGGACCCTTATGCTTTTGGACAGCAGCTCCGGCCGGAGACGGCTTCTGTTGTCAGGGATATCGGATATGCCTGGGAAGACGGGCAGTGGATGAAGGAGAGGCAGGCGCGCCAGCAGAAGAATTCCCCTGTCAGTGTCTATGAGATGTATCTTGGCTCTTTCAAAAAAAACAAGGATACGGACGAATTTTTAAATTACAGGGAGCTGGCGCCTGAAGTTGTAAAATATATCAAAGAAATGGGTTATACCCATGTGGAGCTGATGCCCGTAATGGAGCATCCCCTGGACGCTTCCTGGGGATATCAGGTAATCGGGTATTATGCCCCTACCGCAAGATATGGATCCGCAGAAGATTTTATGTACTTTGTGGATGCCCTCCATCAGGCAGGTATCGGCGTGATCCTTGACTGGGTGCCTGCCCATTTCCCAAGGGATACTTACGGGCTTTCCAACTTCGACGGGACCTGCCTGTATGAACATGCAGACCCAAGGCAGGGGGCACACCCACACTGGGGAACCCTTATTTATAACTATGGGCGTCCCCAGGTATCCAATTATCTGATTGCAAACGCCCTTTACTGGGTGGAGAAGTACCATGCGGACGGCATCCGTATAGATGCCGTGGCATCTATGCTGTATCTGGATTATGGTAAGCATGACGGGGAATGGGTTGCCAATATCTATGGCGGGCATGAAAACCTGGAAGCCATTGAAATGCTTAAACATTTGAACTCTGTGATGAAAAAGAGAAACCCGGGTGTACTGATGATTGCAGAGGAATCCACCGCATGGCCGAAGATTACCGGGAGCGTGGAGGAGGACGGCCTTGGCTTCGACCTGAAATGGAATATGGGCTTTATGAACGACTTCCTTACCTATGTTGGGTACGACCCTTATTTCAGGGCCCATCATCATAATGAGCTGACTTTCAGCATGGTCTACGCTTACAGTGAAAACTTTATGCTGGTATTTTCCCATGATGAGGTGGTTCATGGCAAGGCCACCATGATTGGGAAGATGCCTGGGGTTTTAGAGGACAAGTTTGCCAACCTGCGTGTTGCCTTTGCCTATACCATGGCCCATCCCGGCAAGAAGCTTTTGTTTATGGGGCAGGATATTGCGGAATTTAAGGAGTTTGACGAGACCAGGGAGACAGAATGGGGGCTGCTTTCCCATGATACCCATAAGGGGGTCAATACCCTGATGAAGGATTTGAACCGTCTATACCAGGAAAAACCTGCCCTTTATGCAAAGGATACCGACCCTGAGGGATTTCAGTGGATTAACTGTATTTCCCATGAGAAATGTATGGTAGCCTTTATGAGAAAGGCGGATAAGCCAGAGGATACGCTGGTGGTAGTTGTAAATTTTGCCAATGTGGAGCAGGAATTTACACTGGGAGCCCCTTATGAAGGGAAATACCAGGAAATTCTCAATACGGATGATGAGCGTTATGGCGGCCTTGGGCGGGTAAACGGTGAAGCCATATCTGTTATGGAAGAGGAAGCAGACGGCAGGCCATATTCCTTTACAATGAAAAGCGCACCTTTATCTGCAAGCATCTTTGCGTATGTACCCTACACAGAGCAGGAAAAGCAGCAGATAGCCAGAAAGAAAGCCATACTGAAAGCGGAAGCGGACGCAAAGGCGGCGCAGCAGCGGGCGGAAGATGCCAGGGAAGAGGCTGCCAAGGCCAGGGAAGAGGCAGAGGAAGCGAAACGCCTTGTGGAGGAAGCCCTAGAAAGAGAAAAGGAAGCCCAAAAGAGGGCGGAAGAAGAGATGAAACAGGCACAGAAGGAACTGAAAAGAGCGGAAGCCATGAAAAAAGAAGAGGCGGAAGCCAAGAAACCTGTTTCCAACAAACGCCGTCACGCTCCGCAAGCCGGCTTATTGTAATAAAAAGAAAAAGTAGGGAGATGCTTTGTTGGAGATTAAAGGGCCGGATGGCGGCATGGGGTTTTTTGAACAGTTTTTGGAACAGCTCCCAGAGCGGGCATTCCGCCTGGGTTTAAGGGTAGTGCTGGCGGGGCTTGGGTTTTTGGCTGGTATGCAGCTAATCCGCCTGGCCAGGCATATCCTGGTAAAGGCTCTGCATAAAAGCCATGTGGAAGACGGGGCAGTGCATTTCATAGATTCTTTTGTGAAATTTGGCATGTATTTTCTGCTGATTGTTATGATTGCCTCCGGCATGGGAGTGGACGCCGCCAGCATTATTGCCATACTGGGTTCTGCCAGTGTGGCTGTGGGGCTTGCCATCCAGGGGAGCCTGAGCAATTTTGCAGGGGGTGTGCTGCTACTGGTACTGAAGCCTTTTATGGTGGGCGATTATATTAAAGACGGCACAGGAAATGAAGGGACGGTGGAAAGCGTTGATGTTTTTTACACCAATCTGGTCACGCCTGACCATAAGGTAGTGGCGTTGCCCAATGGAACCCTTGCCAATGGGACCATCACGAATTTTACCAGGTGTAAGGAACGGAGGATTGATATTCCTGTGGGGATCGCCTATGAGGAGGATATCAGGAAGGCCCGCAGGGTAATTGAAGAAATGCTCAGGGAAGAGGAAGGGGTTATCAGGGAACGGGAGATCCTTGTGTTTGTGGATTCCCTGGGTGAGAGCGGCGTGAACCTTAACGTCCGGTGCTGGGCGGGGCAGGATGATTTCTGGCCTGTCAAGTGGCGGCTTACGGAACAGGTGAAATATGCCCTGGATGAAGCGGGGATAAGGATTCCTTATCCCCAGATGGATGTGCATCTGGATAGATAGATGGTTACTGTCCGGACTAAAATTTATGATAATTATGTAAAATATCCTTGCAAAATTGGGGAACGGCTGTTATAATGATAGTCGATGCTACTGTGGCTCAGTTGGTAGAGCAGCTGATTCGTAATCAGCAGGCCAGGGGTTCGAGTCCCCTCAGTAGCTTGGCAGTGAAACCCCGGATTAGTCCGGGGTTTTTTGCTTAGCAGAAGGATTGCCTGCAAAGCGTGACATTCCCTGTTTAATGTGAGGATTGCCCGCAAAGCGTGACATCCGTTGCTTTTTCACAAAAAATGCAAATGCAGTAGGGAAAAGAAGGAGGAACAAGAAATGGCATTATTGCATGTAGATTTTTTTTCGGATGTTTTGGGAATGAGCATGAATATGGATGTGATTCTGCCCCAACAGACCACGTGGCAGATTGGCATGGAAGGAAAGGGAGCTGATGGACGGTATAAGACGGTATATCTTCTCCATGGTATGAGTGACGACCAGACCATCTGGCAGAGAAGGACTTCCATTGAAAGGTATGTGAGCAAGCTGGGAATCGCAGTGGTGATGCCCACTACCCATTTGGGATTTTATACGGATACCACATATGGGATGGACTATTGGACATTTATATCCAAAGAGCTTCCCAAAATCTGCCGGGAATTTTTCCCTCAGATGTCGGATAAGAGGGAAGATACCCTTGCGGCAGGGCTGTCCATGGGCGGATATGGTGCATGGAAGCTGGGGCTTAGGCAAAGCGACACCTTTGGCGCTGCCGCTTCCCTATCTGGTGCGCTGGATATTGTGGAGGATATGAAGAGAAACAGCCAAGAGAAAAGGGCGCCGATTTTTGCAGGGATATTCGGGAGCCTGGAGCAATTGAAAGGGTCAGAGAACGACCTGATGGCGCTGGCTGGAAAACTGGCGGCAGAGAAAAAGGAACTGCCCAGGCTATATGCCTGGTGCGGAAAGGAGGACTTCCTGTATCAGGGAAACCTTACAGCATGGGAGCATGTAAAAAAACTGGGATATGACCTTTATTGTGAGGAATCTGCTGGGGACCATCAGTGGCAGTACTGGGATGCGAAAATACAGGATGTGCTCAGATGGTGGCTGGGAACGGATATTGATTTGAAGTAGTGGGAATATACAGCCAGTATTCCGAAAAAACAAACGCCGTCACGCTCTGTGGGCTGGCTTATTGTAACAAACGCCGTCACGCTCTGCGGGTCGGCTTATTGTAATAAAACGGCATAGCCTTGCAGGCTATGCCGTTTTTCCATCTGCAGGCTGCCTGGCGGTGATTGGGAACATCAGGTTTTCTTTTTGTAAAGGTGTTCGGTCCATTGGATCAACTGGTACAGCCCCATGGCAATAACACAAAGGATAATGATAGAGGTAATCACCATATTCAGTTGGAACACCTGGGAGCCATAGATGATCAGATACCCCAGTCCCCGCCTGGCGGCAAGGAACTCCCCAATGATCACGCCTACCAGTGCCAGGCCGATATTGACTTTCATATTGCTTAAAATAGCAGGGACGGAGGAAGGCAATACCACTTTATGGAAAGCGTCGAAGCGGTTACCGCCCAGGGTGTATATGAGCTTTAGTTTTTCCCTGTCCACATGCCTGAAGTTGGCATAAAGGCTGATGATGGAGCCAAAGACCGCCACGGATATACCTGCCACAATAATAGTATTGACCCCGGTGCCCAGCCATACGATGAAAAGCGGTGCCAGGGCGGATTTGGGAAGGGAATTTAAGACCACCAGATAAGGCTCCATGATTTCCGACAATGTTTTGGAGTACCATAGCAGGGTAGCAAGGAGGATGGAGATTATAGTGATCAGCAGGAAGCTTACCAAAGTCTCCAGCAGGGTGATCCCTGTGTGGCTGAAAAAGGAACCGTCTGTGACCATTTCAATAAAAAAGGAGACCACCATGCTTGGGCTGCTGAAAAAAAAGGTATCGATCAGCCCGGTCCTGCCGGAAAATTCCCAGAGGGAGAGAAATAAAACCAGGACCAGCAGGCGCAGGAGGGTTACCAGGTGATGGTGCCTGTGGTGTTTTTGGATATATAATTGTTGTGCAGTAGTCATTTTGTCATTTGCAGCACTGGATCTGGAAGTTTTTTCACTGTTCTCCTTGATATTCATCAGAAATCTCCTTCCACAATAAACTGAATAACTCTTGAAATTCCGGGGCATTCCTTGCACCCAGAGGGGAGGCTTCCGGCAGGGTCAAGTGGACTGGGATGTCTCTTTTGATGGTGGCGGGACGCCTTTTTAACACCAGGATCCTGTCTGCCAGGGAAATTGCTTCTGACAGGTCATGGGTGATCAATATGGCAGTGATCCCGGAATTCCTTATGATATTGCCAATATCTGCGGAAACCATAAGGCGGGACTGATAATCCAGCGCACTGAAGGGCTCATCCAGAAGAAGGAGGCCGGGTTCCATGACCATGGTCCTGATCAGGGCGGCCCGCTGCTTCATACCGCCGGATAATTCGCTGGGTTTTTTATCTTTAAATTTAAGAAGGCCATAATCAGACAACAGCTTTATGGCGAGCTGCTCTTTTTCTTTCGTCATGGTTTTACTGATTTCGGGTCCCAGCAGAATGTTTTTCCAAATGGTGCGCCATTCTAACAGGTGGTCCTGCTGCAGCATATAGCCGATACGGTTTTTTTCCTGTTCACTTAAAATAATTTCCCCGGATTCCGGTTCCAGAAGCCCTGCGATAATGGACAGCAGGGTGGATTTCCCGCACCCGCTGGGGCCTACGATTGCAACAAATTCTCCCCTGTCCACCTGAAAGGATATATCGGTCAGCGCCCTGGTCTCGCCGTTTAAATTATGATAAGAGAAACAGATGTTTTTGCATTCCAGAATAGGCTGATTCATAGTTCCTCCCTGTTTTGCCTTTCCAAGTAAGCCAGCGATACTGGCAGTTGGTTCTTATATATATAATCTATGAACATTCGACATTTATGTGCAGACAGACAGGCCGCAAAAAAGATTGAAAACCCCAGTAAAATGTGATAGTATCAAAAGCGAGTTATGGTGAAGGGCAGAGCTGATGGAAGATCCCAGATAGTTGCCCTTCATAATCAATCAGAGTGGAGGAGTTCTATGGCACAGCTATGGGGAGGGCGTTTTGTAGGGGATACGGATGAACTGGTGTACCGGTTCAACGCGTCTATCACCTTTGACAAAAAGCTCTTTGAACAGGATATAGAAGGAAGTATTGCCCATGTGGTGATGCTGGAAAAGCAGGGGATCCTTTCTTGTGAAGAAAAGGATGCCATTGTAAAGGGGCTTGTGGGGATCCGGAAGGATGTGCAGGAGGGACGCCTTGCCATTACAGACCAATATGAGGATATCCACAGCTTTGTAGAAGCGGTCTTGACGGAACGGATCGGGGAGGCAGGCAAGAAGCTTCACACAGGAAGAAGCAGGAACGACCAGGTGGCCCTTGATATGAAGCTGTACATACGCCATAAGGTAGTGGAGACAGGGGAACATCTGGAAGCGCTGTTAAAAACCATCCTTTCGATTATGGAGGATCACCTGGCCACTTATATGCCGGGGTTCACTCATTTACAGAAAGCCCAGCCCACCACCCTTGCCCACCATATGGGGGCATATTTTGAAATGTTTAAAAGGGATGTGCTGCGGCTTTGGGATATTTATAAACGGATGAATTATTGCCCTCTGGGCAGCGGCGCTTTCGCAGGGACTACCTATCCACTGGACAGATCCTACACCGCTTCCCTGATGGGCTTTGAAGGCCCTACATTAAACAGCATGGACTCTGTGGCAGACCGGGACTACGTGATCGAATTTCTGTCAGCGCTTTCCACGGTGATGATGCATTTGAGCAGATTTTCAGAGGAGATCATTATCTGGAATTCCAATGAATACCAGTTTGTGGAGATCGACGACGGGTTTTCCACAGGAAGCAGCATTATGCCCCAGAAAAAGAACCCGGATATCGCGGAGCTGGTAAGAGGGAAGACCGGGCGTGTCTACGGGGCGCTGGTATCTGTGCTTACCACGATGAAGGGACTTCCCCTGGCCTATAACAAGGATATGCAGGAAGACAAGGAGGTCACATTCGACGCAGTGGAAACAGTGGGCAACTGCCTGGCCTTGTTTGAAGGAATGTTAAGGACTATGAGATTTAACGCCAGGGCAATGGAAGAAAGCGCCATGAAGGGCTTTACCAATGCCACGGACGCGGCGGATTATCTTGTCAATAAAGGCGTGCCTTTCCGGGACGCCCATGGAATGATAGGCAGGCTCGTGCTTTACTGCCTGGATAAGAAATGCGGCATTGATGCCCTTACCCTGGAAGAATTAAAGGCCATCAGCCCTGTATTTGAAGAGGATATTTTCGAAGCCGTAGGCTTAAAGGCCTGTGTGGAAAAAAGGCTGACCACAGGAGCCCCTGGATCGGAAGCTATGAAAGAAGCAATAAAAATAAACAGGGAATTCCTTGCCAATATTTGGATAAAAGGTTGCGATGACCTTGAAATGGCCAAAGGCAGAGGGACAAGAGGAGAGGGAAAATGAGTGAAAAATTAAAAGTTGGTATTTTAGGCGGAACAGGCATGGTGGGGCAGAGATTTATTTCTCTTCTGGAAGACCACCCTTGGTTTGAAGTAACGCTGATAGCGGCAAGCCAGCGTTCCGCAGGGAAAACCTATCAGGAGGCGGTAGGGGAGCGGTGGAAAATGGCAACCCCTATGCCGGAAGGGGCCAAAGGCCTGGTGGTAATGAACGTTAACGAAGTGGAAAAAGTGGCTTCCCAGGTGGATTTCGTATTCAGTGCTGTGGATATGACCAAGGAAGAGATCAAAAAGATCGAAGAGGAATATGCCAAAACGGAAACCCCGGTGGTGTCCAACAATTCTGCCCACCGGTGGACACCGGATGTGCCTATGATGGTGCCGGAGATCAATCCGGAGCATATGCAGGTGATTGGATCCCAGAGAAAAAGGCTTGGGACCCAAAGGGGGTTTGTAGCGGTAAAGCCCAACTGCTCCATCCAGAGCTATGCCCCGGTGCTTACTGCGTGGAAGGAATTTGAGCCTTATGAGGTAGTAGCGACCACCTACCAGGCGATATCCGGCGCTGGCAAGACCTTTAAGGACTGGCCGGAAATGACTGAAAACATCATTCCCTATATTGGCGGTGAGGAAGAAAAGAGCGAAAAAGAGCCACTACGGATCTGGGGTGAGGTCAGGGACGGAGTGATCGTCCCGGCAGTATCCCCGGTGATCACCTGCCAGTGTATCAGAGTTCCGGTGTTAAACGGACATACGGCGGCTGTCTTTGTGAAGTTCAGGAAGAAAGCATCCAAAGAGCAGTTAATAGAGAAACTTGTCTCCTTTAAGGGACTTCCCCAGGAGCTTGCCCTTCCCAGTGCGCCCAAACAGTTTATCCGTTATATGGAAGAGGACAACAGGCCCCAGGTGGCTTTGGATGTGGATTTCGAGAAGGGCATGGGCATCAGTGTAGGACGGCTCCGGGAGGACAGCGTATATGACTGGAAGTTTGTAGGGCTGTCCCATAATACCGTCCGCGGTGCGGCAGGAGGCGCAGTCCTGTGTGCGGAACTGCTGAAAGCGCAGGGATATATTACCAAAAAGTAAGGCCGGAAGGAACATAATGGGAAAAAATCTGTATATAGCGGAAAAGCCCAGCGTGGCGAGAGAATTTGCAAAGGCGTTGCAGATCAATGCCAGCAACCGGGACGGATATATGGAATCTGCGGATGCTGTGGTTACCTGGTGCGTAGGGCATCTGGTAACCATGAGCTACCCGGAGGTCTATGATGAAAAGTATAAAAGATGGTCTTTGGATACCATACCGTTTATTCCTGCAGAATTCAAATATGAAGTCATTGAGAGCGTAAAAAAGCAGTTTCAGATCGTAAGCGGCCTGTTAAACCGCAGTGATGTGGAAACGATTTATGTTTGCACCGACTCCGGGCGGGAAGGGGAATACATTTACCGCCTGGTGGAGCAGCAGGCCAATGTTACCGGAAAAACAAGAAAACGGGTCTGGATCGACTCCCAGACAGAGGAGGAGATCCTCCGGGGCATCCGGGAGGCCAAGGATCTGTCGGAATATGACAACCTGGGGGCGGCGGCATACCTGCGCGCCAAGGAAGATTACCTGATGGGGATCAATTTTTCCCGGGTATTGACCTTAAAATACGGCTATAGCGTGAAAACATACTTAAACGCAGACAAAGCGGTGATCAGCGTGGGAAGGGTAATGACCTGCGTGCTTGGTATGATCGTAAACAGGGAGCGTGAGATCAGGGAGTTTGTAAAAACTCCTTTTTATCGTGTGGCCGCAGGCGTAACGGTAAGCGGAAGGAACTGTGAATGTGAGTGGAAAGCGGTGGAAAATACCAGATACTTCCAGTCTCCCCTTTTGTACAAGGAAAACGGTTTTAAGGAAAAAAAGGATGCGGAAGAACTGATAAAGTTTTTGATGGAGCCGGAACCTGTAACCGCAACAGTGGAATCCATTGAGAAAAAGAAAGAGTCAAAAAACCCACCCCTTTTGTATAATCTTGCGGAATTGCAGAACGACTGTGCCAAATATTTTAAGATCAGCCCTGACGAAACCCTACGGATCGTCCAGGAGTTGTATGAGAAAAAGATGGCCACCTATCCCCGTACCGATGCCCGGGTGCTGTCCACGGCAGTTTCCAAGGAAATCCATAAAAATATCAAAGGGCTCACAGGCTTTGGGATGGTACGGGGGCTGGCGGATAAAGTTTTAGACAGCGGCAGCTATAAGGGGATCGCCAAGACCAGATATGTAAACGATAAACAGATTACGGATCACTATGCCATCATTCCCACCGGCCAGGGGCTGAACAATTTAAACAGTATAAGTCCCACCGCGGCGAAGGTCTATGAGATCATTGTGCGGAGATTTTTGAGCATCTTTTTCCCGCCTGCGATGTACAGGAGGATTTCCCTGAATGTGTCAGTAAAAGGAGAACAATTCTTTGCCAGCTTTAAGGTGCTGGAAGAAGAGGGCTACCTGGAAGCGGCGGCTTTTTCCTTTTCCCGGAAAAAAGCCGGGCCAAAGGAGGGGGAAAACCTGGCGGAAAAGAGGCAGGCGGGGAAAGAGGATGAAAAAGGCCAGGATCCCCCTGGAGAGCCGGAAGAGACAGCCGACCAGGAATTTATGGGAGCCCTTAACAGCCTGAAGAAGGGGACGGTGCTTCCGGTAAAAGAGATGCAGATCAAAGAGGGGGAAACCTCCCCGCCCAAACGTTATAATTCCGGCACCATCATCCTGGCCATGGAAAACGCAGGGCAGCTGATCGAGGACGAAGAATTGCGGGCGCAGATCAAAGGAAGCGGTATCGGAACTTCAGCCACCCGTGCTGAAATCCTCAAAAAGCTCATAAACATTAATTATCTGGCATTAAATAAAAAGACCCAGATAGTGACCCCTACCCTGATGGGGGAAATGATCTATGAAGTAGTGGACAACGCCATCCGCCCCCTGTTAGACCCAGCCCTTACGGCAAGCTGGGAGAAAGGGCTGACTATGGTGGCGGAGGGCACCATCACGGAAGGGGAATATATGAAAAAGCTGGACGATTTTGTATCCAGAAGGACAAATATCGTAAAGCGGCTTTATAATCAATCTGTTTTGAACCAGCAGTTCAACAAAGCGGCTGGGAATTACAAAAAGCCCCCTGCGGAAAAACCGGAGTCCACCTGATGTGGGCTGCCGGTTTTCCCACAGGGGCGGGACGGGAATGGAGGAATCATGGAAGAGTTTACGGTTGGAAATTTGTACAATTTAGAGGAGACCATAGCAGCACCCCTTTTTGAAGGGGCGGTATATCCCTGGGAGCTGCTGCCCAAGATCAGCGCCTTTATTGTAGCCCTTGGGAATAGCCTTTCCAAGGAGCGGTTTACGGAAGTGAAAAAAAATGTATGGGTGGCAAGATCCGCAAAGATCGCCCCGACAGCTTCCCTTAACGGCCCGGCCATCATTGATGAGGAAGCGGAGGTGCGCCATTGTGCCTTTATCCGGGGAAATGCCATTGTTGGGAAGGGGGCAGTAGTGGGGAATTCCACAGAGCTGAAAAATGTGGTTTTATTCAACAAAGTACAGGTTCCCCATTACAACTATGTAGGGGACAGTATCCTGGGCTTTCAGTCCCATATGGGGGCAGGCTCCATTACCTCTAATGTAAAAAGTGATAAGACCTTGGTAGTGGTAAAAAACGGGGAGGAAAAAATAGAGACCGGGCTGAAGAAATTCGGTGCCATGCTGGGGGACCATGTGGAGGTAGGATGTAACAGTGTGCTTAATCCAGGCACAGTGATCGGGAGAAATTCCAACATATACCCCACCAGCATGGTACGGGGGTGTATCCCTGCCGGAAGTATCTACAAAAAACAGGGAGAAATTGCCGAAAAGTTTTAAAAATTCTCAAAAGGACTGGATTTTTTGTATAAGATATGCGAAAATAGAAAATGTGATTATGACAAAATATTCACAGGATATCTACATATTGAAAGGAGTTTTCACATGATTTATTCAAAGGAAGTTGAAGAAATGTGTACAGTAGCACAGGGTGTTCATCATGGCTGTGCGCCTATCCCTGAAGAAGCAAAATGGGTACAGGCTAAAAAAGTAGAAGACATTTCAGGTTTAACCCACGGCGTAGGCTGGTGTGCGCCTCAGCAGGGAGCATGTAAGTTGACCTTGAATGTGAAGGAAGGCATTATCCAGGAAGCGCTGGTTGAAACGATCGGTTGCTCAGGCATGACACATTCTGCCGCAATGGCGTCAGAAATTCTTCCCGGGCTTACCGTAATGGAAGCGTTGAACACAGACCTTGTATGCGATGCGATCAACACAGCTATGAGGGAACTGTTTTTACAGATTGTTTACGGACGTTCCCAGAGCGCTTTCTCAGAAGACGGACTTCCTATCGGTGCAGGCCTTGAGGATCTGGGTAAGGGCTTAAGGAGCCAGGTTGGTACCATGTACGGAACCCTGGCAAAAGGTCCCCGTTACCTTGAAATGGCAGAAGGCTATGTTACCGGTATCGCACTGGATGCCGATAACGAAATCATTGGCTATAAATTCGTAAACTTTGGTAAAATGACAGACTTCATCAAAAAAGGTGACGATCCGGCTACTGCATACAACAAATCATGCGGACAGTATGGTCGCGTAGATGATGCTGTTAAGATCATTGACCCCAGAAAAGAATAATAATAGGAGGAATGAAAAAATGGCATTATTTGAATCATATGAAAGAAGAATTGATACGATCAATTCCGTTTTAAATTCTTACGGCATTTCTTCTATTGAAGAAGCTGAAAAAATCACAAAGGACGCCGGGCTTGACGTATATGAGCAGGTTAAGAAGATCCAGCCTATCTGCTTTGAGAACGCCTGCTGGGCTTATACTGTTGGTGCAGCTATCGCGATCAAGAAAGGCTGCAAAAAAGCCGCTGACGCTGCTGCAGCTATTGGCGAGGGGCTCCAGGCTTTCTGCATTCCCGGCTCTGTTGCAGATACCCGTAAGGTTGGCCTTGGACACGGCAACCTTGGCAAGATGCTCTTAGAGGAAGAGACAGAGTGCTTTGCATTCCTGGCAGGACATGAATCCTTCGCTGCAGCGGAAGGCGCGATCGGTATCGCTGAAAAGGCAAATAAAGTCCGCCAGAAACCGCTGCGCGTTATCTTGAATGGCCTTGGAAAGGACGCTGCTAAGATTATCTCCAGGATCAATGGGTTTACCTTTGTGGAAACAGAATATGATCCTTATACCAACACCGTTAACGAGGTGGAACGCAAGTCTTATTCCGAAGGGCTCCGTGCTAAGGTCAACTGCTATGGTGCGAACTCCGTTCCGGAAGGAGTGGCTATCATGTGGAAAGAAAATGTAGACGTTTCCATCACAGGAAATTCTACGAATCCTACCAGGTTCCAGCATCCTGTAGCAGGTACATATAAGAAGGAAAGGACAGAAGCAGGCAAGAAATACTTCTCAGTTGCATCAGGCGGCGGTACCGGACGTACCCTCCATCCTGATAACATGGCTGCAGGCCCTGCTTCCTATGGCTTTACAGATACCCTGGGACGTATGCACTCTGATGCACAGTTTGCAGGTTCCTCATCTGTTCCCGCCCATGTTGAGATGATGGGGCTGATCGGTATGGGGAATAACCCGATGGTTGGGGCTACTGTGGCTGTGGCTGTTTCCGTTGAGGAAGCCGCTAAGGAAGGTAAGTTCTAAGAAAAGCCCGTATTTTTGGGGGTTAATCAAGCCAGAAAATGGTTTGGTTAGCCCTCTTTTTTTGTGGGCAAGACCTGTACAAGACATATACAAGACACACTTTTGCCTCATGTTGTATACACAGCCTGAGTTGCCAGCAAATCATACGGAGAAGGTACTGGAGGAAGCCTCTTGGCATGAGACAGACGTGATATCCTGTGCAGCCCCAAACCTGAGCAATATACCGGGCAATGCAATGAACCCAGATTCTGGCAGCAAAGCAGTTGCCATTCAGCCCGCAGACTTACTGGAGTTGCATAAAAAGTGTATGAGCAGGGTTCTTGATATAGCGGCGGCAAAAGGGCGCAGAGGTCATGGTTCTGGGTGCGTTTGGCGGTGTTTCTCTGGCTTCTGTGAGTTGGAAAGTGTGTTTTTTTGAAGCATATGGTGAGGCATTTAGGCTGAGTATTCTTATAAATGAATATTTTGGCTTAGATGCCTTTTTATTGTGCCAGATGGCATTTATGTGAGGGAACAACTCAGTTTGTGTATTTACCTTATCAAAATTTAGGGAGGGTTTTGTCTTTGAACAGAAAATTTGCAGGTAAGAAAGTTGCAACAAAGAAATTACAAGGAGGAGTTTGAGAATGGGCGCGGAGATTAGATTTACAGGTGAAGGTATACCAATTACAGAGGCAGCGAGAATTATGAAAAAAGACCAGCAGTTTATAAGGCAGGCTATGATTAAAGGAATTCTGCCAATTGGACTTGTGTTTAGGAAGGAAGACAGTAAACAGTATGATTACTATATCAGCCCCAAGTTATTTTATGAGTATACTGGATATGTTTATAATGAAGCGTAAGCCTATATGATGTTGAGAAAAAGCATGTTGGTGGGATAAGTCAGGAATTTCAGGAAAATGGAACAGATGTAAGGTATATTTTCAGTTTTCAGACTGGCAGATACTGACGCAATATGATAATATATGCTTGAGGTGATTGCTTGGAAGATATTTTGAAAAAAGATGGATTATCGTTGGAATTACTAAGAGACTTATCCTACCAGTCAGCGTTGGGTGTAAGGTTAAAGAAAAATCTTCACTATTTTGACAAAAATGCGTTATTTGAAGAATTAGTGTTGGTAAACAAATGGTATGATACCTGCGAGCTGCTCCATGGGGTAGTGATAGACTACCGTATAAAAAGTATTCAGTCGGCAATGATGAAATATGACAGGTATTATCCAGGCCACCAGACAGCAAAAGTGTTCAATGATATGCTGGGGTTCCGCACACTTTGTGACAGCTATGGAGAAATTTTGGATATGGCTGCATTAGATAAAATACGTGTGGCAGATATGACTGGCGGCAAGGCAAAAGATGATGGCTATAGGGGAGTGCATGTCTATTTTCAAATGAGCAGTTTCCACTACCCGATAGAAATCCAGTATAATACTTTTTATGACAGACAGTTGAATAACTGGCTTCATAAGTATGTCTATAAAAGAAAATATGAAAACCACATAGGAAGCATGTTGCGCCGGGCATATGAAGATGCCAGAATCAGAAATGAAAATGAGTTTAAGGAGGTGTTGGAGAATGTGCTATCTGGTTGCTAAGAAGTTTAATGATGTAGGGTGTCTTGCGCTTCAGATGACGCACGGCCAGCATTTAGCGGATTTTAAAGAAAAGCTGATGCGGGCTGTGGGGTATGATACTATACAGCTTGTGACAATAAGCCGTCCTTCTGCATATGGGGAATATGAGCCTTACCGTTTTGTAGAGACAGAGCAGGAGCTTGAAGATGCGGTGAAAAATATGTGAAGAAATTTATAAATGATTCAGACAGAATGGGCAGGAAAGCAAGTCGGCGTAAGACTTGCTTTTTCTGTGTCTCAGAGTTAAGATGCATATATAAAAGGGCAGATATTATATTGTGGCTGGCATGTTTTGATTGCCTTTTTAATGATATGTTTTGGTTTGCTTTAGGGTTTTATGGGCAAGACCCGTGCAAGACATATATGTCTTTAAAATGGCTTAAATCCGGCATTCGCTGTTTCCGTTGAGGAAGCCGCTAAGGAAGGTAAGTTCTAAGAAATCCAGTAAAAACAAGGGCTATCGTTGACTGAGGTTGTCAGCGGTAGCCTTAAATTTTGCAAGGTAATAGACAATATTCAGCTGAAAAATGCCATTATCCAAAGCAGGAGTGTAGCGGTTTTCTTCATTTATGGGGGCACCCTTTAATACCGTTCTATGTAACGGTTATTCCTTATATTTAGAATATTGTGCCAGACAGCAAGGAATAATCTTTTAAATGCTCTAAAATAATATTCAGAACATATTCAAGAATGGCAGTAGTATCATAAGAGAAATTTTTCTTGAATTAATCCGGGGAGTATGCTATATTATAGACAAAAGAGGAAACAACTGCCCACAAAGTGGTTGGCCTCCAGATGACTAAATAAGCCTACCTGTACCGCCAAGTAACAAGGTAGGCTTATTTATTTTCGCTTGTT
>OFGR01000300.1_pt1 | contig 51808 bp, 78 predicted proteins | sample 1521811 | NCBI WGS metagenome assembly OFGR01 (sample SAMEA3504098, study PRJEB24116) | mouse gut metagenome | biome: mouse gut; feature: mouse-associated habitat; material: faeces | place: Denmark | collected 2011 | reverse complement strand
CGATTGCGACCGGATTAACAGAATAATTCTCCATCCCGGACAAATCCGTGTTTAGTGAAGAAAGGGGGTGATGCATAAAATACAGGAAGAAAATTCTTGAATAGTAATGCCCCACATTATTATTTAAGAAAAGAGGTTGTTAAAAAAATGAATAGTTTTATTAGTTGGATAGGAGGAAAGAAGCTGCTCAGAAATAAAATTCTGAGCGAATTTCCGGAAAAGGGCTCTTTCAAACGCTATATTGAGGTGTTTGGAGGGGCCGGATGGGTGTTGTTTTCGTCTGACAGACACGCGGAACTGGAAGTTTATAATGATGTAAATGGAAATCTTGTGAATCTGTTTCGATGCACAAAATACCATCCGGAAGAACTTCAAAAAGAATTGGGATTTGTATTAATGTCAAGAGAGCAGTTTTTTGATGCGAAAGAACAGATGGAGATACGAGGTTTGACAGATATTCAGCAGGCTGCAAGATTTTTTGTCCTGATAAAGGAAAGTTTTGGCGCAGACTTGCGTTCTTTTGGTGTTTGTTCGAAAAACATGAAAAATGCCATTAATTATATTCTGGCAATATCTGAAAGGTTAAAAAATGTTATTATTGAAAATCAGGATTTTGAACGTATTCTTAGAACATATGACAGAAAAGATTCTTTGTTTTATCTTGACCCGCCATATTATGAAGCAGAGAAGTATTATCCGGACAGGTTTATGCAGGAAGACCATATGAGGCTGAAAGAGTCCCTGAGTAAAGTGGAAGGAAAGTTCATTCTTTCTTATAATGACAATGAATATGTCCGGAAATTATATAAAAATTATAATATTGTGGAAATTGAACGAATGAGCAATATGGTGAAAAATGAGCAGAGAAAACCACGTTACAGAGAATTATTGATAAAAAATTATTAGAAACGAAAAACGTTATATTATAACAAAATAATGGATAAAATAATGAACTGTGATAGATTTTATCGCGGGGCATTATTATGGTAAGAATATATCTTTCAAGGATTCTGGGTGAAAGGAGAATGTCTCAAAAAGAATTGTCAAAACTTACCGGGATAAGGCCAAATACAATTAGTGAATGGTATAATGAGATTGCTGTCAGTTTGAAATTGGAGCATATAGACCGGATATGTGAAGTTCTGGGATGCCAGATCAACGAATTGATAGAAGTGATCCCAAATAAGATGCCGAAAACAGGTGAGAATTTGATAATTGAGGAGCATGGAAACCAGAAGAAGAATGGGAGAATGTGAGGAAAATCACATTCTCCCATTCTTGTATATGGCCCTCAAAATATGCAAATGTAATTGTAACGGAGGTGGTCATAGTTATGGACATAAGAGAACAGATCATACAGAAAGTCATGGAAACTCTGGAAGGTCGGGTGGAGCCGGAAACAGCGGACCTTGTACAGGATGTGCTGGTTCTGGAACTGAACCGGTATGAGGTACAGGAACGGTGTACGGATGTGTCGGTGCCTGATAACAGTGCGGAACGTATGCTGAAAAAATTCCTTGCCACAAAGCGGATTGAAGGGACTGCCGAGTCCACCCTGAACCGGTATGCGGATGAGAACCGGAAGCTCATACAGTTCCTGTCAAAGCCTCTGTATGAGGTAACAGCCTATGACATCCGGTTTTATCTGTCATACCGCAGGGAGAAAGCGGAAGTGAAACTGAGCAACCGGACGCTGGACGGAATCCGCAGGTGCTATTCCAGTTTTTTCGGCTGGCTGTCTGCAGAAGGAATGATTGGACGGAACCCATGCGCGGCCATTAAGCAGATTAAGTACCGGAAAAAGGTAAAGAAACCCTATTCGGCGGCGGAAATGGAAAAGCTGCGGATGGCCTGCGGGAACATCCGGGACCTGGCGTTACTGGATTTCCTGTACTGTACGGGGTGCAGGGTATCGGAAGTGGCCAGGCTGAATATGGATGACATAGATTTTGAACGGATGGAATGTACAGTACTGGGAAAAGGAAATAAGGAACGGACGGTATACCTGTCAGAAGTTGCAGCCATGCACCTGAAAGACTACCTTTCTACGCGAACAGACACAGGAGAAGCATTATTTGCGGGAAAGGGAACGAAACGACTGGGAAAGAACGGGATAGAGGTAATCCTGAAACGAATTGGAGGGAAAGCGGGGGTGGCCAATGTACATCCGCACCGGTACCGCAGGACACTGGCTACCAACCTTCTGGACCGTGGGATGAACATACAGGATGTGGCGGCGATACTGGGACATGCGGATCTGAAAACCACGCAGGTATACTGTTACATATCTCAGAAGAATGTAAAGACAGCGTACAATAAGTATGCAGTATAGAAGATAGATACTCATATGGGAGTGGGAAGACTCCGGAATATGGGCCGGAGTTTTTGTTGTACCCGGAAATATCAGAAGGGAAGAAAATGGAGAGAATCAGAGAGCAAAGGCAGGAATCTGCTAAACACGGATTTGGGGACTCTGGGAGCAAGGTATCTTCTTCATCTGGTGGATGAATGGAATTCCGGAAGAAAATTATCTTTTGCATATACATTCAGTGCCATTGTGATGGTTTCCGGTGACGATGCCGGCTCACACGGAGTATTTTTCATTCAGGGTTATGGAACTGGGCGTGACCGTATAATAAATATCAATACCGTAAATATTGGTGTTAATCTGGAATGCAGGCTGACAGCAGAAATGGATGTTTATATCCGAAATGCCACTGTACCGGTTGGCATTTCGGCATTCATGCTACTGGGAAAACTGCCGATTGTTTCAAAATAACTGGACGAATATGGTAATTTAAAGAGATTCCATTACAATTACGTGGGCTCCACCAAAAGCATCAATAAATTTTAATCTGTGGTCATTATCCAGATAAAGGAAACCGCTTGTAACGTTGTCGTTATGGAACCCGTAACCCGCACGACTTCCGGGTTCCAGCTTATTTGGAGATTCTGCTACAAACTGCGCGTTTACAAAAGAACTGCTGTTTACGCCAACTGCTTTATTTACAGTGATTGTTCCATTGTAAAATCTGTTTTCGCCAATCAGGTTCGCCTTCCCGGCCATATCCGTGTTTAACTTACTGACTGCTCCCGTCAGCGTCCCATCTGCCAGCCCGGAAATATCACTGGTTCCGCACAGTTTCCAGAGATACCGCAGATTTTTTGCAAAAAGAGAAACCTTCCGCCAAAGGCTGCTCTGTTTCTCTCCGCTTTCCACAGGTGCAACCTCTGCCCATTCCTCCGGATTCTCCGTATCCCCGCTGGTAAATGTCACCGTAGTATCTCTTACATCCCCATCTTTATTCAGCTTTGTCCCGATTGCCTCATTAAGAGCTTCCACCACTGTCTCATTTTCCTGTATAGCATCTGCAACCTCTTTTAAGGTGTCCAGGGTTTCCGGCGCACCATTTATGAGCTGTCCGATTTTTGTGTTGGTATACTCTGTCAGCTCTCCATGCTGCTGCTCTATTTCCTGCTGCAACTGCTCCGTAACTTTCTTCAAAAACTCATCATTACCAATAAGGGTCTGCACCACCGCATTGAATAAATCCGCATGGGCCGGGTCTGTGGTTTCAAATCTTCTTATATTTCTGTTATATTCCGGTTCTTCCGGGATCTCAAAATCTGCCATATCCTTCCCTCCTAAAATTCATCATCCATCTGTATGGTCATTGCAAGGTCGCTGTCTTTCCCTTTGGGAAGAAAATTCTTTATCGCAACCAGGTCCCCTTCTTCATCATAAAGGGCCGCTTCACTGATATACGCTCCAGTAAGTTCTCCTGGTTCCAGTGTACATTCGTACCTGCACTTCGTGTCCGACAGAACGATATACCGGTCTGCCGGCTTCCGGAGCAGCTCATGGTTCAGTTCCGTCTGGTTCCCGTCCGGCGCCAGCACCTGCTGCTCACTGTCCGTTCCTCCGTCCCCGAACGCAATCCCTGTGATTTTCGGCAGGGGTGAAATCCCGGCCCGCGCTTTTACCATTTTGCTCCGTGCCAGCAGGGTTACCACTGCTTCTGCATGGTCTGCCATAACTATAACACCTCCTCTGTAATCCTTGCGCTCATTTCCCTTTCGCCATCCATCCTGTGCGCACCGTCCAGATACCATTCATTTTTTCGCAGAACAACAGAGGCTTCTGCCTTTTCCCGATGCCCCGCCACTGCTGCACCCTGCCGGATTCCCAGGTGGAGTCTCTGCAGAATGCGGTCCAGAAGTATGCTTCCGTCCAGTGTCCAGCCGCCATTCAACATCCCTTTCTGCCAGAACGGGCAGGACATGCTCACCTTCATTCCGGGCAGGGAGCACTTTTCCAGCCCCCGGCTGTCCAGTTCAATGACCACCCTGTCATTTATGATATAAACCGTATGGGACTGTTTCAGGTTATTCAGCATGGATTTTACAGTTTTTACATCCAGCGTCCCGTCTCCCACAAAATCCACCCGGAAAATATTCGGGTGCTCCGGATAAAAGCCGTATTCTCCGGCGTCATGAATGTCTGCCACCCGGACCTGAAAATCCAGCAGATTTGTAAAGTATGTCTCCATCCGGCGGGGCGTCATGGGAGCCTTAAAATCCCTTTTCTGATAAATCAGCTTCCGCCGCTCTTCATACGTCAGATGTTCCCTGACCGGAAGTCCCCATTTTATCTCGTGGTACATAAGCCCCCAGGTGGCTGTTTCCGGGAAAAACTGCTGTGGAAGCTCTTCCAGAATCCTCCTGGCATCGTCATACTCCAGACCCATCACCTGAAACAGCCACTTTCCAACATAGGAATTATCATAAAACCCTTCCGTTACGCAGGAAAGCTGCCTTTTTGCGCTTTCACTGTCGGGGAAGTCTGCCATATCCGTTTTCTTTGCCATATTCATATTTTCTCCTGACTGAACGTAATGGTACCGGTTTCCGGGTACTCTTCCTCCGGTATGCTGATATTTTCCATGGCTCCGTTTATGAGGAAGGTGTCAAAATCCTCCACCCCGTGGATGGCGCTTATCAGAGGGCGCACATCATTATACCGGAGTACCCCTTCCTGTTTCGCCTCTGTATAGACCTTTCTGACTGCTTCGGAAAACTCCTTCCGAATCTGCTCCATATCTGTGGTATGGTCATGCAGAATTCCGGTGCATACATAGGAAACCGGCACTGTTGAGGCAGCCACGCATTCCAGTTCTGCACAGGCAGTGGGAAGCAGCCTCCTGTCCCTGTCAGACGGTGATACGATATAGTCATATACCTCCTGTACCAGCTTTTCAGAAGCCGGACGGCCCTCCGGGTCCACCAGCACCAGCTTTACCGTTCCCGGCCCGTGAGGGGCTGATACCACAATACAGGCTCCTGCCCCGGCTTCTTTCGCCCACCGGATATAATCCCCGTCATTGCCAAGATATGTCCTGCTGTTTTCATACTCTGCTGCAATCCTGTCATAATAATCGTCATTGTTCTCCCGGTCTGTCCCGCCCTTCATCGGTTCCGGGTTGCTGGCCTCCGTAATCCCCTTTACCGGCTTTGTCATAAGGGAAACAGCGTTTGCCTTTACATTATACATGGTCCCCCCTTCCAGGGCGGTAACGCCCACTTCCGCTTTTCCATCCTCACCGATGACACAGGTCTTTTCTGCAGCAAATTCCAGAGAGGGCCCGGATTCCGTTGCAGGCGTACAGAACACTGTGCCTGCTGCAATCTCCGTACCGGCCAGACCGGTTATATCTATCGTCCCGGAGGCCTTTTCTGCCTCATGCCGAACCAGATGAACCTGTTTCCCGTGCAAATCCAGCCATTCATCCCAGGCGTACTGGGGGAAAGCCACCATCAGCGCCCGTGTCAGGTGGTACTGGAGAAGTTCCGCCTTTTCCAGGGCTGCCGGCATGGTAAAATCCCAGGGGAATCCCCCCGGCATATCGTCAATGTCATCCGGCAGGTTCGCCATCATCCTCTCATGAATTTCTTCCGCTGAACTGCTGTCCATAAAATCCGGCGCTGTAAAATCCGGCTGCATGCTGCCACCTCCTATATTGTTATTGTTATAATCTCGTCCCAGTCCATCCCTTTCACCCGGAATCTGCAGTGCATTTCATCCCCATTCCAGGAGAATTCAAAATCCTGCACATACTCTGTCCTTGGGTTTACCATAAGTGCGTCAGTAATCGTCCGCTCCACCATGGATTCCACTGTCATCTCGTCATCATCCTCCATGGCGGCTTCCATTTCTGCGCCAAGTTCGGAAGGGTAAGCCAGACAGGCATACCGTTCCGTCCGGGCTGTTTTGTAACACCAGACCATAAATGCTTCCCGTCCGCTGCACTCCGCCACACGGTTTGCCCCGTCTCTGACAAAATCCCCGGCCTGTACGTCCCATTTCGCACTTCTTTTATACTGTGTATCATATTCCAGGCTTTCCTCTTCCGCTTCCGGAACTTCAAACACCGGAAACAAATCTCCTGCCATCTGCTCACTTCCTTCCCAAACGGATTCAGGAACGTTTTACAGTCCCAAGGATTACCGCCTCGCTGGCAACCCATGCCACCAGCACCCTGCTTCCCGGACTGACAGAGGAAAGGTCTCCCAGCAGGGAATACTCCCCCTGGGGCACCGGAACCGGAAATGTATTGGTTACAAGGCTTTTATCTTCCAGCACCTCCCCGAAATCCACCGCCAGGGGGCTGCTGCATTCTTCCCGCATCCTTGTGGCAATCACACCCGCCAGTCTGCTGATACCGGAATTTCCTTCAAATGCCATCCTTTTTCTCCTTTTTTCTCTCAGTCAAACGTCCCGTCATCCACCCAGCCATACACATTGCTGCTGCTGTCCGTATGAATCAGGTGCCAGGGGTGCGCCTTTCCGGAACCGTTCTTTTTTGTGATTTTCGCCGGCCCCGCACCTGCTGCATACCCTCTGGCTCCGGGGTAGGAGGAAATATAGTGGGTCCCTCCACGGAAATTTACAACATCTCCCACATTATGCCCTTTTTCTGTCTCAGAAGTACCTGCTTTTACTTTCTCCCGTTCCGTTTTCTCCAGATTCATGGTCATGCTGCAACTGTCCGCATCATGCCGGACGCTTTTCACATAAAAACCTCCTTTTGTAAGCCCTGCCTCCAGCTCTATCCTGTCCCCTCTGCGGATAACCGGAACATCCGGGCTCTGCAGGGTGAGCTCCTTTTTTATGGTCCCGTCTTCATTTAAGATTTCCTGAGCGGCGGATTTTGCCGCTTCCAGAGTTTCATCGGAACCCCTGACATATATCCTCTGGCGGATTCCATACCTGGTGAGACCGTCCAGAGTTGCCTCCACGCCGGTTTTGCCCTCATCGTCCGCCTGACCTGTTACGGTCACACGGGTGACCAGGCTGTCCGTGCTGCGGCTTTCGCTGACGGATTTTATATTATCCGCCTTAAATATATATACATTCCGGTTGCTGCCCCGCGGAGTGATTTCCACTTTCCCCTCCGCAGCCCGCAGGATACACTTTTTCCCGCCTTTTTTCACCGCATCGTCCAGCAGTTCCAGCAGGATGTCCGAAAGGTACCGGTTATTGAATTTCAGTTTTCCATGGGCAACGTCTGGCCCTTCATATTTCCTCAGTGGCAGCCCCCAGGCATTCAGGATTCCCGTAACTGCCGACCTTGTGCCGGTACCGGAAGAGAAATAAAGGTTTTCCTGGCTTTTCTGAAGACTATAAAGCTCATCATAACAGACACATTTCAGCTCCCTTCCGCTGTTCTGCAGGGATGGATTCCAGATGTTCACATAACCCCTGGCAACCTCCTGATTCAGGGAACCGCCATCCGCAGCTGATACCAGAATCAGGCAGCCGGGCTTTATGATACCCGACAGATATCCTTTTGACGTCCTGTCATTTTGCACCGTAAAAGACAGCCGGGAGGAAAGCTCCCTTTCGTTTTCCTCCCATCCAAGGTCTTTTATATAGTCCCGGATGTTATGACGTCTTCCTTTTTCATCCACAGCCACCACATGGTACTGTATATCTGCAAGATTAATCATTCCACGCCTCCTTATGCCGGAATGGTAAGTGCTGTGCCGGGATAAATCCAGTGCCCGTGGTCGGAGCCTGCTTTCCCGTGCTGCCTGGCGGCCGCTTCAATGGTCCCCGCATTCACATCATAAATCCTGGTCCACTGCGTCCCCGACCCGTAATGAGCCTGGGCAATCTTCCAGAGCGTATCTCCGCTTTTTACCACATAGGAAGTATCTGCTGTCTCCTTCACCTGCTCCGCCTCGTTCCTTGGTTTTGTTTTTTTCTTCGTTTTCTTCGCTTTCTTTTTTTCCTTTACAGTGTATATTTTCAGGGGCTTTTTTTCCACAAAGGATATGGTGTAGCGGATATTCCCGTAAGCCCCGTAGGCCACTGTCTGGAAAGAGGAAACGGTCACATCCAGATTAATCCAGGTACCCGTGACAATCAGGTTCAGGACAGTCCCCTTCTTCATATAATTTTCCAGTGTTTTCACGCAGTCCGAAGGTTTCTTCCAGGCAGATTTCTTTACAATGGCCTCATTTTTCTTCGCTTTTCCGAAAAACTCCCCTTCCCATGATATCTCTTTCACATCCGTGCCCTTTGGCACCTTCACCGTCCCCTGGGAGAGGATATCGAAGCTCTGGTATTTCGCCGCGCTTTTACACGTAATCTTTTCCGGAAGGGACGGGAAGGTGAATTTCTTCTTTTTCTTCCCGACAGTCACCAGCCTGATACTGATGCCGCCGGCCTTTTTTCTGGCCGGAGCCTTTTCCGACAGAAGAAACACCGGTGACTGTTTCTTCTTTTTACCCACATTCTGTTTACTGCTGCCCATCTCACTGTCCTTTCAGAGGCATGTTGCCAAACACTTCCGACAGCCTCTCCGCAATCTCTCCGCCGACTTCATCTGCCAGTTCCCGCAGATGCTGCCGGATACTCTGCAGCGCATCCCCATCCTGCTGCCCTCCGCCGCCGGAGATGTGAAATTCCGGGGACATGGCAACGTCCACCGATACCTGTATTCCCCCGGTACTGCTCTGTCCGCCGGGAACGGATTCTCCGCTGTCCCATACTTCTTCCTCATCTTCTGCATTTTTATCCGGAGCCGGCATGGCATGTCCCACAAAACCGCCTGCTGCATGGGCACTCACTCCAAGGGCCTTTCCGGCCTCTTCATACAGCTCAAGCGCTCTGGCCCGGCGGCCCGGATTCGTGGGGATGACAAACTCCCCGTACCCTTCCTCCGCCAGCCAGGAGAGCTGCGGGCCTCCGCTGACGTAGCCGCCTGCTGCATGTTTTCCCGGTTTTCGGCTGCCGGAACTGCCGCCTCCCCCTGAAAGGGCCGATGACAGGAAGGAGCCTGCCCCTGCGGTCAGGCTGAACTCCGGTGTAATATTCACTCTGGCTGTCACATCAAAGGGCGTACTGAATGTGCCCGTCACGGTACGCTCCGCAGAACTGCGAAGCTGCGGGCCTCCCGCCTCAATCCCCCGTTCCATTCCCGCGGTCATTGCGGTCCCGTATGTATTCCCCGCTTCGTCAAATGGCGTAAGCAGGTCCGCGGAGCCCAGCATTTCTTCCATGGAGGGGACGGTTGTAAGCAGGTTCTCCCGCAGGGCGGATGTGTAGCTCTGAGGAATGGTGGCCGCGGTGGATTTCAGCAGCCCTTCCACATTCTTCTGCACTTCCCCTTCCAGCCCTTTCAAATCAAACATCTCAGCGATAAAAGAACTGTCCCATCCGGATACATCCGGTTTTACCGCCAGGGCATGGTCCATGGCCTGCGTCAGTTTTTCCGTCATACTGCCTTCCACATCCGGCAGTATCCCGTCCAGCTCCTCCGAGAACGCCGAGGCAATGGCGTCAAGCTGGAATCCTTCCACCCGCACCGTCAGCGCTTCTGTCTGCCCGTTGTATCCTTCCTTTAACTGCCGGTAGAGACTGTCATATTCCTCCTGGGAAATCGCCCCCTCCTCCAGTTCCAGGTCAATGTTCCTCAGAGATATCTTTAACGCCTCATCATAACTCTGCTGTGACTGTGTCACATTTTCCTGTAACTCCATCTGAAGCTGGGCAAAGGAATCCGCATCCAGTGCAGCCCCGCCATATTTAATCTTGAGACTTTCAAATCCTGCATTTTCTTCCGCCTGAGATACTTTGTCTGTGATACCTGCAATCTGCTCCTGAAGTTTTGCAATCGCTTCCGCCTCATTCACTTCCATTTCCACGTCACCGATTTTTACAGCAATGGTATCTTCCGTGGAAATAACACCGTCTCCCAGAGCTTCTGAAAGAACCCGCTGCAGTTCCTCCTGCAGTCCGTTTACCTGCCTGTCATAACCGGCGTACATCGTATCAAGGCCTTCTGTGTCAGCTCCTCCTGCCAGCAGTTTCAGAGCCACTGTCGCCTCATAATGGCTGTCTTTCAGGTAATCTTTTACAGAAGCAACATAGCTGTCAATGGCTGCCCGATACCCTTCCCGGTCTTCCACAGACAGTTCCATCCCCAGTGCGGCATTCCAGTTCTGTTTTGCAAGCGCGGACTCTGCATGTTTCAGAGACGCAAGAGATTCCTCTGTGTTTTCTGCCGCGGCGCCAAATTTCTCCAGCCCTTCAGCCATACTGCCAAAGGTAAGGGTTTCCGCCAGCTCCTTTACTTCCGTTAAGGACAGTTTCATATCCCCGAAAGCATTTTTCATAACATCCGCACAGGACTCCTGAAAATACTGCGCAAACTGCTCTGTGGTAACTTCCGTATCCTCCATGGCCTTCTGAAGGGCTTCGTTTCTGAACCTCACATTTTCCACATCAAGACCGGTGGCTTCAAAGACTTTCCGGGCTTTCTCAGCCTCCCGCTCCATTTCTTCCACATGCTCCTGATATTCTTCCTTCACTTTATTACCTTTAACCCAGCCGGCAATGCCGCCGATACCGGCGCCAACCAGAGCGCCCACTGCGGTCCCCAGCACAGGAATGAAAGAGCCTATGGAAGCACCGGCAATGGCGCCGGCGCCAACCCCCATTGTCTTCCCGGCGCCGGATTCCCCGTATGCCGCCGCTTCTTCTTCATTTTCAGATTTTAAAGCCTTATAAAAATCCATACCTCCGCTGACAACGGAAGCACCTCCGGCAAGCCCTCCGGCTGCGGCTCCGAGGCCGACAGCACTCAGCGCCCCCGCACTTAAAGAGGCTCCTCCCGCAAGGTTTCCGGCACCCAGTTCGATTGCTGTATTCGCACCAAATCCGAGAAGCCCTGTCCCGGCGCCGGCTGACCCGACCAGGCTTCCCATCAGGGAAGCGCCTCCTCCTGCCGGAGTGCCGAACAGCCCTTTTCCAAGGGTATATGCCCCGCGGCCCATGCCGGCCACCGGCCGGGCCATCTTCATCAGCAGGGCGGCAGAAAAGAAGGATGACAAATCCGCGGATTCACCACCCGGCAGCAGTTTCCCCGCGCTGGAAAACAGGTTCCGGAACGCCTCCCCCAGCTTCGAGGTAATGGCGCTTACATCAAACCCTTCCGAGAATCCCCTGGCAAAGGAAGCTCCGATACCTGCCCCTTCCTCCAGAGTGTCAGACACGTCAATGCCGAGCAGCGTCATGATTCCCGTTCTTAAGCCGGAGCCGAGGCCGGAACCGATATCCCCGGCAATCTCCGCCACCTTCGCTTTCCCGGTACTGCTCCACCATTCCCCGAAAGGCTTTACGATAAAATCATCCCACAGAATATTTACTTTTCCAAAAAAATCCGCGTCCTGCCATTCTTCCGATTTTACAATCTCATCCAGCTTACGCCGGGCGGCATCCACATGCCTGTCCACAACATCCATCAGGCCATCCAGTGCCTTCTCCACCATGGGCATGGCGTCTGTCAGCCATTCCGCAGCCCCGCGGACATAAGGCGCAAGCCTTTCCCCGAAGGACAGCTTCACGCCATCCACCGCGCTTTGAAGGAGGGTAATGGAACCATCCAGATTATCCATCATGGTTTCCGCCATACCGGCTGCTGCACCGTCTGCATTATTTACCGCCTCTGACAGCTTTTCATAGTCTTTTGCAGTGGCATTCAAAACAGCCAGGAACCCTTTCTGTGCGTAAGTACCTGCCACGGTATTGGCAAGGTTTGCCTTCTGCTCATCTGTATAATCCGCGGTGGCAGTACGGAGTTCTTTCATGATATCTCCAAATGCCCTGGCAGACCCGTCCGCATTGAAATACGCAATCCCAAGGCCATTCAGGGCGTCCGCAGCCCCGCCGGTGTTTGTGGAAAGCCTGGTAAAAATGGAATTCAGGGCGGTACCGGCCATGTTGCCTTTGATTCCGGCATTGGCCATCAGCCCGGTGGCAAGGGCCACGTCTTCAATGGAGTAACCCAGCGTGCCGGCCATGGAGCCGGCGTATTTGAAGGTCTCACCCATCATGGCCACATTCGTATTGGATTTCGAGGATGCTGCTGCAAGCACATCAGAAAAATGCCCCGCCTCACTGGCTTTCATGCCAAAAGCGGTCAGGGCGTCGGTCACAATGTCCGACGTCTGGGCAAGGTCTGTCCCGGACGCTGCTGCAAGGCTTAAAATTCCTTCAATGCCGCCCAGCATATCCTCCGCTTCCCAGCCGGCCATGGCCATGTAATGAAATGCTTCCGCCGATTCTGTCGCGGTAAACTTTGTGGTAGCCCCCATTTCCTTTGCTTTGGCGGTCAGTTTCTCCATATCAGAACCAGTGGCGCCGCTTATGGCCTCCACCTGGGACATGGCAGCCTCAAATCCCCGGAAGGTATCAATGGTATCTGACAGCCCAAGGCTTATGCCAAGTACCGCACCCGCCTGGAACAGCGGGTTTTTCAGAAGATTCAGGATTCCACGCACCGGGGCTGTCACAAAATCCACAGCCCGCATGGTCACATCCCATGTCCTGCCCGCAAAGGCTTTCATCCCGCTTTTTAACGTATTAAGTATCGGGGAAACCCTGTCTTTCGCTTCCAGAAGCACTTCGTACTTTTCCTTCATCCACCTGGACAGGGTGCGCTGCGTTTTCTCCGCTGACCGGTCAAACTGCGATACCCGCCCGCCGGCCCTCTGTGAGGCGGCCCCCGCCCGGTCCGCCACTGTTTCCATTTTTGTAAAATTCCGGATAATCTTTGAAAGGGCAGGGTCTGTCCGGTCCACAGCCTCTATGGGAATCTCAATCCGGATTGTCTCAGCCATCTTCCTCGCTCCTTTCCGGTGGACGCAATGCTATCTTCATGGACTCCAGCAGGAATCTCTGTACGCCCCTGCTTTTCTGATAAAATTCATCCGGCGTCATGCCGGTTTTCTGGAAGATATGATGGAGCAGGCAGGCTTTTCCTCCTGCCTCAATCAGTTTTTTGCCACTTCCTCCAGATTGGTATCCGCATAACCGCTTAAGCTGTCTATGGCTTCCAGCACCCGATCCTTTTCTCCCGCCTTTAACGAATATTCAATAACGTCAAGCCCGTTCATGACAGGAAGCCCCATGGATTTTAAGGATTCCCATACCTTCCGGTTGTCCCAGAGCTTCTCCCGGTCCTCCATCACGGTTGCCTGATAAATCAGGGAAGCCCGGTATCTCACCGCATTTGTTTCTTCCGGCACTTTCATGCCCATCCGCTTATTCCGCACATATTTCGTATTCTTCTTTTTACAGCGTTCATACTCCTCTTCCGACAGGGGCCGGATATGGAATGCAAAAAACAGTTTTCCTTCCCGGATAATCTCAAGTTTCTGTTTTTCTGTCTGTGTATACCCGGCAGCATGAATCAGGCCCTGGATAAAGTCTTCTTCGTTATCCCTTAACAGTTCAAGCTCCTCATCCTCTGTCAGTTCAATCTCTTCCACCATTTCCTCTGAGGTCCCCACATCCATGCCGGTGCCACTTCCTTCTGTGGTCACTCCCGGTATAAATTTTTTCTGTTCCATTTCATTTCCTCCTTGTTTCACTAAAAAAAATGCTTCCATATATGAGTATGGAAGCATTCGTATGAATCGTTATCTGTTCTGTTTTGGTTATACAATGGTAAGCTGCTGCTGAAGGGCAGGCGGACGGTTTACAAACAGGTTCCAGTTCCGCTTGATGACATCCCCCACAGTAAGGTTCTGAATATCAATCTGGCCGGAAGGAATACATTCATCATACACTACTGTCTCCGTAGAGCCGTTTCTTCCCATCAGGGTTCCTTTGAATCCCCACACCGGCATGGTCTGAGTCTCCATTGCCTCCATCAGCTCAATGATAAACTGATCATCTTCTATCACCACCTGGGACATGGTGAGACTTACGGAAAACGTATTGGACGTCTCATGCTCCTGTGCGTCTCCCATAACCGAATATTTGGCATTGTTATACGTTACACTGGAAGCAAAGGAATCCACTGTGGCAAGCAGCACACCATCCTTACTGTAAATCAGTCCGTCTTTTCCGGTTCTTGCATGCCGGGCATCCCCGGCCGCCTTTATATTTCTCACTTCCACACCTCCTGTTATTTCTTATCCATTATTCATTCGTGCTGAACTGGAACTGGTATGTCAGATAAATACGTTCCATGGAATCTTTGTCAGTTACACTGATATCAAACCATGCGCTGTCCACATCTGCAGGATATGTACTGCTTTCCGACGCCTTAAATGCCGTCAGTTTGGATTCCTCCACCATGGCAGTGCCGATGTCGTTCATCCTGCTGACAATGGTGCTTCTTCCGTTATTGTCATTATCTGTTTTTCCAACCAGTTCTTCCACTGCTGCATTCAGCCGCCGGAGCAGTTCAAAGCGTGTTGCCACACGCCGGATTTTCTTCCATCCGTCATCCTGATTATCCACCGGTGTAATCAGCGTGTTGATTGCATTATCAATCCAGACTTTCTTTTCTCTGTTATGAGTGAATACCATACAGCCTTTTTTGCTTTCCGCCTGAATGATCTGCGGGTTTGTCAGTTTCTCCAGAATTTCTGTAAATCCTTCCACCACAGTATGGGTCAGGGACTGGCTGGAAGGGGTTGCCCCAATCATACCGGCAATACGTGCCGCTGTCCGGTAACCGTCGATTTCACGTTCCTGCCCGTCTTTTCCCAGTTCCATCATATGTGCATTCAGCACATAGTTCATCTTCTCGTTGTTAAAGGCCGCCGCATGGTCCTGTCTGGTTTCCAGTGATACCGTATGGTTTTCCGCCACTACGGCCTGTGTCAGAAGGCCTTCCTCAAACATCCGGTTTACAAATGCCGCCAGAAGAAGATGGATTTCATGGTCCTCCGTATCCACACAGATGGTATTGAACTCCCAGGCTTCTGTCTGCGCAAATCCATTGGAATAATCCTCTGCTGTCACCTGAGGATTGCTGCCCCCGGTAAAGGGTTCCTGGGAAACAGTCGCAAGCAGCGCTTCCTCTTTCCCTTCCTTCACCTCCGCATGAAAGTTCTTTGAAAATTCGAAAGCAGCAACAAGGTTTTCTGCCTCTCCTTCCCCTGCTGCAAATTCCAGTTTTTCAAATTCTCGTGTCCTGGCATAGATAATACATTCTTTCCGGGTGCTGTCTGAGAGTTTTTCCCGGACAGATACGGAAAACTCCTTATCTCCCGGATAATTCACGGAAATCACCACTGCCTCCGCGCCCTCAGCATCATTTAATGTAACCGTTGCAGGGGTGCCTCCATTTCCAATGCGGCAGGCAAGGACAGTTTTCGCGCCCCCTTCCAGAACTTCCCGTATCGTATCGGTCGTCAGCCCGTTTCCAAACACTTCCTCATAAGATTCCCCTGCTTCCAGTTCCACCACCGTATTAAGGGGACCGAAATCTGCCCGGAACAGGACTGCGGTAACGCCTTCCAGTATGCTTTCCCCGGATTCCTCTTTTTTCTGAATATTGAAATAAGCGCCGGGCCTTACCTTTGTTTCTCCCAGTATAAAAGTTCCTGCCATTTTCTATTCCACCTCTCTTTTCAAAAATACTTTCACAATCTTTCCTGCCTCAGAAACCGTGCATTCTTTTTTCCCTGCTGCTTTCAGAGCTGCCAGCACACATTCCTTTCTCGTACCGAAGATGGTTTTTGCGCTGTCCGCCAGCTCTTCTGTCCGGTATTCCGGTTCTGCCGGCAATGTTCCTCTTTTCCCGGCCTTCGGCTGAGGCTCTTTCTTTTTCAGTTCTGCTTTTTCCACAGATTCTGCGGAAGATACGTTTTCTTCCATCGTCTTTTCTGCTGCCATCCTGCTTCCTCCTTACCTGTCATTCAGTTTTCCCTGCAACAACCGGTGCTGCGCCGACCGGTACCGCAAAAGCCCGTAATGTCCGGTAACCAGAATCTGCCCTTCTTTCAGATAATCCGCCCGGTAATTCACGGAAAGCCCTTTCAGGAACATGGGGGACTGGTCTAAAAGAATCACTTCCCCGGCCAGGGACATCCGGTCTGCAATACCGGCCGCCACCTTCATCCTGAGTTCCGGAGACGGGCATAAAATATGGATGGAAATTTTTCCATCCATCCACGCCACCGTATTGGTTTCTTCTGCTTTTTCCAGGGCCGCCAGCCTGCAGTAAATGACCGGCTGCTGCATGGTGGCTTCCGTAATTTCCCCCATCCTGTCACAGCCCATGACCAGGCACTCCGGGTACAGTGCTTTCAGGTACCTGTCCATGGCGGCCACCGGATCCGGGTCTGTCGTTTCCTGGGAAGGGTACTCCAGAATGTCAAAACGGATTTCACTCCCGATTGTCAGGCTGCTTTTCTCCTCACCAATGGTAAACCCGTCTGTCCTCGCCCAGGCAAAACAGTAAGGGCTCCCTCCTTCCGGTTTCAGTATGACATCCCGCAGGCAGTCCCGTACCAGCGTCTCCAGCGCCTCCGGCATGACCTCTGTAGTGTTCCGGCAGAGCAGAGATACGGATAACGTACCGGCGCTGTGCCTTTCCTCATTGGCCTGCAAATCGAAACTGTATATCATCTTCGGATACTGACTTTTCCCTTCCCAGCCTTCCTGGCTGTCCTCCGGCGGTTCCGGGCTGAAAACTGCCGGCGCACCATGGAACAGCGCAAGGTGCTTAACAAGGTTTTCCGAACTTACAAATCTTTTATAAATCAGTTCCTCCAGTATCACCGGATTCCCCTCCTTCCATTTCAGATTCCCCTTCCTCATCTTCGCTGTCTTCTGCAATACCATATTCCTGCACTCCGGACAGGTCTTTCGACCACCGGATTTCCCACTGACCCTCTGCCGCCTCGGATACCGGGATGACAAAATGGTTTGTCACATTTCCGATACCCGGATGGTACTGCACGGTAAGCTGTTCTTCTGTGGCCGACGTCACAAAGCCGGCTTTCCCTTCCTCCCAGGTACAGTGCCTGCCCCAGAGCAGGTGCCCGCGCGCAATCTGAGACAGGTCAAAGACTGCTTTTGCCTCTTCTGTTATCAGTGGCATATATGCCTCCCTTCTGTGTGCTACCGGTATGATTCCCGGTAAATCTTTTCAATTTCCGGCATGGCTTTTTCCTTAATCCGCTCCACAAAGGGCCTTGGAGCCATTTTGGATGTTCCTTTTTCCAGAGCTGCCGCATACTTTTCACCGCTCTCCAGAACAGCAGTCACTATAATTCCGCCACCAAAAGATTTTCCCGTTTTCACCTGCCCGTTCCAGTGCATACGCAGGTTCCCGGTACGCCTGGCAGGCGGTTCCCCTGGGGCCGATGCGGTATATGTTGTTTTATACGGATATTTCCGGTAAACCCGGCCACTCCTCTGGCCTTTCAGCACCTCCAGTTCGGCAGTCCTTAAGGCGTTCACCGCCCTGGTCCCTCTGGAGAGCACCTGCCTGTCAATCCGGGCAACCTGCCCTTTTACCGTTGCCCGTACTGCCCGCCCTGCTCCGCCGGATGTCCCGTCTGCCCATAACTTCATTTCAGATCCTTCCTTTCTTCTGCGTAATAAATGGTGGAAATCCCGCAGGTCCCGGCATCGTCAATGTCAACAATATAAAACACGCGGTTTTCAAGCACCAGCCGGTCGGTCCGCTTTGCTTTCGGACTGCCCGCCTGCACAATGGTATGGGTAACCACATGATCTTTCTGGCTGTGGTTTGTCCTGTCGCTGTCAGCCGCTTCCGCAAGACACCCTTTCAGCGTCTCTGTTCCGTCGCCGCCATGACAGTCTGCCACCCTGCCGGTACCTGTCACTGCCTGCCGGTTACATTCAATCACAAACTCTTTCAGCAGGTTCCCCGGCCTTACATACATTATTCCGTTATTTATCATCCGCCGCCCGCCCTCTTATTCTGCTGCATGCCTGCATAAAAATAAGGCGGCTTCCCCGGCCCTTCCTTTCCGCTTCCGAATTTCGGTACACCGCAGGACTCCGCCGACACTTCCTTTTTCAGGCTCTCATAATCCGACCGCCACAGTTTTGCCCTTTCCTGCATGTAAAGCTGTAAAGGGCCTGTCTTTGTGTCAACTTCATAGGCAAAGCGCCGGCACAGGCTTTCCAGCAGCATGAGCCTGGCCTTTTTCCATGATTTCGGATAAGTGTCGACTGCTGCCTGAATCTCTTCATCCGTAAGGGCTGTCGTGTCAGAACCTCCGTCCACCATTACATCCCCCAGTTCAAACCGCATGCGGTCCTTGCCCGGTTCCCTGATATTTGCCGGATTATATGTGTACGCACCTTTCATCCGGTATCAGCCCCCTTCCGTACCGGTCCCTGCGGCCGCATTACCGCCTGTGGATTCATTCGTACTTCCGGAAGCATGGAATATTCTGTCTGCCTGCTTTCTGGCGGCATCTCTGACTGTTTTGCGGCTGTCCGCCGCATGGAGCAGAATCAGCACGTTTTCGTCTGTAACCTCTGCAATTGCTCTGGCGCCTTCCTCCGCGTTCATCTGAAGAATGGAAAATACCTTTCTGATTTCCTCCGGTGTGGTCGGAACCGCCATGCCCTGGACAGCCTCACCACTTTCTTCTTCCATGACAGCAATCGGGATGGTCCCCTCAAATACCCCAGTCCCCTCTGCTTCCATCAGAATACCTGTTTCCGGCGGTAACGTTCCCTGCTTCTTTTCCATCTCCAGCAAGGCACTGTTTACAGCCTCTGCAATCATACGGTCTGTCTGCTCCTGTGTGAAAAGGGGGCCGGACTGTTCGCCTGGTCCCCCCGTACCGTCATTTACGATGGTGATTACCCCCATCTTTTCCTGCACCCTGGCGTCTGTCACAAGATTTTCCGGTATTTCATCACCGATATAGAACTGTCGACCGCCAAAACTGCAGGGTTTTTTCGCAATCAGTCTCATCGTACACCCTCCTTTATGCAGCATCCATGAAATACATTGCCAGGTCATCCGCTGTCTTTCTCATATCGACAGCTATAAGCCCTTCTATGAATTCCGCATGGGTGCCGGGTTCCCCTTCGTAATTCAGCACAGGCATCAGATTTCCGTTGCCCAGCATATCCCAGGTAAAAATGTAACCGGCGGAGGGCTCGTCAATGGACGGTGCATTTGTGGCATATGCAAGCAGGAAACCGTTGGGGTCTCCGATATATCCCATATCCGCCTTCTGGCCCGGTTTTGCCTTATTCATAATGGAACGCTGCACCGTAAGCTGTTCAATCCCAAAAAGTTGGGCCAGCACATTTTCCGTAACGTGTGCAGGGTTTGCAGTGGAACCGCCATATTTTACCCGCTCAAGGATGGCAGGATGTTTTTTCAGTGCATTGTATACATTGACGCCAAGGGCAATCCGGTTCGGCCTGCGTCCGGTATTTTCCTCCATCTCTGTTTTTCTTTCATCCATAAACGCCACCGGGTCGGAGTTCCCGTTGCTGAATTTAATAAACTGGCCGGCCTCCGGTGCTGTGGAATCAACTCCCCTTTCCTCATGGCCCCATACGCCGGGCCGGAAAAACGAATCTGCAAAGATTACATCCTGATGAATGTTTGCCTGCCCTGCCATGGTTTTTGTACGCTGCATTTTCTGGTTCATGGCTGCAGGGCCCTGCCTGCGCATCAGGTCCGTCTGGCGGATTCTGTCAACGCCCATAATCATCTGGTCCACCAGACATGCATACTGTTCCGTATGTTCGGAAAGCACTGCCGTGTCGACTTTCCCATACGCCGGTTTCCGGTGCCAGTTGTCCCGGAGCAGATCCTCCTTGTCAAATACATAATAATTGTCCGAGGATAGCTCTACCGGGCATATCGGAAAAACGGTCCGCGCAAATGCCTTTTCGTCACTCTGATAATAGGACAGTGCCACGTTGGATAACGCTGTATGAGGGCGGAAGGCCCCCTTTGCAATATCCGCCTGAATACTCGCTGCTGTTCTTTCTACCATATCCTTACTTCCCTCCTGATTAATTTTTCTGATATTTTACAATCTGTATGCGGCAGTAATCATCCTTCTCTGCGCTGTCAAGGGCAATGCCTGTCACATAATCGCCGGACGCTGCGGCTGCTGCAAGCCCACCTGTACCTGCTGTCACCTCAGTGCCCTTTGCAATCTCAGCACCCGACAGCAGATAACCGATATCCTTAATCTGGATATCCACGTCACTGCCTTTCTCCACCTTTCCGGATTCCTTTCCGGATATGTCATTCATACCCGCCTCAATCAGGGCAATCCCCACAAAAGGTTTTGTGCCATCCTCTGCCAGAACCACATTTCCATCACTGTCATAAACCATGGCCCGGTTCCTGCAGTCCTCCATATCTGCCCCGGCTTTTTCCACCACCGTGACACTCTGGTTTATCTGTACCCCGTTAAAATTTCTTCCTGTCATAATACCCTCCTTCCTTAAAATCCGGCTTCCTTTTCGTATTCCTCAAGAATGTCCGGATGGTCCTCCCATGCTTTTGCCATGGCCCGCTCATAACTCAATGCAGGGTCCTTTTCCATGTATCCCTTTGCAATCCCATGGATTTTTGCCTCGGAGGAGCTTTCCTCCATTCCCCTGCCCCCTGCTTTTCCAATCTCAGCAAACACACCGGATTTTTCCACTGTGTCGACCGCCTGGTCCAGGACCGCTATCATGTCCTGATATGCGCTGCCTCCGGCAGCTTTCAGCCCTTTGAACATGGGTACCAGTTCTTCTTCCTTTTTTCCGATAATGGCATATTTTTTCGCCACTTCCGCAAGCTCCCGTTCTTCGGAAGCCTCACGGAATTTTCTCAGTTCTTCCAGTTCCGCCCGGACTGCCGGATGGAGGCCCTTGTAAATATCTTCAGGAGCCTGCTGCACCTGTGCTTCTGCCGAAGCTGCCGGCACCTGCATTCCTGCCACAGGCATTTCCACTGACTTTGCGACCGGATTCTCCTGCATCTGCTGCACCTGTGCCGCAGGTAATACTCCTCCTGCCTGCTGCGCCTGCACTCCTGCAAATGCGCCTCCTGCTGCATCTGTTTCCTCATAACCATACCGCTTTTCCATGGATTCCAGAAAAGCCAGTTCTGCAGGCGTCAGCCTGCTTTTGTCAATCTTCATCTCTTCTTCTCCTTCCACTTCTTTCTGTCCTGTCCCGGACTGACATCCCGGCGGATTCACCGGTTCTTCCTTTCCACCGGGAACCGGTTCTGCCTTCCTGACAATGCCGGATACATCCCCTGCCGCCCAGTGGGTAACCGCCTCCTCCATGACTGCCTGAAATTCGCCCAGGCTTTCCTTCATGACTGCCTCCGTACCGGAAGCGTCCATCCCTTCCTCCGTGAGGATGGAGCAGAGGGAGGACTGCAGCGCATAACAGAGGTCCCATATCTCATCTGCAACTTTCCTGTTTTTCATTTCATTCAGCTTTCCATGAAAGCCTGCTGCATTCTCTTTCTGTATGCCCTCTGCCCCGCCGCCGGATTCTTCCGGCGCCAGTTCCACCGCTTCCCGGATTACGGACGCCAGACGTTTCCAGAAACCTCCGCTTCCTTTCCCTCCTTCCCTTCCCGCCGGTTCCCCTTCCCTGTTCTTAAACAGGAGGATATGGGCGTCCGGGTTCGCCCCTTCATCCACAAAATCCACCTTCCGGATTCTGAGGTTTTTCAGTTTTGCCGCCACTTTACTGCCTCCTTCCGTAAATTTATAAAGCAAAAAGACACCCTTTCGGATGCCTTAATGATTATCAGTATTTTATTTCCATGCCACGTATCTGCTCTCATATCTCTGCCTGAACATATTCAATTCATGCGGATTTTCCGTCTCCGGCAAGGAATCTGTTATTTAGTGCCTTTCTTTAATTGGAGTCTCTTTTGGTTTGCCACATTTATAACAGCCCTCATAAAAATTCTTTCTTCATCCTGCACGCATGTATTTTCCACATAATTGCAGCACTCTGAAAAATGGCTGGTTGCATTGGTTTCCATATGTGATAACGACTATTCTTGCCGCTTCGTCTGTCATTGTCCAAATCTTGAATTTTATTTGTAATCATTACAGATAAGGTACTCCGTAATGTGGTGTCTTGTTTTTATTTTCCCATTTCCTTTGCTCTTTCTATATAACTTCTCCATTCTCCCATTTCATTAAGCATTATTGTTTCACAGTTATCTATAAATAGTTTTTCTCTTGTATTATCGTCAGAATATATGCTTGCCCTAGCCGAAAATCTTCTTTGCTCAATCCATAGTAAATTACAAGTGTCCCTATATTTAGTCCATTTTTCATACGCTCTTGTAACATTCACATATGCTTCTGATATACTTATAACACAAGCAAGGACAGAAACAGTTATTGTACTCCAATTTATAACCGAAGCAAGAGAAATAACCGGAATAATAGCAGAGGCTACAATTCTTATAAAACAGCAGGCATAAAACCGCTTCTTATATTTTTCACACTTTTCAAAATAGTACCTTGCTATATCATCAATTCGCTTTATATATTCATTTATACTCATACTGTCAGATTCTGTTCCGAAATAAAATTTACCCTCACTCATTTTCAAATCCCCTTTCGTAGTAGATGATTTTATTCTACTACAAAGTAGAAATTTTGTCATTTATTGCTAATTATTATTTTAATGAATAAAAAACGCCCCTATGCATAGCGTTCCTCGTTTATGTTCATCTGTGCATTGCAGTTATTTATCTTTTCTTCAAGGTACTTTGGCGACGCGTAGTTGTCAATCATGATTGTACGGATTTCTCCAAACTCCGGATTGTTAAAGATTTGCATTTCCTGCATAAAAATAAAACCTCCTTCAAAAATTGTGCTTGAAAGAGATTTCCCCATGTCATGTTTACTGCTGTGCTTCTTCTGACAGTTCCTCAATATTTTCTTTCAGATATCCTGATACCCTGGCATATCCTTCTGTATTGCTTTTTTCATCAAATCCCCTGTATGCTACTCTTGCCGGATACACTTTTTTCACCTCGCCATCCTCCATCTGATATACAATCGCCCATCCAAACAGATGTAATACAGCATTTATCATCCAAAGTAACCCTGTCTCTCTGAATTCCTCCCAGCTCTTTTCTTTTACATTACTCGCATTCATTAATTTTTATCCTTTCTGCCTCACCTTCAATGCTCAGCATACTATAGGTTCCGTCCTTCACCTTTTCCCATACGTCTTTATCCAGAACCTTGAAGCCAATCCACCAGCCCACCGGAAGGATACCTGCAGGAATCCCAATGGCCTGCATTTTTTCTTCTGTAAAAACAATGCTTTCAATCAGGACAGCGGCACCGCCCCTTTCGTGCATTTCCCCGCCTTCCCGGTACAGCTCCACAAACCGGTAGGCCGCATTTTCCAGTTCCTCCGGCTCCACAATGTCTTCCTGCCAGTCTTCGATCAGCTCCCCGTTTACACGCATGGAAACGCTGGCCCATCCGAAGGCCAACATACGGTCATCCTCGGATTTCATGATTTTAAATCTGCCCTTCTGTACTCCGGAGTTCTTATGTGTATTTTCTCCATCTTCTGTTCCGCTTTTTTCTATCAGTTCCGAAAATCTTCTCATACCTGATCCCACCTCTTTTTCACACAAAAAGGACTGCCTTCTGGCAGCCCTCTGTTCATGTTTCATCTGCCGGCTGAAAATACGGACATTCCACATTTTTTCCATTCCATATTTCCGCCGGGATTCCTTTCTCCCTGTTGTACTCTTTGCATGAATATGCATAATCCCCTTCCTGCTTTTTTCTGCATCCGGAACATATGCAATACATATTCAGATGATATTTGTCCGTGACTGCTCCCACAGACTACCTCCTTTCAAAAACCGGCTTTACTCCATACAGGCGGAACAATCCTTCCCATATGTTATCTCCAACTATGCGAAGCGCTTCTTTCTCACCTATGCCTTTTTCCGTCAGTTCAAAAAATATACCCGTATTCTCATCTTTCAACCTCTCATATGCATCGCTGAACTCTTTAAAATCAGGCAGTTTTTCAACTTCTTCGGAATACTTTAACACATATGTACCATCTTTTCCAGTTGTACGGAAAGAATTTGCCTTATAATCTTTCATCAGATAGAGGTCTTCCGGGGATGGCGGAGTTCCGTTTGGATGGTTATGAGTCACGTCCGCGCCCTTCATCTTTAAAAGCTCCACCGTTGTGAACCGTACGGAATCCTCATTTCCCACCTGGGCGAATTTTGCTTTCCCGTTTTTCCCGAAGCATACTGCTGTTTCATAATTCCTTTCTGAAATCTCCCTTTCCACCTGCTGCATATCCTTTCCTCTGTAATCATAATACCCTTCCTCTGACGGATTATTATTGGTAAAAATGCCAAACCTGTCATATGCTTCCTCCGATGTATCCATATCGTTTCCGTCTGCAGAAACATCTGCTGCAGCCATCGGAGGCTCAACCTCAATATATTCCACCGCACAGGCACATCTCGGATGGGCAGGCGGCAGCATGTGGTGCCCTGCAAAAAGTATTTTCCCTCTGATGTCAAAATTATCATCCATGCCAAGTTCCACCCCTTCCAGGGCGGCACACATGTCACATACTGCCTCGTCACCAGATGTGCTCCATCGTTTCATGACCTTTCCAAGCAGGTTCTGCCCCTGAGCCTGGCGGATTCCTTCATGTGCACCACGGTTCCAGGCAAAAGCACTTTCTGTCTGCGCTATGGTCAGCGCCCTCTGCCTGTGCTGTCTTTCCGCATATTTTGCCGCCGCTTCTCTGGCCCGCCGCTCTGCGGTTTCCGGCTTCATCCTCGGATGGTCTTCCTTTAAGGTTTTTATCATATTTTCATAATACCTGAGATTTGCCTTCGCCTGCGGCTCTGTCAGCCCGATACAGGGCCGGATAAATTTTGCCAGTTCATCCACTGTATGGCCCTCTGTCACCTTTTTTGCCAGAAGGGCCCGGATTGCGCCCCTCTGTTCTTCAGAGGACGCAGTAACAAAAACTGCACCCCTCTCCTTAATCCAGTTCATAATACCTGGCGTCTGCATATCGAATTCAAAAGAAAACCCCTGTATAAGCGGCTGGCTCATGGAACCGGCACGCATGGCTTCCTTCCAGAGCGGCTCCAGATGTTTTGTAACAAGCAGGGAGTAGTCCTGACTCCACAGGCGGTACGTTTCCTGATTCAGCGTTCCCGCCATCACCGCCTCACGTAATTCCTGGTAGGAGATGGCATTCTGCTGATCTTTCCAGAAACCGCAGAGAATACGGACAGGTTCTTTCAAATCTCCCTCCAGATAGCTTTTCAGACGTGCCAGGGCTTCCTCTGCATTCCGGCTCCTTACCCTTTTCTGACGCTTTACAGGCTTTTTCCATGCTGTCACAGGCTATCCCCTCCCCAGGCGCTTTTTCGCCTCGTTTATTTTTTCTTCCGGGATTTCCTCCTCATCCGGATTTCCGCCTGCTGCATGCTCCGGCTCAGGGGGCTGGTTCTGCTCCTGCTGCTTCTGTCTTTCACGGTCAGGTTCTCTGGTGTCAGATGTGCGTTCCGGAAGATGGCCCGCCTGCCGGACAAAATCTTCCAGCCCGTCATCCGGTACCAGTACACCGATTCCGGTCATATCTTTTATGAAGGCTGCCAGTTTCTGAATGTCCGCATCCTCAATATCCCCGTGGGTCATTTTCGGGTAATCCGTAATCCCTGCAAAATGCTGCCCGTTTATATCAATCAGGGATGGTATGCCCTGGCTGTTGAAAGTCTCACAGATAATATCCAGAAAAGCACCTGTGGCCATTGCAAACAGTTCTGTCTTATCGGAGCTCAGGGCGAAGCTCCCGACTTTCTGGTGTCCGAGGATAATAAAATCCGCAAGCACTGTCATGGCAATCCTGGTGTCATAGCGGTCTATGGTCACATTCGTATCAAACTGTCTGGAACCCCCGGAACTCAACAGCTCCAGTTCAAATCCATACGGAAGAACGACTCCTTCCATTTCGTCCCGCCGAATGCTTCTGACCATGCTCTCCAGCCCGGCCCTGATTTTCACATTTTCTTCCACGTTGTCATCCCACAGATTCAGCCCATTCGGGCCATGGATGACCGGAAGCCCCGCCAGATCCCTTTCAATGCCAATCCCTTCAATTTCCTGTATCCTCCGTTTGAAATACCATGGGCGGTACGCATTCCTTAAAATGCTCCGTCCCTCCGGGTTCTCCTTATGGCTTTCTGTCCGAAACAGCAGGGCTTTGCTTATTGGTATGGTATATGTCTGAAAGGACGGTGCCGGCATCTGCGTCATGGCCAGCAGATTATCTTCTTCGTCATACTCCCACCGGTACAGGGACTCCTGCGCCCGAATCGGCAGTTTCTTCCAGCCAATCAGGCCATCCTGATATTTACTGGACAGTCGGCTGTCTTTCCTCCGGCCCATACGACGCTTATATACTATTTCGTGAAAACTCCATCCGTAAATGAGAAAAGACAGTATTTCAGAGATCGTGTTTGTCCAGGTATCCTGCATGTCACCCATACAGCTTTCCACAAATTCCGCCGCCTCCTTATCCCTGGCGGTTATCCCTCCCGGCTCCACGTTCCACTTTGCCTGCCTCACCAGCATTTTAATGGCAAACAGCACAGCTCCTGTGATGTCGTCATTCTCTGACATTTCATGGAAGACCGCAATCCCACGCTGCCCTCTTAACTGCGGCAGGAATTCCTCATAAATCACACCGCCATACCGGCGCTGCCCTATGCGGCCCTTTTCCTTACTTCCGGCCACCTGTTCTCACCTCATTTCCAGTAACTGCTCTTTTTCAGCACGCTACTTGCAGGCGGTACCGAATATGTCCCGCCATTTTCAATTTCGTTAAATGCAGAACTGCTCGCATCCACCATGTCCTTGAACTTCGACTGTGGAAAACTCTCCATCTGGTTGAAATACATTTCATTCCATGGGGCTGCCAGTACATCCACATTTCCTTTGTCCATCCCTTCCAGACCAAGCCACTGAGCGGATAATGGCTCAGCCCGTGTAACTTTATCCCCGGATTCCGGCAATATTTTCACCACAAATCCTGACAGGAATTTCAGAAAACTCTCTGCCTGCGCTTTGCCCGCCTGTCCTGGGTCCTGTGGCAATCTTGTGATAACCCTTCCATACTTTGCCCGGTCGGCCATACAGGTCATTCTGATTAACTCTCTTACCTCTGCGGAAGCACAGCGGCGGTTGATAACATCAGCGATTATATACCGGCCATTCTTCCGCTTGCCAATTAATACACCCGCAGTATACGCCGGATCTCCGTTTTCATCTTCTGAAGTTGCTGCCAGGTCCCAGCCTCTCGCCCATAAAATAACATCTGTGGGCAGAGTCTCCAGTATATTAACTTTTGTTCTCCTGAACATCAGACCTGCTGCGGGTTTGATTTTCCAGTTTCCATACAACAACTGCTCCCGTTCGACCAACGGCAGTGCTTTCAGGTTCGCAAGGTAGGACGGGTCATTTTTCAGCAGAATCTTATTATCCTCTATGGTTGAAGCTATAAAAGTAACACTTTTTATATCACCTTCACTGATTCCGGAAGAAATGAGCTCCTGTATGGTGTCAGCCCATACAATCTCTTCACTGACTCTTGCCATGTAACGGATTTTTCCACTTCGCTCCCGCAGAGGATAACCCGTCTCCGGATTAATCCACCATCTGATAAATTCCGCCACCCAACTGTCTGCATCCGGATTACAGGTTGCACGTATGTATGGCCTGACGCCGCATCCGGAACGGTTGCGGGAAAGCATATAAAAAAACTGGCGCTTTGTAAAATGCGTCAGCTCATCATACCCTATCATTGCTATCTGGCTGCCCTGCCACTTGCTCAAATCTTTGTCACCGTCTATATGTGCAAAGCTGACTCTTGCACCGGAACGGAATCTCCAGTGCCTGCGCGGAGAAGTTTTGGGCACTGCGTCATGTATATTTCCATATACTTCAAAGCTGGAATCCCACAGTCCGCCTTCCTGTGTAATCTGTATTGACTGGCGGCGGAAAATGACAGCGCCAAATCCCGGATTTTTTATATGTCTGAGACTTTCCAGCAATAACGCATATGTTTTTCCGCCTCCGGCAGCTCCACCGTAAATTGCAATATCGGCAGGCGTACTGAGAAATATCTCCTGTGGTCCCTGCTGGGGCCCTAATGTCCTTTTCATTCTTTATCACGCCCATTGTCTGGGATATAAATATGCACTTCTTCCACTTCCTCATCAGAATGATTTTCTCCGGACTCAGCGGCTGCCTTCGCTTTTAAAAGGGCAATTTCCGCCTTCTGCTTCTCCGTGGCCATCCCCATATGCTCTGACAGCCACTGCAGAGCCTTCATCCTGTCTGCAAGTTTTACTTTCACACCGTCCCTGCCTTTGGACACTTCTGACAGCAGGGTTCCGTCTACTTCGCTGCTGTTTCTGATATTCACATAGCTCACCTTAATTTCTTCCTGTTCTCCGGTAACCGGATTTTCGACCTTTACATCCCTGTTTCCAAATTCTGTAAAGTCTGTAATATCTGCATATGCAATGTCCATATATTTCTGGAAAATATCTTCTTCGCTGAAAAATTCACGATTCAGCCTGTCCTGTTTTAATTCCTGTATTTCTTTTGCAATTTCCACATTTGACAACAGTTTGTATCCGTGAGCCCTGGCAGTCAGATAATCCACTCCATATGCTTTCTGGTATGCTCTGGTTGCATTAAAACAACGAACATAATAAATACAGAAAAGCTGCTGTTTATCGGTCAGATTCCTGTTTTGAATTACCTCCCTGACTTCGTCCGCCACATCCTGTTTTTCATTCTCTGACTGTTTCCGAACGTTCGCTTTTGCCTTATCCGAACGTTCGCTTTCTTTTTTATTCTGTTTCTTTTTCTCTCCATCCCATTTCTGTGTGGATTTCCACCTGCGGACAGTACCATCCGGAACACCCAGCTTCTCCGCTATATCAACCAGTTTCATACCTTCATGATATAGTTTTTCTGCCTCTATACTGTCCGGGCTTCTTGTCCTTGCCATCCATCACCACCTCACTGTTTGTTTTGTTTCCAAAAAAACAAAAAAAGAGACTTTCCGTCCCTTCCTGTATAATTTTCCTCTGAAACCGTCCAATAATAAAGGCACCGGCTGTTATCCGGCACCTTTATTTATAAACGGGGGAGTATTAACCGCCATGCGCTTCTTCCATGGCTTAGTAACATATTAACACATCATAAACGAACAATGTGAACAAATCGAACAAACTTTTATTTTTCTTTTAAAAATCTCTCCAATTCCATCCTCAAACTGTTTCCGGTTGCCTTTCTTCCCATCTTTTTTGCCACTTCTTCCCATGAAAGATTCTCAAAAATTTTGTACTGAATAATCCTCTGCATTCTTACTGGTATGGTATTCATCCATGCTTCTGTCCGTATTTTTATTTCATTTGCCTGTTTTTTCCGTTCTTCCAGAATCTGTTCCTGTCTGTGCAGGTTCCTGTCTGCCTCGTATCCATACATCAGCCCTGAAATATGGAAATGCTGTGGCTGCCATGGGAAATCCGGATTGCTGCCAGCCACGACTCCGCCCGCTGTCCTGTTCCTTCTGGTTTTCAGTCTCTGTATTTCCTGTTCTGTCTCTTTTACTATGGCACAGGCATCCATATATTCTGATAATAATTTCTTATCCACTTTCTCCCTCCTGCTGCATTTCCACCATATTTCTTATCCTCTCCTCTCTGAGGTTTCATCCCATTCCGGTTCTCCTGCTGCAATCATGGCCGCTGCAACCTCCGCAAGACTTTCATAATCTGCCAGATATGATTCTTTCCGGCCTTCGGGCAGTATTCTGACTCCATCCGGAAAGATATGGTATGCAATCCTTCCACCGCCTCTCTTTTCTGTTCTTCCCTCTTTCTCTGCCCGGCCGAAACATGATTTTATAATATCTGTAACCGCCTCCTGTCCCGTGTCAGGAAAAGTCACCCGGTTTCCTTCCTCATTACTTCCTGTATCACAGAACGGATGTCTTCAAACCTGCTTTCCGGCAGCAGTTCTTTTCTTCCTTTTTTCTTTCCCAACTCCGGCTCCTTTCCCCCTGCCGGAGTGTGCTTTCCGGCAGGGCTGTGTCAGTTTACTGCTGCATGTGATATTGTTTATCCTTTTCAGGGAGATACCTTTTCAATTACTGTCTTTCAGAGGGTCTGCCCGCCGGTTCCACATGGAGGCGGCCTGTTTTCTTTCATCATGGTATGGATTCAGAAAACCTCCACCTGTCAGTCTGAATTCCACTTTGTACATTTCCTGTGTCGACACCCCGCAGTCCTGGCATTCAATTTTAAAGTTACATCCAATGCCATTGTTTGAAGAATGATTGTTTTTCGGTATGAAGGCTGCTTTCCCTCCGCAGAACGGGCATGGCTTTAATCGGAATCCCTCCGGCGTTACCACGGGAAGTTCTGACAGAACCTGTAACTTTTTCGGTTCGCCCACATTTACGTTCTTTACCACATTCATAACATCCTGCCTGTAAATCAGTTCATCCATCTGTCTTCCCTCCCTGCCCTAAATGCTCCACGACTGCAAATTCTCCTTCACTTTCCCTTACAACGCCGGAAATCCCTGTGCACTGTTTATAATGTTTTCTGGCATACTCATAAGCCTTCTCATACGGCTCCTTACATTCAAATCCTGAACAGGTATGGAATTCGCTCCCTTTGCAGAAATTGCATGTATTCATTTTCGCCCATGCTTTCGTCTTCCACTTTATTTCCTCCGACAGCAGTTCCGGCAGGCTGTCCGTGTCTGCCACTTCCATTACCTCTATACCCATTTCACGTGCCGCGTCCATCTCTCCCCGCATCCCTTCAGTGATTCCATATTTTACGCCTGCCAGTACAAAGTTACAGGCTTTCAGCAGTTCCAGTCCGATTTTCAGCCCTGCTGCACGTTCTTCCGGAATTTCCTCATCCAGGCACTGGGTCAGATATAAATGCGGTGTAATCGGCGCCATATGAGCTTCCACGGCTGCTCTTGTAAGCTCTCTGGCGTAGTTTATGTTTCTGACAAGTTCTTTCCCGTCTTTCGCCCGGAACGGACTGCATATGTATAATTTCTTCAATCTGTTTCCCTCCCTGTCATTTCCTCTCTGTATATCCCTTTCAACCATTCTCTGTAACGCCCTGATTCACGGATCAGATCATCCAATAATGGAATGACAGATTTTAAGACTCCGGTATCGTGATTTTTATACATTTTTATCCGGCATTCCGTAATCTCTTCTGTTATGCGGATTATTGCCAGCTCACACTCCAGTGCGGCATCATGCAGTTCTGCCGCATTTATCATACTTTCCATACTTTTTCCTCCGCATCATCAGAATCCTGCATCATCCCACATATATGATAATGGCTTTCACAAACTCTGCTTCTGCCACCTTCTCCTTTATCATCCGGTCAAATTCTTCCTCTGACAGATGGTCATATTCTTCTTTGTCGCATAAATCGTCGGAAAGCCTGTCTTCGTATTCGTCTTTTTCCATCCAGTAATCTTTATAAAGAGTCAGTTCTTTTATCTCTGCTCCCCCTGCTTCTGCCTGCTCATACGGGAATTCACCGCTCCATGCTTCCTCCCCGCAGAAAATCAGGAGCGGTAAGCCCGGATTTTCCATGATAAGTTTTCTTAATGTGGCTGTGTCATTTAAAGTACAGTTTAATTTTGTGTTATTCATATGCGCTCTCCTTCTCTTTTCATGTATTTCAGCCCGTTTTTATAATCTTCGAATCTTTCACAGGCGCTGAATATTATTCTGTTATTCACCCAGCGCTGCAAAGCCCGTACCCTGCTGCTTCCTGTTAAATTCTGTTTAGAGTAAACCATCACATACGGATCATATCCCAGATCTTTTATGGTATATATCCGTTCCAGATCCTGCTCCTGGGTAGTGTCAAAGTTCACCAGCACATATACTGTCATTTTTCTTCGGTCCCACCCGGTCAGTTCTTTGAACATTTTCAGTTTTGGTATGATTACCTTCCCATCCTCATATCTGTCCCATGCAAAGTGAATGTTTTTTATCCGGATGCGCTTTATCATCTCCGCCTGTTCTTCCGTCATAAGGCGAATGTCGACGCCCTGTGAAAAGTCCACCCATGCCCGGCTGTCAATGAGCTGCTGCAACATATCCTTCCATTCCCTGCAGGCAGTCGGGTTCGGATCAAGCAGGACAATGTTTTTCTGTCCCTTCCAGAACTCTGACAGGTCAGCAGTTTTATAAGCCTTTCTCCCTTCTTTTGCTCCCACATGGCAGAACTCACACCCTCTCGGACAACCCCGGCTCAGAAAGCCATACGCAGTATCCTGTGTCAGCTTCGGATATAAGCTGTAATCCGGGTATACATGCTCAACCTCATACGGAAGCTGTCTGTCATTTTCTGTATGGTAGACCTCTTTTCCGTTTTCAGGGCTGATGCAGTATCCGCTTCCGCCTTTTATAACTTCCCTTGCATTAATGTGATAAGGGCAGTCCGCTGTGAAACTGAATACCTTTGAAATATACGCCCGGTCCACGGTCGGCGCCGGGAATCCGTGCACTGCCGGTATATACCATTCCACAGTATCGCCCTGCTGTTTATGCCACGCAGACAGTTTCATCAGGGGAAGACTGGGGAAGTTATGATTATCAATATCTATTAATGCTATTTCCATACGCTCACCTGTTTCATTCAACGCCACCTGATTTAACGATTCTTTTTGCTTCTTCAATCTCTACTGCAAGATTGCAAGGATAAAAAGTCTTTTCAGATAATCTGCATCGATCAGTCTCATTTTCCTTTACCTCTTTCTACTTCTCTGAAAGCTGCTTACAGGAAATCTTTCAGTGTGTCTTCCAGCATTTCTCTGTCTTTACGATATATGGCAAAAATGATTTCTTCATCCACCTGTACGATAGCGTCGATAATCTGTTCGATTGTATATTTTTCTTCATTCATTCTTCATTTCCCTGCGTTTCCACGATATTTAATATTTTTTCCACTGCTTTTTCCCAGAATATACAGACAAAGTCATCAAGTGTTGCAAATTCCTTCTCATCAGTCAGCCCTATCTCATCAGCACTTCTCACCTCTGTTTCCATACCGGATTCGTCCAATACTTCCAGTGTTTCACATACGATTTCAGAAACCGTTTCCTCTGTCCCGCTGTATTCACAGCCGAGGGAGAGGACTTCCCTTAACTCTTCCATGTCTTTTTCTGATAATCTTCCCATTTTCGTTTTCCTTTCTTCCTTTTATTTGTTTTTCCGGAACTTCCTCCGGCATTCTTCATCATCTGACGCAGAGCAGCCATCCTCCCAGCAACTGTCGTTGTGATTGTATTTTCCGTGAATACAATCCTCACATCTATACGGTATAAACCGGCCTTTCTCCATGCCATCACCCACTTTCCTTTACTTTTTCAAGTCTGACTGCCCACACCCATGGATTGGCTTCCCATCCATATAAGTCAGTTTCTTCTTTCCGGATGGTGGAGTTCCAGAGTTCCCGGAAGATGTTCTGTGCCTGCCAGAATGCATTTTCCGGATCGTTAAACGCTTCCGGCCTCAGTACAACCCCTTCCATCAGAAAATCTTCCAGATGCATATCCTGCAGACGCTCCACCCTTACATCCTTCACTTTCAGGAAGATACGTGCTGCTCTTTTCGGCATGTGTATGGAAGGATGCCAACAGAAGCGTTCCGGGCATGGATGGCCCGCACGGTATATAAAGCAGCCTTCTGAAACTCTTTGCCTGTCTTCGTATGTTATCCGGCCTTTTTTTGCAGGTTTCATTTTCCTTCTGGCATTCGATACAGGGCATGAAATTCCATGTCTCCCGGACATACAGAATATCTCCCGGCCTGTATGGAGGTTTCACATTCAGGATATGGCCTCCGTATGCTTTCGTTCCGAATCCAAACTTGCCAATATCCTTTTTATCTCCATCCACACAGTAACCCAGTCTGTGAATCATATCCTTTTCCGGCTGCGGCTTCACCAGACGCCTTGTAACGCCCTTTCTCCCTTCCAGAATTACCTGCACCATGTCTGTGTTAAACAGAACCGGTTTTGCCTCTTTTAATAATTCTTCTTTTATCATCTTTTTATCTCCGCTCTCTGGCTGCCGACCGGAACATCATCAGCAGCATTTCCGACAGTGGCTTTTCCCTGTCTTTTCTCTTCGCCTTTTTTACGGATTTCAGATCATACCATTCACCCCGGCGATTCATTCCATCCGGAACATACACGCCAACCCCGTAAGGTATCATATGGCTTACTCTGACAAATACTTCCTCAGGCATGACATAGTAATTAAAATCGCCTATGAAATTATGCCCGTTCTTTGAGCGGAAATCTTCTACGGATGACTTCACTTCATAACAGTAGAAATCTCCCTTTTCAATACCTGAAACGGTATTGTTTACCGGTTTGAATTTCATAAAGTCCACCCGGACTGCATTTTCTGTAGCGTAGTCAAATGTAACTTCCTTTGCCCAGTAAATGCGTGTATCGTTATTCGGATCTATATGTTTCTGAATCGACAGAGATAATAATTTTGTATTTTCCGGCCTGCTTCTCAAATCAAAACTTCCTTTCTATGGCCTGTCCGCAGTATATACAGTATCTCATGTCATACTCTTCCAGCAGTTCGCTGTTAAATTCTGTATGGCAGCATGGACACAGGCCAAATGCTGCATCATCCATCACTTTCTTTGGCACCTGCCTTTCCCTTGCCTCCCGACATTCCTCCACCGTTCCGACTGCTTCATACTTTTTAAATTTTTGAATTATTACTGCTATTTTTGCAAGCTCCAAACCGGTCAGACTACGTTCTTTCAGAGCTTTTAATTCCCTGACCGTCCCAAGCTCCTGATACTGCTGCACTTCCTCCAGTGCTTCCACCGTCATCTGCATGACTGCTGCATAATACTGATACAGTTCTTCATAAGTTTTCATTCTTACCGGACAGTCAAGCCCCGGCCCGACCAGCCTGCCCATGCCTGCGGCGTTTACATCCAGATTCTCATACGCTTTCTTCATAAATTCCAGCGTCTGTATGGCTTCCCGGTACATCTGCTCATCCATCTGTTTTTCCTCCTTTCACTACGACAAATTTTTTCTGGTTGCGTTCAGCTCCATAATCCGACAGCACAAATCTGCTGCATTCCTCCTTACACCCGTTCAAATCACCTGGGTTCCCTGTATACTCCTGACAGTCATCACAGTTAAAACAGGGGGCCCCCATTTCTTCCGGTTTTACAGTCCTCCATAGTTCCTCTGCATTATCGGAACAGTACTGGCACAGGCAGTTTGCACACCGGGTTACCGGATTCTGTATTTTATGGAAAATCTGTTCAAACAGCATTTTTGGCTTTTCCATAAAATCAAATATATCCATCTGATTATCCATCTGTTTTTAATAATTCCGGATTGTCGAAAATGTTGCCGATAGCCTCAAGCGTCCTGTATCCGTTTTCCTTGCAGTTATCATATTGCCACAACGGAAAAATCAGCCCTTTACTCAATACATTGTCCGTCTTTGAAATTTCAACTCCCCACTGGTGCTTGTCATTCCATAAAATACGGACAATGTTGTCACCATCTCTGCAAATATCCCCCTCGAAAATCTTCCTGCAGTTCCTGTCAGCCAAGCCTGTGTACTGGCAGACGGTTTCCGGATCAACAGTGTGCATTTTCCCGCTAATTTCAGCAATAAAATACACATCTTTATACATCCCGCATATAGCACTTCTCTTTTCCTCCTGGAATGCATGGATGAAAGAGCCTTCCACCCACTCACCGCTGTCCGTGCTTTTCGCCCGAAATAAGATTTTTCTTTCCATTATCATTTAACCCCCTTTCCTGCCTGCCCCTCATGGCAGCAGCTGCCTGAAAACCGCCATCAGCACATCTTTTACAATGCTGTTTCCTGCCTGTTTATACAACTGGCTGTTACTGTTTACTGCCTCCGCCTTATGGAAATCCTCATCTGAAAACCCCATCAGCCGCCAGCATTCCAGGGGCGTCAGCTTCCTGATACTGTATCCCCTTTTCTCAAACACCATGTTGTTCTTCTGAACTCCTGTCAGCGCATTGCAGAGCCCATGGCTGTTTTCCTCCAGCCTCTGCTCCGTGGGGATACCGGCAGTACGGTCTGTCGGCCTGTCCGGATTCCTGCCGACACTGCGGACAATGGTTTTCGGCTCCAAATTCCCGCCCTGGCATGTGTCAAGCGTCGGGGCAATCCCCCTCCCGTCATACACCCTGCCGCGCTGCGGGTTATCCCATTTCCCGGAGTTTTCCAGATTCCCGGCCTGCACCACTCTTCCAACTTCCACTACTCCGGTATCATGCTTTCCGGATTTCAGGCACCTTGCGTACCGGCACATGTCCCTCTGAAACCTGTCTGAAACCCCGGTATAAACGCTTCCTGCAATTTCCTTCTTCCGCTCTGCCACACCGTTCCCGCATGACCTCAGATTTGATATGCCCCGGCTTCCTGCAGTAATACAGTTTGCCACTGTCTTCCCTGCCGGCATATTTTCAGTCAGGTCAGTAAATACCTTTGGCTCATTCCCTTCCATTTCACATCCTGCCCGTCCCGGAAGCATCCCGTCCGCAGCCAGACGGTCAAGCAGTTTCCTGGCTTTTTCCGTCCGGATGTAGAAACTCCCGCTGACTTCCTCTTCCAGATAGTCTTCCAGCTTTCTTTCCAGCGGCAGTTTCTGCGGGAATCTGTAATTCCATCTGCCCAGCAGGCTTACCATGAATGTCCGCTTCCGGTTCTGTGCGACGTCGTAATCTTTCGCGTTCAGATCCTGCCAGTAGCTGGAATATCCCCTGCTTTTCAGGAAACCAATCCATTTCTGGAAATCTTGCATATTGGCTTTTGAATGAACCTGCGGTACATTCTCCATCAGCAGCACCTGGGGAAGTTCACTGCATTCATTCAAAAGCCTTTCCACTTCCCACAGCAGTCCGGACCGTGTACCACTTCCTTTTGCCATTCCTTTTTGTTTGCCGGCAACAGATAAATCCTGGCACGGGAAAGAGTATGTCATGATATAACAGAACCGGTCCGTGCTGCAGATTCCCAGCCCGGCACCGTCCAGCTCCCGGATGTCTGCTGTTTCAAAGCCCGTGCCATGGATGGCATTGTAACTTTTTACTGCAAATTTATCCGATTCCACCACCCTGTAATGTTCAAAGTCGGCTCCAAGGTCCCGCAGGGCCATTGCCTGGCTCCCGATTCCGGCAAACAGTTCAATCAGGCGGATAGGCTTTCCTATCCGGAATTCCGGCAGCAGAAAATCATAAATATTCATCTGCCCTTCCACCTTTCCGTCACTTCCTTCCCATAATCCTGAATGCTCATCTGTTTCTGCGGTTCAAAATTCATCCACAGGGGTTCCCTTTTTCTGCTCCGCGACTGTGTATAACATAACACTTCTTCTTTATGCCAGCCTTTCAGTATGTCGTTATAAAGGTCCGTTTCATAACCGCTGATCAGCAGCGGTCCTTTATGCTGCACTGCTGCATTCAGCAGTTCCACATGGCTGTCTTCGTCGTACATTTCGTACTTGTATTGCTTTCCATGTCTTGTGCCGGGCATGTAAGGAGGGTCAAGGTAGACAAGGACTTTCTTATGATTGAAACGCCTCATCACCTCCACTGCCGGCCGGTTCTCAATCTGCACGCCCCGGAGTCTTTCTGCTGCTTCCATAATCCTTTCCGGAAGACTGCACCAGTCACCGGCCGCATAGGCACGCTCCCGTCCCTGTATGTCATTTTTCCATCCCACCTTTTCCCCGTTGGTGCGGAACCCATGGCTCATCTGAGCACGGATATAGAAATGCACTGCTTTCTGCAGGCTGTCCTCCGGAACTGCTGCATATGTATCTTCGTATATCTGCCTGGCATATGGCGTCCAGTAAATCTCATGGGCCAGCTTCTCCGGGTCATGTTTTATCCATTCAAACAGGTTTGTGACATTCCCGTCCAGGTCGTTCACCGTTTCAATGTTGGAACGGGGCTTGCGGAAAAGGACTGCCCCGCTTCCGAAGAAGGGTTCCAGGTAACTGTGGTGTTCCGGAAAGAAGCTGATCACCCAGTCAGCAAGGGCCCATTTACTTCCGGGATATTTCAGTATCGCTTTCATAACTATTCCTCATAGGCACTTTTCTCTGTTTTTGTCCTGGTAACTTTGATTTTATCTTTCGCGGTCATGCTTATTTCCGCCTTTGTCCCGTTCCCGATTTTTATGGTTGCCCCCTGGATTTCCAGGTCTCCAATAACCTCCACAATTTCATGCATGAGCTGCTCTGCCCGTTCCGGAACGGTTTCAAATTTATTTCCTTCACCAAACAGGAATGTAATGCGGTTATGCGCGCGCTCCTTCCGCCTCTTTCTTCCGGTATAAAACTCCGCTTCCGTACAGTTACAGGTTTCTGTTACCAGTTCGTCCACTTCTTCATCCGTCCATTTCATCAGGACTTTTTTTACTGCCGCCTGCCCGCAGAACTTACAGGCCCCTGTCCTGGTCTCCATGGGTTCCCCGCATTTTTCTTCATCCACCACCATATCTTTCAGCATATGATTTCCTCCTTTCCGTGTCCTGCTGCATAATGAATATCTGCATTATCCTGCTGCACAGGCTGTCACAGGACTTTCCCGTTTTTCAGGGTGCAGTTATTTTCCAGCTCCATCTCCGCCCCTGCTTCCAGCTCCATGTATCCCTTCAGCACGTTTACCGCTTCTTCTGCAGAATAACAGGTGCATACAAAGTGCCCGGCTTCTGCCATCTCTTTTAAGAACTCCTTCTGGCTCTCCTGCTTCCTCCCGTCCCCGTACTTCATTTCCACATACAGGCCATGGTATATCCCGTGCGGATAGGGCAGGCAAAGGTCGCTTACGCCTGATTTCACTCCCATCTGTTTCAATTTTACCGCTTCCGCTTTGTTTCTGCTTCCACCGTTCGGGATGTGGTGCAGCCACTTCAACTCCGGAAAGCGGGTGGTATTATACTGCGCCCACTGAATAACTGCGATCTGCTCCGTGTCTTCACTGCGCATGGCATTTCTCACATTCATCTGTCCCGTTCCTCCTTTTTTTCAGCCTTTCTTCTTCATAATGCAGATAAGACATTCCTGTGTAAGGGTTTACACCGCTTACCACGGAATCCGGCACGATATAAAATCCGGGCGTCGGTTTCGGCCCTTCTTCGATCAGCTTCCGGACTGTCCACCGGTGATACTTCTTCTTCTCCGGCTGAGGGCGTACCAGATTCCTGGATGGATGGTACTGTTTTATCTTCCCGTCCGCGTCTGTCCCGTCAAGAGGCGGCTTTACCAGATAGGCCGCCAGCCTCCGGAACCCTCCCGCTTCATAGGCAAGAGTGAAGTCCACCCCGCCCTGTTCCCAGTTTTTTTTCAGGATCAGATCTGCATCCGGGATACGGTTTAACAAAATATGTATATGCATCCCACCCCGTTTCCCGATTTCCAGGCGGTAAATGAATTTAAACATCTGCTCTCTTTTCTTATAGTCCTTTCTGGTTTTATCCAGAAACTTTTTCATGTGTCTTTTCGCTTCCTCAGTCTTTATCCGGGTGCCCTTCGGATATTTCAGGGTGATCCAGTAATCGTTTTCCCCGAAGTTGGCCTTTATGAGCCTTCTGACTTTCTTTTCCCGGTTCCTCTGGTTCTGCTGCCGGATCTGCTCCGGTGTGGGCTTCTTCTTTTTCGCCCTCTTTTCCCCTTTCGCTCCATAATTTCCCGGATATTTATACTCATACTCTATGGAATTTTCGAAATACCACGTTTCCTTCCAGTACATTCCATGTCTTTCCTTTCCGATTTCTGTCCGGCTTTTAATTCCGGGCCTTCCATTCCTTCCGGTTCGGACATCCGGGAGCCTTCTGCCAAGTTTAATATCCTGATACTGCCGGCAAAGGGCTTCCCTGCCCGTTTTTCTGTTTGACAGGACAGTACTCACATGGTATACTGTATACAGATAAGTTCTGCAGACTTACCGTGTGTTCCGGGGCATTCATTGGTGGTGAATGCCCCTGTTTCTTTTCCTGCCCTTTTCCCGTGTGGCCTCTCGTAAGATTCCTGCCGCGCTTCTTTCTCCGGTTATCTCCATGCCGCCCGCTTCCTGCTTTTACGCTGCGGATAGACTTTTCTGGCAAATGTCCGCCCGTATTCGTCTTCCCGCAGGACTATTTTTCCGTAATCCCTGTTTCTCTTTCTGGCGGAAGTATGATGATAATTCCCCTCCGGGTCTTTGTAATAACGGATGTAATTTTTTCCGTTATCATAAATTCCGATAAACTCCCAGCTTTCCGGTATTTCTCCTTCAAAATACTGAGACTGATTCATGATTTTTTCTGTAAGCATTCTGTGTCCTCCTCTCCATGCATTTTTTCCAGAATCCGTATTTTCTCCAGTTCTTCTCGTTCCTGAACTGGCTTCTCGTTTTCTCCGGCCCATGCCTCATACTGCCTCATCCGCACTTCTTTCAGACGGACGTTTATGACTTCCTCCGTCAGAGCCCTGATGTTTTCAGAAATAGCCAGCACCTGGTCTTCCTTCTCCCATCCGTTCAGGATTGTTTCTATCGACGTTGCCAGGAGTCCCCACGCCCCGCAGGTTTTTGTTTCTTCCACTCCCTGTCCGGATTCCGGCAGGCTTCCGGTTATCATGGCTTTTATGTACTGCACTGGAACGCCGCATTCCAATCCATTCTGAATCATCTCTGCCTTTGCAGCTTCTTCCATCAGACAATGATACAGCTTCTGTTTTATCTCTACATTTGCATTCTGTATGTTCTCCATTAAATTCATACGTTCTAATCCTCCTCTGTCTCCGGCATATATTGTCCTGCTGCATATACTCTTACCATCTTTCCCATGGCCTTCCCGGCTGCTGCATACAATGATTCTTCTGTATCTGCTCCGTTCGGCTTCTGCAGGTTTTCCATACAGGCAGCTTCTCTGGCTGTTCCAATGGCCCTGTTCAGTCTGAATTCTGTCCGGATGCAGAAAAATACTGCTGCAATCAGACCAGTGCACAGGGAAATCATTACATTCCGGTATTTATGCCTGTCCATTTATGGCACCCACTTCCCAGCCGGTTACTCTTCCATTGTGAAGTACCGGCCGGATGTCCTTCCGGCTCAGGCGTTCCACGTCTTCAATAGCACTGAGCCTGTCCAGGACTCTACATGCCTCCTGGTATCTGCCATGTCGAAACAGATCTTCCGCTTTCTTTTGAATGCAGAATCGTTCCATCTTTTTTTCCATTTCTGTTTTCATAATCTTCCTTCCTACATGGTTAAAAGACGCTGCTTTTCTTCCCCATCAACTCCGAAAAGTTCACACAGGGAAAGCAGATCTCCGTAGCTGAACGGATCAACCGATATTTTTTCGTTTTTATTCTTTTTTCTGTCCGGAATTTTCAGCATCTGAGAAACCCTTGACTGAGATACTCCAAGGGCATCAGCAACATCCTTCTGTCGTTTTCCGGTCATTTTCATCTGATGCTGAATCCATCCTTTTAAATCCAGCATCTTGTATTCTTTTTTCTTAACAGACACTCTTGGCATCCTTTTTCACCCTCTCCCTTGCCATAATATTACTGGCCTCATTTATACTTTTCTGAAAACGCATCCTACTTATAAAAATCAGTGCGTAAATCTGCTCATTTGCTGGAAGGATTCGCCCTTCCTGTTGATTCTTTCTTTCTCCTGTTCTATAATCTGTATACAGGCTGCTGCAACAGCCGAGTACATAAGAATTATGGAGAAGTTATAATGATTACTGTAAATGTAGTGGAACTATTCATGAAAGCAGCTGAACTTCTTGTGGATGGTTATGAAAAAGTCGAACTTCTTGAAATTGAGGGAGACAAAGACTCCCCTGCTTTCCTCTCTTTTTCTGCGCTTGATGAAGATAATGGAGAAAGTGTCGATTATGAAAGCATTGATGATTGCCTCAATGAGGAAGAATTTCTCATTCCTGTCTCGCCAGACTCTATAGCTCCATACCCAATGACGCTGAATGACCTTTCTCTTGTTGCGCATGCTTTCTCAAACGCTATTGAAAACTGTAAAACTTGCCTAAATGATAAAACCATTTCTGCAGAATTACGAAGTGAAATTATGGATTCTATAAAAAGGTTTGATTCCTTTAATAATAATTTAATTTCCTTTTTAAAAAATTTCCAGTAATTCAACGTCATAGCTCATTTTTCTGCCAGAAAAGCGGTTATGTTTTCCTGCTGCTTTTCTGGCTTCCATTACTGCCTTTTGAAAATCCTCCATTCTTCCTTCTATCCTTACTATTGCATGGATATCTCTCTTTTTATTTGATACAACCCTTTTCATTTGTTTAATTTCAATAGTTTTATATCTGCGTTTATATTTCATTTTCTCTCCAAAACGCTTTTCTTCTTTTATATAAATCTTCCTCATCCTCCCTTCTGTATCCTCATTTTTGAAGATTTTACTATGTTCCACTTTTCTCCTTCTGTTCCTGAATTTTTTCTGGCTCTCTGGGTCGCAGAAATTTATCTGTGTTTACTCTCAGTACGCGACAGGTACTTCTTTACTTAGTTCAATTATATTGAACATTCTGGTTAAAAAAATAATCCATTACCTCATCAGATGGAATCTCAAGAAGTCTTGCAGCCTTCATAATTTCAGGCTGTTTCCAGAAAACCTTGCAATTCATTTTAAGGCTCAGTGTCCTATCTGACCACCCCATAGCCACCGCAAAATCTTTTAACGCCCCATACTTCTCAATAATCCTTCCACGAAGTTTTCTATAATCGTAAGCCAATCCATCACCTCCTTTGTTCAATTTTTTTGAACATCTTAATATTAACACGACTTTTATAATGCGTCAATATAGTTTGTTCAATTTTTTTGTATTTTTTGTATTTTGTGCTTGAACTTTTGTTTAATTCATGTTATATTGCAAACAGAAAGGCGGTACAAAACATGAAAAAAGAAAGCACTGCTACTCGTTTAAAACAAATAATGAAAGAAAGGCAACTCCGACAAGTAGATATATTAGAAAAATGCAAACCATTTTGTCGGAAATTTGATGTCAAATTAGGAAGAAATGATTTAAGTCAATATGTCAATGGAAAAGTTGAGCCAGGTAAGGATAAACTTACTGTTTTGGGAATGGCGTTAAATGTAAGTGAGGCATGGCTTATGGGATATGATGTTCCAATGGACAGGACAGCTTCTCCAAAAGAATCCTTTCCTAAAATCATGGAGTTTTACGAAAGGTTAAATGACATCGGAAAGCATGAGGCTACAAAGCGTGTAGAGGAACTCACTCACTTTGAAAAATATACTACGCCAGAACACCTGCTACTGAATGCTGCTCACGAACGTACTGACATAGAAATAACAGAAGAAATGCTGCAGTATGATGAAGATATTATGGATGATGAAAATTTTTAGGGGAAAACTCGTAAAGAAAATATGCAAAAGAAGGGGTTGACTTCATATGTCATTAAAAAATTTTTTAGCAAATATAAGTGATTCATTAAACAAACTAATTGCTGAAGGTGAAGTGTATCAGCAGCAAAAAGAATTACAAATTCAGGAAAATATTAAAAATGCTGGTGATTTTTTTATTAATGGTTATGGTGAAAAATTTCACTGCAGCAATGAACAGTATACACGTTTTCAACGTTCTTTTTCCTTTGTGGATATGGGGCAGGTTCTTTCTGTAAATAGAAAGAAAATGTCTATGAAAATTCGTTCTTCTCGTGATCCAAAAAATATATATGTTACTTCCATATCAGATTGTAGTTGCGAAGACTTTAAGCGACGTAATCTTCCATGTAAACATATGTACAAACTTGCCTCTGAGCTTGGCATAGTAGATGCCAGTTGGGATCTATCTGGTCTCTCAGTAGAGTTGAAAGAACTGCTTGACTCGTTATCTCCAACTGCTGTCAGCACACTTATTCGTTTAATGGGTAATCACCGTCATACATATAAATTTGAAGTCAATAAAAGAACCGCTTCTCCATTAGTAAAATGTGGTTTATTGATTGAGAATAATAATTATCGTCTGATTCTCGATAAAAATTACAAAAAAAATGAGCTTTTAGCGTTTCTTTCTTCTGCTCCCTGTCCTGTCAGTTCCAAAGATAAGAAACCGGAAATTATTAATTATATAGTCAATAATAATCCTAAACTATTAAAAGCGCTTTGTGATAAATACTATACCGTTTCATTTTCTGATCTCATTAATAATAATTTTGACTATGTATATCGTTACTGCAAAAATTTATAAGAAGCATTTATCTGGATATAGTATATTTATTGGAGGGTATATATGGATTATACAGAATTGCTCATGGAGGCAGATGGTAATCATTTAATCACAAAAGAAAAACCTTTAAAATCCTGTGCTGGCAGGATTAAGGGTAACAGGATTGCTATTAAAAGCACTTTGACAACAACGGAAAAGAAATGCGTGCTCGCGGAAGAACTTGGGCACTACTACACTACTGTCGGATCTATACTAAATCAGGACAGTGCTCAAAACCGCAGGCAGGAGCAGCAGGCCCGGCTCTGGTCTTATAATAAACTGATTGGTTTAAACGGTATTATAAATTCCTACCGGCATGGATGCCAGAATCTGGCTGAAATGTCTGAATATCTGGAAGTGACGCAGGAATTTCTTTCAGAAGCCATCAAAAAATATCGCTCAAAATATGGCATATTCACTACGCTGGATAATTACATTATTTATTTTGAACCAGAACTGGCTGTGATTGAAATATACTGAAGTAGTTGGAAAAGTCAGAGATACATTAAAATAAAAACTCTCTGTTTTTACATGGAACAGAAAAGGCTCCTGACATTATTAATATCAGGAGCGGCAAATATACCAGTATCAAAAAGGGGAGACATCTGATATATCTGCTGTATATATTATAATGCCCTTGTATTTGATAGTCAAATAATTTATTTTATATTCGGATTAAGTATGCTATATAGAAATCATATTTAGAATAATGTGGATTTTTTAAATGCAATAGTAGAAAATATATTGATTTCTGGCAAATTCCTAATTTCAAAATTCAAAAACAACTGCATAAAATTGACACACAATTTACAAAATGTTAATATGGTTATATAAGAGAAAATAAAGCAAAGGAGGGTAAAGTATGGTTAGCGCATTGAATGTAGGAAATACCGTTCTTAATAAAGCATTTGCAGAGAATATAGATATTACCCCCATGAAATTGCAAAAAATAATTTATTTCATATACAGAGATTATTTAAAAAAAACCAATGATTCATTATTTGATGAACGATTTGCTGTATGGAAATATGGTCCTGTCATTCCAAGTATTTACACAACTTTTAAACACTATGGCTCAAATGCAATAAAAGAATATGCTACAGAAAACGATGGAAAAACAGTGCTTATTGTAAATACGAATAATTCCCCCAACTTTAAAGGGGTAATTGAAAATGTATGGGAGAATTGTAAATATCTGGATGGTATATACTTGTCATCTCTTACTCACCAACAAGGAAGTGCCTGGAGAAAAGCATATGACAGAAACGACTCTTATCTTTCGGACGAAGATATAAAATCGGAAGAGGTGAGCTTTTGAGTAAGATAGAATCAAAAAAAGAACAAACAACACCAGCAGAACCAGAATTACCAAAGCAGGAATTAGATGAGCCTTTTGATTTAAACACCACATCTGATAAAATGTCAACACAAAAGTTGGAAATAAGTGAAAAAGATAAAGACAGAAAAGAAAAACGTTACTTTAGTGCTTTTAAGTTAATAATCGGATGCCTGATTTTTCTCGGAATAATTTATGCTGTAGAAGTGTATACAAGTTATACGTTATCGAAAGGGTTAAGTGGTCATACAGACGGAATTATAGAAATTATAAAAACTCTTTTATTTACACTTAGCGGCTATTTGTTCGCAAGAAAAGAAGATAATGACTGATTATACTTTTTAATATAATGTAAAAACCATCCGGCGTTGGTAGCACCGGACGGTTTTAAATAAATTATGCCCTAAAGGCGGTATATACTTTGCAAGAATAGTATATCATCTTTAGGGCAGCCATGCAAGCATTTTTTTTGCTGGCTGTTATTTTTATACGCTTTTTTAGGAGGATGATACTATGAAGATTGAGAAACTGCCATCCGGTTCCTATCGGATCCGGAAAATGTACAAAGGAGAAACATATACTGTAATATTTGACTGCAAGCCAACTCAGAAAGAAGCTATGCAGGCCATGGCAGAAGAATTGGACAAGGTTCAGGAAAAACGTAACAGTATGACATTCCTGGCTGCTGCAAAAGAATATATAGAATTAAAGAGGAATGTAATTTCTCCCAGTACCATAAGAGGTTACTCTACAATTATAAAACAATTGCCGGACTCTTTTACGGAGCAGAATGTCCATGACATCACTGCCATGGATGTGCAGGCAATTATTAATCGAATATCAAAAACCCACAGTCCGAAAACCGCAAGAAATTATCACAGCTTTATATCAGCTGTTTTAGGCGTTTTTTATCCAAACCTTAAACTTAATACCACGCTTCCGCAAAAAGTAAAAACTGAGCCTTATATACCCTCCGACGAGGATATCAGAAGGATACTTGCGTTTTCGGCGGGCACGCAGTATGAAATTCCGATTATTCTGGCCTGTTATGGTTTGAGACGGTCAGAAATATGCGCTTTAACTGTCGAGGATATACAGGGAGATATTGTGAAAATCAGTAAAGCGAAAGTTCAAAATGAAAATCGCGAATGGATTGTAAAAGGCACAAAAACCACCGCCAGCACAAGAGATGTTATTATCCCCGCTGAAACTGCAGATAAAATCCGACAGCAAGGATATATTTACCGGGGTGCACCTGGCCGGATTACTGCTTTCCTGCATTCCGCACAGGACAAACTTGAAATACCCCGATTCTCCATACATAAACTGAGACACTACTTTGCTTCCAAAATGAGTGCGCTGAAGATCCCGGATGCCGACATTATGAAGATGGGTGGCTGGGAGACGGATCACATTATGAAGTCCGTATACAGACATTCCACACTTGACAGAGAAGAGGCTGCCAAAAGAGAAGCTGCTGAAAAATTACGGAATGCTATTTTCTCCTGACGAATCATGACAAATTCCATGACAAAAAAAATTATTATTATTGCTAATATGGTATAAATAAAACTGATAAAACACCATACAAAAACAGCCGCAAACCTTTGATTCTACTGGAAAATCCTTAAGTTTGCGGCTGTTATCCGTAAAAGCGATAGACGGGGCTCGAACCCGAATATATAAACGCTATATTTATTATACATGCGCACTATTTATAAAATTGTGACAAATTCTGTGACAAATTTCAAATATGTCATAATTCCAGAAAGGGCAGCTATTAGCCTTTCTTTTCTTAATTTTAATTCAAAACCGACTGCTCTCTAAGCTACTATTCGGACGCATAATAAAAAAGAGAACAATCCAGTCAGGGTTTCTCTCCGTTTTTTCAGGCACCTGAGCTATAAACTTCGTAACCATCACTGCACTATCAGCTTTCCCTGTTTTTGAAAGTTTCAAATAAAATTTTTAATTTATGTCTTGACATTACCACGTTTACGTGGTAATATATAATCATCAAAGGAACGGAGGGCAAAAAAGATGAGAAAAGAAAAAAAGGAAGAATTAAGAAAAATAATGATTCGCGCATGGGAAATCAAGCGCGAAGACAAAGACAATGTTTTTGCCCTCTGCCTGAAGATGGCATGGTCAGAAGCAAAAGCCTCTGAAAGAATAGCCATTAAATATTGGTTTCAGAGGAAATTGGAAGAAGAGAATAACGCCTACATTTACAACTGGGAAAACACAGTTGTAAGAGAAACAGAAAAGGCAATCCTTCTTCCGATAACCTTCCAGACAAGGTATGGAAGGGAATTCAGAAAAAACTGCTGGATTCCGAAAAGCTGCCTCGGAAAGGAAGAGAAAAAAGGCGTGGTTGTTTTAAGAATAGCTTAGCCCCCGCCCGTCTCTGCCGGGTAATGCGGGGAGAAAGGAAAAAAAATGAAAGTAATTAAAATCGGAGCGGAAGAGCTCCGTATAACCGTAGAAGTTTTGAACTTCTACGCAAGCCATAATCACTTCGGATTCTCAGAATCCGAAGTGGAGGCTATCAAAGAAGCCTCTTCCATCATGGCTTCTGAATATGAGCACGAATTAGACCAGGAGGCTCATTCAGAAGTGACGATTGAGATGGAAGAAGGCCGGGAGATTTCTCTGACAGAATGGGCAAGGAGGAACGGTATCGACCCGTCGACCGCCAGACACAAGGCGTTAAAGGGAGGATTTAAGACAGCCCGGAAAGTCGGAAGGGACTGGATGATAAATGAAAACGAAAAAAAAACAGACAACAGGCGGAGGAAAAATTATGGACAGAAATAAAATTTTAGAAGAATTATTATTAAAGAAAACAGGACGTACCTTCTCCGGGAGCTCCATCTGGGAAGAAATTGAACGTGCCGCAGGAGAAACTGGCGAAGGCAGCCACTGGATTGCCGGGCAGGATAATACTCTTGAAAAATGTGAGTATTATGTTGAAATCAAAAGAAGTTATGACCCGGATTTCGACCAGTGGGAGACTTCCATTTCACTGGAAGAAATAAAAATAACGGATAAAAAAACCGGGGAATCCGTGTATGTGTTGGTACACGGAGCAGAATTATAAAAAGGAGGCCATTTATGAACAGAGAATATTATAAAAATTTAAACATAGAATCAGAAAGCCTGAATCCGGAAAGCCTTGAGCTTGTAATTCCGGAAGGATTTCACAAAAAATTAAACAGTATAGAGATGAGCATGCTGCTCAATGACCAGCTTCTGGACTCCGATTTACAACTGGGTGACTATATTATGGGAAGTCGTAAAATAGTCCCGGCAAACAAAGGGACGCAGCATATAGAGAAGGATTTTCAGCTTTCCAAAAGGCTCCTGGAATATCTTGAAAAATTTAATATGTAATAAAAAGCCCCGGATAAAACCGGGGCTTTAATTAACTCCTGTCATTATAAAAAAGAGCGGTGGCAAGTCCCGCTCTTTTTTTCTAATCCTCTAAATACTGCTGAATGTGTTCCAGTACTCTGTCAATCTTACTGTTTTTCTTTTCCACATCCTCACTGTCCCTTGCTTCTTTCAAATCATCTTTCACAAAATTCATAAGTAACTTCATTTCCTTTTCACTGATTGACATCTCGTCCATTACCTCCAACATTCTGTATTCTGTATTCTCCTTTCCGTTCATCAGATTTACTTGCCTCATCTGATAATACTATTATAAACTATTTTTGGTTTATTGTCAATATTAAAATTAAACTATTTTTGGTTTATTTTCTACATATTTTATTATGTTCCCTGGTTGCATATCTAATAATTCGCAAAGTTGCTCCAATGTCTTTATACCTACCATTTCCCCCCTCCTTAATTTCTGCATAGCAGACTGACTAAGTACATTTTCCCTTAATATGCGAGTGCTATTATATCCAGATTCTTTCAGCGCTTCTATCACATCTATCTTATATGCCAGCATACACAAACCTCCTTTACTTCATTCTAATTTGATATAGAAAAAAAGTCAAGAAAAATAATCCAAAAAAAGTTTAAAAAACTCTTGACATTAAACTAATATTGGTTTATTATAGATTTATCAGATGAAACACCACCCGGTTGCCGGTGCGTATAGTTCGGCAACAGCGACCGCAAGCGGCTAAAGACTTACGGGATGAAAATCCAATATAAAAGAAACTATTAACCACATTTTTTATATACAGGAGGCATACTATGAATAAATTATCCGTTAATAACCCAGTTGCTTTTATCTCGTCCCTGCCGGGTAATGCAGGGAGTGAGGAGGATATGTTAGATGGAGTTTGGGAAGACGGGTTTTATACAGTATTTCCGATAAATACGAAAAATGAACTTCCACAGGATTTTCCAACGCAGAAAGAAGCTGAAGAATTTGGAAATAAAGAATTTGGAGAAGGAAATTATATCATAGAGACGCCCTTTTAAATTCAGGCTCCGGAGCAATCCGGAGCCTTTGCCGTTTAAATCATCCCCAGCAGGGACTTCCACATTTTTTTTCTGGCTGTAATCTCACCGTCAGGGTTTCTGTAGCACAGCACTTTTTTCTGATAAGTATTCACTGCTTCTTCCATCCCCTTTCCAAAGCAGGGCAGCTCCCCTCTGTCCGCTTCCACTTCTCCGGTGTAATATCCAAGAACTTTCAGCCTCCGCTCCAGTGGCGTCACCACTGCATGATATTTGTGTCTGTTTCTGGAAACCGTCACCGTATTTCCAATTGTTTCATCTCCGGCGATTCCATCCGCAGCAGAGCCGGTGGCCTTCTGCACATCCAGAACAAACTGCTTCTGAGTATAACCTGCATCGGAGCCCTGAGTGGATGTACTTCCTCCTGCAGCCCCGCCTGCTGCATTCTTTCCGGAATAAATAATTTTTCCACTTTCATCATAAACATTCTGTCCTGGCTTGCAGTCTTTAATGGCAAAGTCTTTATTATGATAAGCACCTGTCTGTTTCTGACAGATACCGCCTTTCCATCCGGAACCCACACGATACCAGACTTCCTTCTGATTATTTTCTGCAGGTTTGTCCGGCTTTTTATTCTCCGGCTGCACTGTCACAGTTCCGGCCCCTGCCTGTCCGGAAATCTGTTTTTTGAAATCCTCCCACAATTCCGGGCTGTCCAGCATCTTCCGTGGACAGTATTTGCCTTTCGCGTCAAAATGACGGATGACGCGCTCCGCGGGAATGCCGGTAACCTGCATAAGATGTTTTACCAGCTCAATAGCGTTCTGTCGGGCCTTCCCGTAATCTCCGTCACTGTTTACGCAGATTTCAATGTTGATGGTATTGCGGTTATTGGCGTCTTTAACCGCATGATTTCCGCCATACTCAATGCCGACTGAATATGTACCGTCCGTATGTTCCGCAGCCTGATAAACCCCGTCAGAACCGGAATAATACTGTACGGAAGTGCTTAAGTGCCCAAGGAACTGAGCTTCTGCATGGCGTCTGGCTCCGGCCCCTTTGCCATAGTTATCCGTTTCATGAACTACGATATATACCGGCGCATTCCTGCCGGTATAAGTATTTCTGGTTGAAATAAAATCCCTGTTAATTGCGATTGCACACATAATAATTCCTCTCTTTCTTTAAAATTAATCCTGTTTTTCGTTTTCTTTCGGAGCCTCCGGCAGGCCTGCCAGAGACGTAAGCAGGGAGGCCACACCTGCCAGTGCTGCGGTTCCCAGAACCACCTGCCAGTCCACCGCCCCTATGGTGGCCGCCGCGGGAATTAAGGCAACC
>OFGR01000295.1_pt1 | contig 52090 bp, 48 predicted proteins | sample 1521811 | NCBI WGS metagenome assembly OFGR01 (sample SAMEA3504098, study PRJEB24116) | mouse gut metagenome | biome: mouse gut; feature: mouse-associated habitat; material: faeces | place: Denmark | collected 2011 | reverse complement strand
ACAAAAAAATGTGATTTCCTCTTTATTTTTTTGTAAATATATATTAATATAAACTCTAAAGATGTTATTTCCTCGGGAATGAAGTTTTTTTTTGTTGTGAAAAATGCATATTGAAATGAGTGGAGGAGATGGAATATGATATCTAATCAAATACTTCAAAATACAATTGAAGGATTGAAGGGGATTGCAAGAATTGATTTTTGCGTGATGGATACGGACGGGAAGTCTCTGGCAAGCACTTTTTCCGAGCAGGGTAATCATGAGGAAGAAGTTCTGTCTTTTGTCAATTCACCGGCGGACAGCCAGGTGGTGCAGGGGCATCAGTTTTTTAAGATCTTCGATGAGCACCAGCTGGAGTATGTCCTTCTTGCAAACGGCGGGGGCGACGATGTGTACATGGTCGGCAAGATTGCCGTATTCCAGATACAGAATCTCCTGATTGCATATAAAGAACGGTTTGACAAAGACAATTTTGTCAAAAACCTTCTTTTAGATAATCTGCTGCTTGTCGACATTTATAACAGAGCCAAAAAATTACATATTGACACGGAGGTGAGACGTGTTATCTTTATTATAGAGACCAAGCACGAAAAAGACAGCAATGCGCTTGATAACGTGCGGGGACTGCTCGGGAATAAGGTAAAAGATTTTGTGACGGCGGTAGATGAGAAAAATATCATCGTTGTCAAAGAGGTGGATGCCAATGACAGCTATGCGGAATTAGGGAAAGCAGCCCAGAATATTTATGATATACTGAGGGCTGACGGAGAGGAAGATATCCTGATAGCTTACGGCACGGTGGTAGGCGATATCAAGGAAGTATCAAAGTCCTACAAAGAGGCAAAGCTTGCCCTTGACGTGGGAAAGATATTTTTTGGCGAAAGGAACATTATTGCTTACAGTGCGCTGGGCATAGGGAGGCTTATATACCAGCTTCCGATTCCGCTGTGCAAGATGTTCATACGGGAGATTTTTGGAGGAAAGTCGCCGGATGATTTCGACGAGGAGACGCTGGCTACTATAAATAAGTTTTTCGAGAACAACCTGAATGTTTCCGAGACATCCCGGCAGCTTTATATCCACCGCAATACGCTGGTGTACCGGCTGGATAAGCTCCAGAAAAGCACAGGCCTCGACCTGCGCGTGTTTGAAGATGCCATTACTTTTAAAATTGCCCTTATGGTCGTAAAATATATGAAGTACATGGAATCATTGGAGTACTAATAATCTAGGAGGAAATTATGATTGAATTAAAGGACGTAAAGAAAGAGTATTCAAAAGGGGTTGCGGCCCTGAATGGAATCAACCTGAAAGTAGAGCAGGGTGAATTTGTGTTTATCGTGGGTGACAGCGGCTCGGGAAAGTCCACCCTGATCAAGCTGATCATGAAAGAACTGGATCCGACGTCAGGTTCAATTGTTGTGAACGGGCAGAATCTTAACAAGATGCGCCATCGGAAGATTCCGATGTACAGAAGGGCCATCGGGGTAGTGTTCCAGGATTTCCGTCTGCTGAAAGACCGGAATATCTATGAGAATATTGCTTTTGCCCAGAGGGTTACGGAGACTCCCAGCAGGATCATCAAGAAGAAAGTTCCGGCAGCGCTGTCGCTGGTAGGGCTGGCGCAGAAATACAAGTCCTTCCCCAAGGAGCTGTCCGGAGGGGAGCAGCAGAGAGTAGCCATTGCCCGGGCGATCGTAAATGAGCCTGCAATCCTTTTGGCGGATGAGCCGACCGGAAACCTTGACCCGACGAATTCATGGGAGATCATGAAACTTCTGGAAGAGGCGAACGACAGGGGAACAACGGTGCTGGTTGTCACACATAACCAGGAGATTGTAAACGAGATGAAAAAACGCGTAATTACGATGAAGAAGGGCGTCATCGTAAGCGACGAGAAAAAAGGTGGGTATAGGAAGAATGAGAATTAGTACATTTGGATATTCGATGAAACAAGGGGTAAAAAACATAGGCAGGAATAAGATGTTTTCTATCGCGTCCATCGCGACAATGGCGGCGTGCATCTTTCTGTTCGGCCTGTTTTATTCAATCGTCATCAACCTGAACTATATTGTGGAGAAAGCGGAAGAAGGGGTGGCGATCACGGTATTTTTCAACGATGACGCGACACAGGAGCAAAAGGACGAGATTGGCAGCCAGCTAGAGCAAAAAGACGGGGTTCTTGAGGTCAATTATATTAGTGCGGAAGATGCGTGGGATAAATTCCAGGATGATTATTTCGGGGAATCCAAGGATGCGGCGGAAGGCTTTAAAAATGACAACCCGCTGGCAAATTCAGACAGCTATGAAGTATATATGGCAGACGTAGAGAAACAGAAGGATGTCGTAGCTTTTGCAGAAGGCCTGGAGGGAGTCCGGAAAGTCAACAAATCAGATGTGGTGGCAAAGACGCTCACCAGCGTGAACCGGCTGATGTATTATGTGTCGGCCGCAATCATACTGATCCTCCTGGCGGTATCCGTATTCCTGATCAGCAATACGGTAACGATGGGTATCACCGTGCGGCGGGAGGAGATTGCAATCATGAAATATATCGGAGCGAAGGACGGGTTTGTCCGCGCGCCCTTTGTGATAGAAGGTCTTCTCATTGGTATCGTGGGAGCGATTATTCCGCTTATCATGCTCTTTTTCATGTATGACAAGGCGGTATCCTATGTTATGACGAAATTCAGCCTTCTGAACAACATCATCACATTCCTTCCGGTAACAACAGTCTACAGGACGCTCCTTCCAGTAGGTGTTGCACTTGGAGTTGGAATCGGATTTATAGGAAGTTTCTTTACGATTCATAAACATTTGCGGGTATAATACAATAATATTAGGGGGATATATAAATGCGGGGAAAGAAATTATTGTGTCTCCTGCTTGCAGGGGTTCTTTGCTTTGGGTCGTCATTTACATCCCAGGCTTCCAGTGCAAGCGAGGCAAAAAAGGAGGCCGAGGCTGCAAAAGAAAAAGCGGACGAGGCGAAAGAAAAAAGCGAGGAGCTGGCAGAGCAGAAACAACAGGCAGAAACAGAGAAGAAATCGCTTTCTATACAGTTAGACACACTTCTGACGGAGATGACTGAGCTTGAGGGGAAAATCAATGCGAAGGAAGAGGAGATCACTCTGAAGGAGGAAGAGCTGATTCAGGCAAGGGTAGACGAAAATGACCAGTACGAGAGCATGAAAAAAAGGATTAAGTACATGTATGAAAACGGAAATGGCCAGTTCGTTGAAATCCTGTTTGAGGCAAAAGACCTTAGCGACTTCCTTAACAAGACGGAGTACATTTCTACAATTTCCGACTATGATAGGGATATGCTCAAGAAATTCCAGAAGATTGTAAAGACGGTGGAGGAACAGGAAGCAGTCCTGCAGAAGGAACAGGAAGAGATGGAAGTGCTGCAGGATGACCTGATTGCGAAACAGGGAACCCTCCAGGCGCTGCTTGAAAGTAAGAACGACGAGATTATCGGTCTGAAAGAGGAGCTCAACGCCAACGCTGAAAAGGTAAAGCAGCTTGAGGCAGCGGCGAAAGCGGCAGCGGATGCTGCAAGAAAGAAGGCAGAGGCAGAGGCAGCCGCCAAGGAGGCGGCAGCGAGGGCAGCACAGGCAAAGCAGGATGCAGCCTCCGGAACGGGAGGCTCAGCGGGAGCGGCCGTGGTCAGCGGTAACGGGATGTTTACCCATCCATGCCCGGGATACAGGCGTATTTCCAGTACATTCGGATATCGGAAAGCGCCTCTTGCAGGAGCCAGCACGAACCATAAAGGCATGGATTTTGCGGCAGCTACAGGAACTCCGATCTATGCGGCGGCAGACGGAACCGTTACGTCTGCGCGTTACAGCGGAAATGCCGGAAATATGATCGTAATCAATCACGGCAACGGTTTGCAGACGTATTACATGCATTGCAGCAAGATATATGTGAGTGCGGGAACAAAGGTTTCCAAAGGACAGAATATCGGGGCGGTCGGGTCAACAGGAAATTCAACAGGGCCCCATCTGCATTTCCAGGTGATGTCCGGAGGAAGGCCGGTAAACCCAATGAATTATTTATAGTTGAGACAGGGTATATTAGATGAAAAACAGAAAAGATTTTTTGCGGGGGGCGTTTTGCGGCGCCCTCGCTATATTATTGGTGGCAGGGCTTGTCTCCTGCGGACTTTTGGAGAGCAGGATTAAAACGCCGGGGAAAGAGGCGGTATCGTCAGGAACAGAGAAGAAACTGGATATATTAAAGAGCCTGATTGACGAGGCATATCTGGGCGATGTAGATGAAAAGCAGTTGGAGCAGGGCATCTATGAAGGGTATGTGAGCGGACTTGACGACCCGTATTCTGCATACTATGACGAGGAAGAGACAAAAGCTTTTATGGAGGCTACAGAAGGAGAATACGATGGTATCGGCGCGGTCCTCACCCAGAGCAGGGATACAGGGGTCATCACGCTGACGCATGTCTATGAGGATTCTCCGGCCATGAAAGCAGGGCTTAAAGACAATGACATCCTCTATAAGGTGGAAGAGCTGGAAGTGACAGGAGTGGACTTAAATGAAGTCGTCTCCCACATAAGGGGCGAGGGCGGAACGGATGTGAAATTGACTGTCCTGCGGGGGGAGAAAGGCGAGGAGATAACAGTGACTGCCGTGAGGGATAAGATAGAAGTCCAGACGGTGGAGGCGAAGATGCTTGAGGACGGCATCGGTTATCTTTCTGTCAGCGAGTTTGACTCCGTAACCTATAGCCAGTATATCAAAGGGCTTGACCAGCTTGCGGGGAAAGATATGAAGGGTCTGATCGTGGATCTGAGGGGAAATCCGGGAGGCAACCTGAACACAGTGTGCGATATGCTTGATGTGATGCTGCCCAGGGGTCTGATTGTGTATATGCAGGATAAAAACGGGCGGAAAGAGGAGATGACTTCCGACGATGAGAATCAGTTTACGCTGCCCATGGCGGTGCTTGTGAACGGCAACAGCGCCAGCGCTTCTGAGATTTACGCCGGAGCCATACAGGATTACGGGCTTGGAAAAATCATAGGAACCCAGACTTACGGCAAAGGGGTCGTGCAGAAAATTTTCGACCTCAAGGACGGCACATGTGTCAAACTTACTATTGCAGAGTATTATACGCCGAAAGGACGGAATATTAACGGAAAAGGGATAACGCCGGATGTAGAAGTGCCGTATGAGTACGATGAAAAGCATCCGGAGGCAGACAACCAGCTTGAGAGGGCTGTAGAAGAATTGAAGAAAGAGATGTAGGCTGCTTATGAGTATTTTGATAAAAAACGGACATGTGGCAGATCCCCTGACAGGGAGGAACGGAATTTATGATGTGCTGGTGGCGGACGGGCGCATTGAGAAAGTGGAGAAAGAGATAAGGGCGGATGCAGAGAAAGTGATTGATGCCGGCGGATGTTATGTAATGCCGGGTTTTATCGACCTTCACGTGCATCTGCGCGATCCGGGGCTTGAGTATAAGGAAACGCTTGAGACCGGGGGGAAAGCTGCCGCGAAGGGCGGCATCACTACAATCTGTGCCATGCCGAACACGAAACCGGTCATAGACACCGGCGGGAAGGTGGCAGAAGTCCACAGAAGGGCGATCCTTGAGTCTCCGGTAAATGTCATACAGATCGGCGCGGTCACGAAAGGCCAGGACGGCCAGGATCTGTCAGATATCAGGGGGATGGCGCAGGCAGGATGCCGCGCCATCAGCGAGGACGGTAAGTCCGTCATGGACGCAGCGCTTTACCGGAATGGCATGAAACTGGCAAAAGAATGCGGACTCTCTGTGTTTGCCCACTGCGAGGACATTAATCTGAGAGGAGACGGCGTGATGAACGCCGACGGAAACGCAGAGAGACTCGGCCTCTCAGGGATCAGCAATTCGGTGGAGGATGTGATCGCCGCAAGGGATATCCTCCTGGCAAAGGAGACGGGGGCGCGCCTCCACCTGTGCCACTGCTCTACGGCAGACAGCGTAAAGATGGTGGAGGAGGCAAAAAAAGAGGGACTTTCCGTAACCGGGGAGGTATGCCCCCACCATTTTATATTGACATCAGACGATATAAAAGAGGACGACGGGAACTATAAGATGAATCCGCCTCTCAGGAGCCGGGAGGATGTGGATGCGCTGAGGGAAGGGCTTAAGAAAGGGATTATGGATGTCATCTCGACAGATCATGCCCCCCATGCCGCAGATGAGAAGGAGAAGTCCATAGCCCAGGCTGCTTTTGGTATCGTTGGTCTGGAGACGAGCGCAGCCCTCACTTATTCGTATCTTGTAAAGACCGGGGTTCTGGACATTATGGGGATGGCAGAGAAGATGAGCTTAAACCCGGCAAGGATTTTAGGGCTTACAGAGAAAGGCTCCGTGGCGGAGGGAAAGACTGCGGATATCGTGATCTTCGACCCGGAAAAGACTTACAGGATTGACCGCCGGACATTTGTATCTAAGGGAAAGAACACTCCTTTTGACGGGTATGAGGTCAGCGGGGAAGTAAAATGTACGATTGCCGGAGGCAAGGTCGTATACGAAAGATAACAGGGAATCAGGAGGAAGAGGAAATGATCAACAAATTAATCTCGAATATTAAGAAGACAGACGCTCCTATCGTCGTGGGGCTGGATCCGATGTTAAGCTATATTCCAGAGTTTATGCAGAAAAAGGCTTTTGCGGAATACGGGGAGACGCTTGAGGGGGCTGCGGAGGCAATCTGGCAGTTCAATAAGGAGATTGTGGATAAGACCTGCGACCTGATTCCGGCGGTAAAGCCACAGATTGCCATGTATGAGCAGTTCGGGCTTCCGGGGCTTATGGCATTTAAGAAGACAGTTGATTACTGCAAGAGTAAGGATCTTGTCGTAATCGGGGATATTAAGAGAGGCGATATCGGCTCTACATCGGCTGCCTATGCTACAGGGCATATCGGAAGAGTGAAAGTTGGCGGCAAAGAGTACACGCCTTTTGACGAGGATTTCGTGACAGTGAATCCCTACCTTGGCTCAGACGGGGTGAATCCTTTTGTGAAAGTGTGCCAGGAGGAAAAGAAGGGGCTGTTCATCCTTGTGAAGACATCCAACCCGTCAAGCGGCGAGTTCCAGGATCAGCTTGTTGGCGGGCGCCCGCTCTATGAGCTTGTGGGAGAGAAGGTTGCCCAGTGGGGAGAGGACTGTATGGGAGATGGTTACAGCTATATCGGCGCTGTCGTGGGCGCTACCTATCCGGAGATGGGGAAGGCCCTGAGGAAGGTCATGCCGAAATCCTACATACTTGTGCCTGGATACGGGGCACAGGGAGGAAAAGGGGCAGACCTGGTACATTTCTTTAATGAGGACGGGCTGGGAGCTGTGGTGAATTCTTCCAGGGGAATTATCGCGGCATACAAACAGGAAAAATATGAAAGATTCGGTGCAGAAAACTTTGGAGAGGCATCTAGGGAGGCCGTAAAGGATATGGCGGCGGATATCAGGGAGGCGCTTGCAGGCCGGTAGCATGGCAGGACGCGGTACCAGTGAGGTTTATTTATACAGGAGAAAAGGTCGGGAGAAAGAGATGGCGGAGAGAGAAAAAGAGAGAGTGAAAGTGCTTTCCCAGGAGTGCATCGCAGACGGGATTTTCAGCATGTGGATTGAGACAAAAGCAGCCCTTTCGGCAAAGCCGGGTCAGTTTATATCCATGTACACACAGGATAAGAGCAAGCTGCTCCCAAGGCCCATCAGCATCTGCGAGGCAGATGCCGGGAGGGGGAGGCTGCGGGTTGTGTACCGTGTGACAGGCGAAAAGACCGGAACAGAGCAGTTTTCACGGCTGGCAGAAGGAGACGGCCTTGAGATCATCGGGCCGTTAGGGAACGGTTTCCCTCTGGAGAGAGGAGTCGGGAAACGGGTAATCTTAACAGGGGGAGGCATCGGAGTTCCGCCTGTCCTGGAGCTTGCAAAGCGGATGGACTGCCGGGAGAAACTGATTGTGGCAGGCTATCGGAACAGCCAGACATTTTTGAAAGATGAATTTGAGGCGAACGGGAAACTCTATATCTCCACAGAGGACGGAAGCGCAGGTGTGAAAGGCAATGTGCTGGACGCAATCCGGGAAAACGGCATAGAGGCGGATGTGATCTTTGCATGCGGCCCTTCGCCGATGCTGCGCGCGCTTAAGGCATATGCCGCTGAAAAGGATATTGAGTGCTACCTTTCCCTTGAGGAGCGGATGGCATGCGGAATCGGGGCATGCCTAGCATGCGTGTGCGGGTCAAAGGAGAAAGATTCCCATACAAATGTGATGAATAAGCGCATCTGTAAGGACGGACCGGTATTTTTATCGACGGAGGTGGAAATCTGATGGGCATTGAGGAAAAAGCAGGAACAGAGGCAGACCTCCGGGTAAGGATTGCCGGAGTAGAGTGGAAAAATCCGGTGACGGTGGCTTCGGGAACCTTTGGTTCGGGAGCTGAATTTTCAGAATTTGTGGACTTGAGCCGCCTTGGTGCGGTAACGACAAAGGGCGTGGCAAATGTTCCGTGGGCGGGGAATCCGACGCCCAGGGTAGCGGAGACCTACGGGGGCATGATGAATGCGGTAGGGCTTCAGAATCCGGGGATTGAGATGCTTTGCGAGAGGGATATCCCGTTTCTTAAGCAGTACGACACAAAAATCATTGTGAATGTGTGCGGGAAGTCCGAGGAGGATTATTGCCGGGTGGTGGAAAGGCTGGCAGGCGAGCCGGCGGATATGCTGGAGATCAATATCTCATGCCCGAATGTGAAGGAGGGCGGCATCGCCTTTGGGCAGGACCCGAGGGCGGCAGAGCGGATTACAAAGGCAGTAAAACGGCATGCCAGGCAGCCGGTAATTATGAAACTTAGCCCCAATGTCACCAGCATCGCCGATATGGCGAAGGCGGTGGAATCAGGCGGAGCGGACGCTGTGTCGCTGATCAACACGCTTACGGGTATGAAGATAGACATCAACCGGCGGAAATTCGTGCTTGCCAATAAGACAGGCGGAGTGTCCGGCCCGGCGATCCATCCCATTGCGGTGCGTATGGTGTACGAGGCGGCTGGAGCCGTGAAGATTCCGGTCATCGGCATGGGCGGCATCCAGAGCGCGGAGGATGCAATCGAGATGATCCTGGCAGGAGCGGACGCTGTGTCAGTGGGAACCGCAAACTTTTATAATCCCGCAGTGACGATGGAGGTTGTGGAAGGGATTGAACGGTATATGAAAGAAAATGGATTTAAGACTGTGCCGGAGATGACAGGGCTTGTCCGATAGGCGGCATGGACGCTATATGAATACAGAGACGGGGGGCAGATAAAATCTGCACCCCCCCCCTGTTTATGAAATGCTTTATTCTATGAACTTCTTTATTCATATCTCTCGTCAAAGACTCTTTTTGACTTCTTTTCGCTTCTCGGCAAAAGCCCAAGCTCTACGACTTTGACAAGCGGCGTGAACCCGATGCGGCTCTTGACCCTCTCGGCAATCCTGCGGGCCAGGTCTAAGAAATCAACCGTTCCGTTTGTCTCCACATAGATACGCATAGTATCACGCCCGTCCAGGTGGGAGATGCGGAGCTGATACTCGCTTGATACCTCTGAGAACTCATGGAGGATCTCTTCGATCTGGCTTGGGAATACATTGACTCCTTTGATTTTGATCATATCGTCCGTCCTGCCCATAATCGTGTCAAGGCGCGGGAACTTGCTGCCGCAGGGGCAGTCTCCGGGTACAATGCGGGACAGGTCGTGGGTGCGGTAGCGGATTAGGGGCGCCCCTTCTTTCACAAGGGTGGTGATAACGATTTCACCTAGTTCGCCGTCAGGAACGGGCTTTAACGTTACAGGGTCAATGATCTCTATGTAGATATAATCATCCCAGTAGTGCATCCCGGTGCCGTATTTGCAGTTGATGCCGATGCCGGGGCCGTAGATTTCCGTCAGCCCATAGATGTCATAAAGCTCAATTCCAAGTTCAGAGGAGATGCGGTTTCGCATCTTTTCTCCCCACCGCTCAGAACCGATGACGCCTTTTTTCAGGCATATCTTATCTTTGATGCCGCGCTTTTCGATTTCTTCTGCAAGAAGCAGGGCATAGGAGGAGGTGGCGCAGATTACGGTACTTTTCATGTCCGTCATCATCTGCAGCTGCTTGTCTGTGTTTCCCGGCCCCATGGGGATAACCATGGCTCCCAGCTTTTCCGCTCCGTTCTGGAACCCGATGCCGGCGGTCCAGAGGCCGTACCCGGGAGTGATCTGGATGCGGTCTGTATTGGTGATTCCGGCTGTCTCGTAGCACCGGGCGAACATGACAGCCCAGTCGTCAACGTCTTTTGCGGTGTAGGGGATGATGACCGGAAGCCCGGTGGTTCCGGAGGAAGAGTGAATCCTCACAATCTCCTCTTCAGGAGCGGTCATCAGCCCGAGGGGGTAAGCCTCCCGGAGGTCATTTTTTTCGGAAAACGGGAGCTTTTCAAAATCCTCCGGCGTTGAGATACCGGAGATGCCCGCATCTGAGAGCTTTTTCCCGTAAAAGCTGCCCGCATTTATAAGAGCCTGTATCTGGCTGTTTACCTGGCTGATCTGTAAATCTGTAATCTGCATAAATATAAATATCCTTTCCTGGTGAAATGTTAGTTATGGATGAAGGCGCATGTATTCAAGAGCTGCGAAATTCATCTTATGGAAACGTTCCGGCAGCCTTTCTGCTATCGCGTCTTTTATATCCTCCTCCGTAAATCCCAGCCTGCCGCTTGAGACGGCGGCTCCCAGAAGAAGGGTATTAAGCGCCTTTGGGGAACCGAGTTCCCCGCATGCTTTTTCGGAATCAACTACAAGGAGATTTTCCACATGTCTTTTCAGGTATGAGACCATGTCTTCACCGTTGTAGGAGGAGCCGGACAGGGAGGCTGTGACCGGGAGTATCGCCCGGCTGCTGGTGACAACCTGGCCGCCTTCTTTGAGGAAAGGCAGCATACGCACGGCCTCTCCAGGTTCAAACCCGACAATGAGGTCTGCGCTGCCTCTGGCAATCATCGGGGAACAGACATCCTCTCCGATGCGTACATGGCTGAATACGCTGCCGCCTCTCTGCGCCATGCCGATAGTTTCTGCGCTCATGACGGAAAGTCCTTTTTTCATGGCGGCTGCGGCGATTAGTTTTGAGGCGAGGACGGTCCCCTGGCCGCCCACGCCGCACAGTACGATATTTTTATTCATCACTGTCACCTCCGTTTCTTGAGATAGCTCCAGTGGGGCAGACCTGGCTGCACAAGGAGCATCCGGTGCAGAGGGATGCGTCGATGCAGACCTGGCTGTCTTTTAAGATCAGCGCCGGGCAGCCAAGCTCTCGGATGCATCTCTTGCAGCTAATGCATTTTTCAGGATTGACAACAAGGCCCCCGGCCGGTTTTGTGACTGCAATACAGGGAGATCTGAAAATAATTGCTTTGACGCCGGGTTCGGCTGACACACGCTTTACACATTCTATGGATGCCTCGAGGTCTAACGGGTCTGCGGTTTCCACAACGGTAAGCCCGATGCCCCGCAGGACGGCCTCGATGCTGATTTTTGCCGTGACATCTCCCATCACGGTCCGCCCGGTGCCGGGATGAGGCTGATGTCCGGTCATGGCAGTGGTGGAATTGTCCAGCACGATAAGGGTCATCTCCGCCTGGTTATATACCGCGTTTATAACACCGGTGACAGCGGAGGCAAAAAATGTAGAATCCCCGACGAAAGCAAAACAGGAAGTGTCCGGGGAAATCCGCCCTGCCCCCTGGGCGATGCCAAGCCCCGCCCCCATGCACAGGCATGTGTCTACCATGTCGAGAGGCATGGCGTTCCCGAGGGTGTAGCATCCGATATCCCCGCAGAAAATGGTCTTCCTGCCTTTCATGGCAGTCTTTACCGCGTAAAATGAGGCGCGGTGCGGACAGCCTGCACAGAGCACCGGAGGGCGCACAGGCAGCGCTGGAAGAGCATCCTCTGGTGCATGTGCGCTGCCGGAAGGCATCTTATTCCCCAGGAAATCGCAGATGCATCCGTTTACGCTGTCGCGGGTATTCTCCCCGGCGTTTTGCACATGGCCGGTAAGTTTCCCGTATATTTTCACCGGAAGATGGTGTTTCCCGCAGATGTAAGTAAGCTCCCGCTCAATCACCGGGTCAAGCTCCTCGACGCACAGAACCTCGTCTAGGCCGTCGAGGAAACGAAGAGCCAGTTTTTCAGGAAACGGGTGGGGCGTCGCGACTTTAAAAAGCTTTGCCCCCACGCAGGATTTAAGCGTTTCCGAGACATATGTATAGCTTATGCCCCCGGCGGCAATCCCTTTGCGGGGCTCTCCTTCGCTAGGGAGATATACGCTGTTTTTGCTGTAATCTGAAAATTCCTCGGAAAGGCGCGCGTTGCGCTCTTCGATTTTTATATGGTTCTGATAGGAGAGCCGGGGGAAGATTACCCAGCGTTTCGAGTCTTTTATAAAACCTTCGGGATTGTGAAGGACGTATTCTTCTTTATCTTTTACGGTGACGGAGGCATAGGCGTGGCAGACTCTCGTAGTGGGCCTTAAGAAGACGGGAGTTTTGTATTTCTCCGAAAAGTAAAATGCCTCTTGGACCATCTCGTATGCCTCTTGAGCCGAGCACGGGTCGAAACAGGGAAGCTTTGAGAATGCGGCAAAATGCCTTGTGTCCTGCTCTGTCTGTGAGGATATAGGCCCGGGATCGTCTGCCACAAGGATTACCATTCCGCCTTTAACGCCTACATATTCAAGGCTCATGAGCGGGTCGGAGGCGACGTTTAAGCCGACCTGTTTCATCGTCACCAGGCATCTCGCTCCGGAATAAGCCGCTCCTGCCGCCGTTTCAAGAGCTGCTTTTTCATTGACGGACCACTCTACGTAAGTCCTGTCGGGGCGTCTCTTGGAGACGGTTTCCAGGACTTCCGTAGAGGGAGTGCCGGGATAGCCGGAGACAAAATTTACCCCGGCTGCAATCGCGCCCATGGCAATGGCCTCATTGCCCATTAAAAATTCTTTATGCATTATTTTCACCTCTTAAGCTATGCCCCGCTTGCGGGGCATGGATTCGATAAAGCCATTCTATCATAAGAAAGAGGATTCAAAAACATTTTTTATGGAAATTTGATAATTTTCAGTCCGCCGACGGAATGTCCGCCTCAGTCCGGGATGAGGAGGGAGGACAGGTTGAAGCCCGCTTGATCAGACGGACGTTGATGCAGATGTTTTTTGTGGCGTCCGCGTCCAGATCGGAAATTAAGGAATGGAGCAGCTCAACCGCCGTATATGCCATGGCCTTTCGGTTCACATGTACCGTGGTGAGCTGGGGGGATGCGATGATGCATTCCGGCACGTCGTCAAAGCCGATTACGGAGATGTCCTCAGGGGTACGCAGGCCAAGCTGCGCTAGGGCGCTGATAAGGCAGAGGGCATTGTAATCATTTTCGCAGAAGAAGGCAGTGGGCAGATCCCTGCATTTAGCAAGCTGCTGCCCCAGCAGCCGCACCCCGTCGGATATATAGCTGTTGCAATGGAAATAGGAATCCTGATACGGGGTAAGTTTTTGATCGGACAGGGCTTTGGTAAAGCCTTGATTTTGCTCTGTCAGGTTAGCAACGCTTGAGGAGGAGCTGACATATCCGATATGGCGGTGTCCCAGCTCAATGAGCGAGGAGACAGAAACATACGCCCCCATGTAGTTGTTGATCCCTACGGAATTAAGCTGGGAGAGCGTGCAGTTTCGGTCCAGCACTACCAGGGGGGTGGAAATGCCCGTCAGGGAATCAACCTCACTGCCGTCAAGATAAGTTCCTAACAATATGATGCCGTCAGAGGGCTGCTCTGCCTCGGAACTATTGATCGTGGCAATAAAATCATTGTGCGGGATTATGGAATAGAGCATGGAGTAATTAAACTGCGAGCATCGTTTCTGTACCCAATTGATGATATCGGCAAAAAAGGAAGTGCGGAAATTATGCACGTCGCTTGTGTTCGGTTTGGAAACTGCTATGAGCTTGATAATCTTCTTGTCCTGAGCAACCTCTCTTCTGCGTGAGATATAACCTTCCGAGGCGGCGATGTCAAGGATGCGCTGCCTTGTCACAGGGCTTACGCCGGGACGGTTATTCAACGCAAGGGAGACTGTTGCCGGGGAAGAATTTCCGTCTCTTGCCGTTGTGACGGCGGATGTTTCCAAATCAACCCGCAGTATTGAGTTTAAGAAAAGGTGGCCGGAGCGTTTTTTTTCCGTCGGCATAGCGGAGGCCAATGCCGTGAGTATTGCGGCTGGAATCGCAAGCTTTGGGCACCCGGTGGTTTTTACGGCATACGGTGTGTTTGCTACAGAAAAACCTTTTGAGCAGATTCGCAATACCATCTGTTATCCGAACCTCAATGTTAAGATCATAGCGACCCATGGCGGCATAAGCGTTGGGGAGGACGGCGCTACGCATCAGGCGATAGAGGATATTGCCGTCATGCGTTCCCTCCCGAACATGAAAGTCATAGTGGCAGCTGACCCGGGCGAGGTTAAGGCGGCGGTGTTCGAGGCGATAAGGACACCAGGACCGGTCTATGTCCGGCTGGGGCGCAGCGTGGGAGGATGTATCCATGAGGTTCCTGACCATGTTGCCTATGAAATTGGGAAAGCGGAGAGGCTGCGCGCGGGCAATGATGTGACGGTCATTGCGGCAGGGATCATGGTGGAACAGAGCCTGTACGCGGCAGATTTACTGGAGAAACAGGGTGTATCAGCAGAGGTCATAAATGTGAGGAGCGTCAAGCCGATAGATACAGAGATGATCACAGGGTCGGCGGAAAAAACGGGAGCGATAGTCACGGCGGAGGATCACAATTGCTGCGGCGGGCTCTTTGGAGCAGTGGCGGAGGCTGCGGCGCTTTCTGTTCCGGTTCCGATAGAATACGTGGCGCTTCAGGATATGTTCGGGGAATCGGGAAACGGAAAAGAACTGCTGGATAAATACGGGCTGAATGCAAAAAATATATGCAAAAAAGCTCTGCGCGTCATAGAAAGAAAAAGAAAGGGGGATGCTAATTATGCTGTCAAATGAGAGTAAACAAGATTTGGCTGAAATAGCGACACAGCTCAGGCGCGATGTCATAGAGATGACGTACCATGCACAGAGCGGGCATCCGGGCGGCTCCTGCTCCTTGGCGGATATTATGGCATATCTGTATTTTTACCGTATGCAGTATGATACCCAGAAACCGAAGGATATGGGGCGCGACAGGCTTGTGCTGTCAAAAGGGCATGCGGCTCCTGTCTGGTATGCGGCGCTGGCAGAGGCGGGATTTTTTGAGCGGGAGGAGATGCTTTATCTGCGTAAGGCCGGACATCTCCTGCAGGGGCATCCATGCGTGCATATACCGGGCGTGGACGCGACTACCGGCTCGCTGGGGTTCGGGCTTTCCATAGCGGTGGGCATGGCATTAGCGGCAAAGATGGACAAGCTGGACGTAAAGGTGCATGCCATAGTCGGAGACGGCGAACAGGGAGAAGGCCAGATCTGGGAGGCGGCAATGGCGGCGCCGAACCTGCATCTGGATAACCTTACGGTCATCCTTGACCGGAACAGATATCAAAACGACGGGGAGACAGAGGAAATTATGCCCCTGGAACCGCTGGCGGATAAGTGGAGAGCATTTAACTGGAACGTGGCGGAGATAGACGGTCACGATTTTGACCAGATAGACAGAGCTTTTGCCCTGGCTGACGGCTGTAAAGGGAAACCGACTCTTATCTATGCAAATACCGTTAAGGGGAAGGGATGTTCCTATATGCTTAATAAGCCCCATCTGCACTACACCCCGCCGACACAGGAGCAGTACATGAGCGCGCTGTCTGAGCTGGAAGGGAGCGTATGGTTTTGAAAATTGCGGTTGGAAGCGAGCATGCCGGGGCATCTTATCGGCACAGGGTTGCAGAGGTGCTCTTAGAGCGGGGATGCGAGATAGATGAGATTGCAGAGGATGAACGTCTGTCAGGATATCCGTCCATTGCGGAAGAAACGGCACAGAGAGTCGTCCACGGGAAAGCGGATCTGGGGATACTTATCTGCGGCACTGGAATCGGCATGTGCATGGCGGCGGGAAAAATCCCAGGGATAAGGGCTGCTCTCTGTACAGATTCCTATATGGGAGCTATGGCGAAGAAACATAACAACGCCAATATGCTTGTGTTCGGTTCCCGCGTGGTAGGATTTGAGAATATGGTCCATATTCTGGAAACATTTTTTTCCGAGAGCTATGAAGGCGGGCGCCATGACGCAAGGCTTGACGGCCTTAAGGCTCTGGAAGAAAAATATACAAAATGATGAAAGCGGGGGATGAGATATGCCGGAGCATCTTTTGGAAATGCAGAAAATCGATAAACGTTTTTCCGGTGTCCATGCACTGAAACAGGTGGATTTTTGGCTTGACAGAGGAGAAGTGAGAGGCCTTATCGGGGAGAACGGCGCAGGAAAGTCCACGCTGATGAAAATATTAGGCGGTGATTATCATGCCGATAAAGGTGAGATCTTCCTGGACGGAAAGCCTGTGAAGATTAAGGACGCAACAGCTGCCGCGGAGTTTGGAATCTCATTTATCCACCAGGAACTTTCTCTTTTCGCTGATTTGGATATCGCAACCAATATTTTCATCCAGAGGCTCCCCAAAAGCGGCCCGGTAGTCCTCAGAAAAAGGATGCACGAAAAGACGAAAGAGCTGCTGGAGACAGTAGGGCTGTCACATTGCATGCCGGAACAGAGTGTAGGCTCGCTCCAGATAGGGGAGCAGCAGCTTGTGGAGATTGCGAGATGCCTTACGATGGATACGAAGATACTGGTCCTGGATGAGCCGACTTCATCTCTTACAAGCAAAGAAGTGAAAATTTTATTTGAGCTGATAAACAGGATGAGGAATAATGGGGTGTCGGTAATCTTTATATCCCACCGTCTGGACGAGCTGTTTGAAATCTGCGATAACATAACAGTCATGCGCGACGGGGAGATGATAGATACCGTATGCGCGGCGGAGGTGACGCAGAAAGAACTCATCTATATGATGATCGGCCGTGAGCTGAATGAAATGTATGCCGGGAACCGCCACGCCGGACGGGAGGAAAGGCTACGGGTGGAGCACCTGACCCATAAGAAACGTTTCCGGGATATTTCTTTTTCCGTATGCAGCGGAGAGATCGTGGGGCTTTACGGGCTCCTGGGCTCCGGCCGCTCTGAGATAGCAAGGAGCATATACGGGCTGGAGAACTTCATAAGCGGCGAGGTTTTTATAGACGGGGAAAAGGCAGACATCAAAAGCGCGGCAAAAGCGATCCGTCTGGGGATAGGTTTCGTGAGCGAGGACCGGCGGCGCGAGGGGCTTTGCCTGGAACACTCCGTGCTTGATAACTTATCCGTAGTATGTCTTGGGAAACTTAGAAAGCTGCTGGGGTATATTGACAAAAGGAAAGAGAATGAGATGTGCAGGAAAAACATATCGGATTTCCATATCGCGGCGGAACGGCCCCGCAAGGCAGTCAAGTATCTGTCAGGGGGGAACCAGCAGAAGGTGGTTATCGCAAAATGGCTGAATATAAATCCGAAAATACTGATCATGGACGAACCCACGCGGGGGGTAGACATAGGCGCGAAGAAAGAAATCTACAGCATACTCAGCAACCTGACCGCGCTTGGGATTGCGGTAATCGTGATCTCCAGCGAGCTCAACGAGGTCATGAGCCTTTGCGACAGAGTGCTGGTGCTCAGGAAAGGGATGCTTGTAGACGAGATAAAAGCTGAAGAAATGAATAAAGAAAGGCTTCTTTCAGCATCGATGGGAGGCGGTGAAAAATGAATACAAAAATGATTGTCCGAAAAATATTGCAGAACGGCGCGTATATTCTGCTGTTTCTTACATGCATCGTACTTGCCTGCCTGGATTCGAACTTCCTGACAATGGGGAATCTTATCAATGTGGCGCTGCAGTCGTCCATCATCGGGATACTTGCGCTGGGGATGACCTTTGTCATCTGTACCGGGAATATTGACATATCGGTAGGAAACGGCATCGGCGTGTGCAGCGCCGTCGGGATTGCCCTTGTCATGTTCTATGGCTGCCCGTGGTGGCTGAGCATGCTGGCAATGATCGGAGTGGGATGCCTTTTGGGTGTCGTCAATGGGGTCTGTGTTGCCTATATGAAGATTCCGTCCATGCTGGTCACGCTTGCCACGCAGTGTATAGCGGCAGGATTGGTGCTGGTAATCTCTCAGGGGAAATCGTGGCTGGATCTGCCGAGACAGTTTACGGCGATATCAAAAAATAAGCTTTTGGGCATTCCGTGGCTTTTATGGATCGTACTCCTTTTATACGCAGTGTGCCATTTTATCCTGAGCTGTACGGTATACGGGCGGAAAGTGCTTGCAGTGGGCGGCAATCCGGACTCGGCAAAGGCATCCGGCATACATACGGAGCGGGTGGTGGCGGGAGCTTATATACTGTGCGGATGCGTAGTGGGAATCGCAGGGATTCTCCAGACAGGCCGCCTGGGGGCATTCTATGCGTCTATGGGGGCAGGCATGGAGATGAACGTCATCGCTGCTACGGTTATCGGCGGAACATGCATGACGGGCGGACGGGGTACGATTGTCGGCACCCTTGCGGGAGTCCTGCTGATGGGAGTGATCAACAATGCGCTGAACCTTCTGGGAGTCGACGCCAACTGGCAGAGCGTCGCCAGAGGCATCATTATCCTTATTGCGGTTATTATCGACGCGGTGCGCGTCCGGTATGAGCAGGAAAGCTAAAGGTAACAGAATTGGCAGCAAAGATACGAGATGCCTGTCTTTGCTGCTGATATAGAAAATGCAAATAAAATAAAGAAAAGGAGAAGAGAAGATGAAAAAGTTTTTGGCTGTATTGATGACTGCTGTTTTGCTCCTGTGCATGGTGGGATGCTCGGAGAAAGGCAAGGCAGAAGAGAAAAGCGACGATGGGAACAAAGGCGGCGGGGGCGAAAAGATCGTCCTGGGAGTTACTCTTCATGATCTTTCATCAGACGGTTATTCTGCGAATCTTATCGGTATTAAGGAGATGGCGGATGAGCTGGGCAATGTTGAGATCCGCGCGGTGTCCGCGGAAGGCTCGGCAGAGGATCAGGTGAGCCAGGTTGAGGACTTTATAACGTCCGGCGTTGACGGGATTATCATTCTCCCGGTAGATTCCACGGCTCTTTCGGGGGCTGTTGGAAACGCGGCAGAGGCAAAGATCCCGGTCGTGTCTATGGACAGGACGGTTTCAGGAGATGTGGCATCGGCAACCATCGAATCAGACAATTATGAGCATGGAAAAGTAGCTGCGGACCTTATGCTGGCTGCGGCAAAGAAACAGGGCATGGATGCGGGAGACCTGAAAGTGCTGGAGCTTTTGGGGGCGCAGGCATCTTCCAGCGGCGTTGAAAGGCACGAGGGGTTCTCCGAGCGGTGCAAGGAACTCGGCATCACGATCGTATCCTCTCTCCCTACGGAATGGGAGGCGGACGAAGCTTACAACTCAGTTCTTGACGGATTTCAGGCGAACGCGGATATCAACGCCATCTTTGAGGCATCTGATATCGCGATGCACAGCGGTGTCAGCGCAGCGCTGGAGCAGCTTGGGAAATATGCCGTTGCCGGGAAGGACGGACATATCATCATCACTTCTGTTGACGGTGGCCCTAACGGGATTGACGCTGTAAAAGAAGGGTATATCGACGCTATGGCTGAGCAGAGCCTTCTCGTAATGGGTTCAGAAGCACTTGAGACGGTGCTGAAAGCCATTGACGGCGAGGAAGTAGAAAAGCTCATCCAGCTCGCTCCGGTATCTGTAACATCTGAGAATGCAGACAGCGAAGAGCTGTGGCCCAACAAGATAAAAAAATAAGTGAAAATGTTGGAACAGGGGGGACAAGACAGAGTTCCCCCGATGCCATTTATGAAGGCGGGTGAGGAGAATGGCAGGAGTATTTGTACTTGGGAGCCTGAATGTGGATACAAGCTATTATCTGCAAAAACTTCCAGAACCGGGCATGACAGTGCCAGCAGGAAAACGCGAAAAAGCGGCGGGAGGGAAAGGTCTGAACCAGGCGGCAGCGGCGTGCATTACAGGTGCAGCAGTAAGCCTTATCGGGGCGGTGGGAGGAGATGATAACGGGCGGTTTATTCTTGATGCAGTTCGGGAATATCCCATAAATACGGATTACCTTACAGAGACGGAAATGCCCACCGGAACAGCGGTGATCCTGGTGGATGAGGACGGAGCTAATATGATAGCCGTCCACGGCGGGGCAAACCGCCATGTGCCAGTGGAGGACGTATCTTTCAGAGAGGGAGACTGGCTGGCAACGCAGCTTGAAACGGACGCATGCATGGTGAGGAGCTATTTTGAAATGGCAAAAGAAAAGGGAGCGTATACGATGCTCAACCTCTCGCCCTATGAGGTTTTAGACAAGCGGATTCTGGAGCTTACAGACCTTCTGGTAGTGAATGAGCACGAGGCGTCGCAGTTTCTTGGCGTGCAGATACGCTGTGCAGACCAGGCGCGGCAAGCAGGCAGGGCAATGAGCCTCAGGGGAATTAAAAACGCGGTGATAACCCTTGGAAGTGACGGCGCAGTTGTGCTCGAAGGCGGGGAAAGCCGCCATATACAGGGCAGGAGGGTTAAGGCAGTTGACACGCAGGGGGCGGGAGACGCATTTGCAGGAATACTTGCAGGAGAGCTTGCACTGGGAAAGACACTGATGGAGTCTGCAGAATATGCGAACAATGCCGCAGCAGAATGTGTGAAGGTTTACGGGTCTACGCTGGTAAGCCTAAGGGAGCTTGAAAACAGAAAAGCGGCAGAGAGCTCCCGGGGCGGCAGGAATGGAGGATATAGATGAAAAAGAGAGAATTGCTTTGGCGGCTTGACGAGAACCGAATCCCGTATGCGATACTGAAGATTTCCGAAAACACGCGAATTGTTGCCGTGGAGCGCGGGGGAAGAGTGTTCGGGCCCTTTCGCGGGGAAGATGCAGAAGGACTATTCTGGGTTTCGGAGAAGCTTAAAGATGCAGGGCAGGCATCGGAGCTTTTCGGAGGCAGCGATTGGAACGTGGGCGGCGACAGGCTGTGGTTTGGGCCGGAAATCCGTTACAGCGTCTGTGACAGAAAGCGTTTCTGGGAAACGCTGCACACGCCGGAGGGGATTGACCCCGGGCATTATAAGCTAAATGCATATGAAACCCAGGCGAGGATTTGGCAGAGGCTTGAGCTGAAGAGAGCCGATGAAAAAGACGGAACGGCAAAGCTGGACGTGTCCAGAGATATTGCGGCGGCAGAAAATCCGCTGCGGGAACTTAAAGAGTACGGGAACCTGATGGAGAATGTAAGTTTTTGCGGATACAGGCAGCGCATATGCCTTGAAGGAGAGGGAGAGGCGGTGGAGGCGTGGAATCTTCTGCAAGTCAATGCAGGGGGAAATGTCTACATTCCGATGTACCGCCCGGAGGCGGGAGCGGACTACTATGAGCCGGCAGCCGGATATGAGAAGGTTCTGGAAAAGGGTGTGTTATTAAGAGCCACAGGCCGCGACAGATATAAGACAGGCTATAGGGCCGCATCTGTAACAGGAAGGATCGGGTATGCCTGTGAGTGGGAGGGAACGCCGTGCCTGCTCATACGGAATTTCCCCAATGATCCGGCAGGGCTATATGAGGAAGAGCCGCCGCTTAAGCCGGGCGTGCACGGTTTTTCTGTCCATGTGTACAATGACGGCGGCAATTCCGGCGGTTTTGCAGAGATAGAGTGTACCCTTCCGGCAGTTTTGGGGAGCAGCGGGAGAGCTAAGAGCGACGATATAATATCTACCTGGATATTTGCCGGAGACATAGAGCCGCTGGGGCAGATAGCCCGGATTCTTCTGGGAAGCGATGAAATATTCGCAGGATTTCCGGGCAAGGCGGTTATTTCTGTTTCTCAGGCTTGATATTTGCGGCTCTGCCGTTTGGCGGCAGGAAATGGTATAGGTCTTCATAGGATTCAAGCTCTTCCGTAGATACCGGCTCCGAGGGAATGAGACCCGTGCAGTCCTGCATGGAGGCGGCATTGGAGAGATAGTCGTATGCGTCGATGATTTCCTGGTTTGTCTTTTCGGAGCCTTTTGTTTGTTTTTTCTGTTTCATGATGATCTGTACCTCTCTTGTTTTTTTGCGCCCGGGTAAGCCGGGCGCTTTCTAATGAATAGAATCTTCAAAATAAGCAAATATATACATGGCCGGCAAAATTATGCATGGACAGAAAAGAAAAAACAGGTTAGAATTATATGCTGTAAAAATTGTTTTTTGAGCTTAAAGAAAGAAGGATGACAGATGAAGATAGGGATAGATACCCACACACATACGCTGGTCAGCGGCCACGCTTATAATACGCTGAGGGAGATGGCGGCCATGGCTGCGGAGAAAGGTCTTGAAGGGCTGGCGGTCACGGACCATGCGCCTCAGATGCCGGGAAGCACCCATGTATATTATTTCCAGAACCTGAGAGTTGTTCCGAGGCAAATGTACGGAATCAGGCTGCTTATGGGGGTGGAGCTTAATATCATGGATGAGAATGGTACGGTTGACCTGCCGGATCATGTGATAGAGGAGCTTGACATATCCATCGCCAGCATCCACACGCCCTGCTATAAGGGAGAGGTTACGAAGGATGCGGTCACGGGGGCGTATGTAGGCGCGATGAAAAACCCCCGGGTGGATATCATCGGCCATTCGGACGACGGGAGGTTTCCGGCAGATTATGGCATCCTTGCGAGGGCGGCAAAAGAGACAGGAACGCTCCTGGAAGTAAACAATGCGTCGTTAAGCCCTAAAGGGTTTCGGAAAAATACAAGAGAAAACGCCATAAAGATGCTGAAAGAGTGTAAGAAATACGGAGCAATGGCTGTGCTTGGAACGGACTCCCACGTGGATGTATCCATTGCGGACTACACATATGCTTTTGAGGTGCTGAAAGCGGCTGATTTCCCAGAAGAGCTGGTGGCGAATACGTCTGTCGGGAAACTGGAAAGCGTCCTTAAGAGGGGCAGGCGCAGGGATAGGGGGTAAAGAAAGAGGTAAAGAAAGAAACAGAAAAAGGTGTGGACTTTACGAATTTACTGTGCTAAAATGAGGACAAGGCGAATTTGTATCAGAAGGAGATTGCTAATATGAGTAAGAAGATCAGGACAGAGGCAGTTGACTATCTCTTTAGTGCGATATTAAGTCTTCAGGATAAAGAAGAGTGCTACACATTTTTTGAGGATATCTGTACGATAAATGAGCTGCTATCCCTCTCCCAGAGATTTGAGGTGGCAAAAATGCTGAGAGAGCGAAGGACATATCTTGAGATTGCGGAAAAGACGGGGGCATCCACTGCGACTATAAGCAGGGTGAACCGTTCCCTGAATTATGGGAATGACGGGTATGACATGGTATTTGAAAGGATTGATGGCGGCGGAACGGGCGCAGAACAGTAAGACATAGCAGAAGAGATAAGGCATGCCTTATCTCTTCTTTTTTTCGTTCTTGCCGTCCGCATCTCCAAATTCGTCAATTAACTTCTGCATCAGCAGTTTTTTTACATATACGTCAAAGCTCAGGCTGCATATAAATGCAAAGAGCTGCAGGTAATCCTGTTCTTCTTCCGGCGCGTCTTTAAAGCTCTCGCCAGCTCCGTTGAAAGACTTTACGATATCTTTTACGACGGAATCGATGCGGGAGTGCTCCAGATTCATAACTTCTGTATAGATGGCGGTCAGGTCCATCCCATCCTCATTTCCAAAGTGATGTCCGGTAACAGGCGATAAAAGCGTCTCAATGTCCTTGATTGACAGGATGTTTTTGAAATAGTAGATAAAGATCATCACCAGGACATGCTCTTTTGAATATTTTTTCTTTACGGGAGGGGGGAGAAGGTTATTCTTGGCATAATTGTTGATCATCGTCTTTGTCAGCACCTTGTCGTCTTCATAGCGCTTGCTGGACTGGAGATGGCTGTCCATGAATGTAGTGACCTGATCCATATACAGGTCAATGTTTGGAATATCCTCCGGCTTTACATAACTAATATCTGAAATATTTGCAAGAATGCTTTTCAGCAGATTCTTTGTGTCTATTGTCATATCATCATCACCTCAATGCAACTATTATATAGTAATGAAAACCAGATGACAACAGAAAAATGGCATTATGTGAAAAGAATATGAACAATTATGAACCAGGGTTGACATATAAAGGATGAAATTATAAAATATAGTTCGTCGTCGAATAGTTCGATTGAAAACAATTCGATATTAAACTGTTCTGGAATGGACAATTCGGGAACGGATAAATATTTGACAGAAAGAAGGTGCGGCCGTGAGAACCAAAAAAAGAGCCGTGGGTCAGGAGATACACAGGCTCCATCAGATCGTTTCAAAATATCTGGCACATAACGCCAAAAGGAGCGGTATTGACGAGATCACTATGATGCATGGATGGATTCTGCGTTACCTGTATGAGAACAGGGAAAAGGAAGTGTTTCAGAAAGACATTGAGAAGACATTTTCGATTGGCAGATCTACCGTTACCAACCTGATTCAGATCTTAGAGAAGAAAGAGTATATCCGGAGGGAAGCTGTAGAGCGTGATGCGAGGCTTAAGAGAGTGTTCCTGACAGAAAAAGGCATAAGGAATAATGAGATGCTAAGGCAGATGTTTGACCGGATGAATGAGGTTTTGGAAAAGGACATCAGCGGGGAGGAGCTGGAGATATTTTTCCGGGTGTGCGGCAAGATCCACGCGAACCTGGAAAGAGAGAACATCAGGTGCAAAGAAGGAGGGATAGAATGCTGCGAAGAATTTTGCAGGAAGTAAAAGAATATAAGGCGGCATCCATAGCGACGCCGGTCTATATGATACTGGAAGTGGCAATGGAGATGGTGATACCGTATCTCATGGCATCTATCATTGATGAGGGCGTGAATGCGGGGAACATGGCGCATATCTACAAGGTTGGGTCGGTCATGATCGCCGCGGCGCTCTTGGGCCTGCTTGCCGGGATGCTGGGCGGGCGGTACGGCGCAAAGGCATCCACCGGCCTGGCGAAAAACTTAAGGGAGGCAATGTTTAACAACATTCAGACCTACTCATTTGCCAATATTGACAAATTCAGCACGGCGGGGCTGGTTACCCGCCTGACGACAGATGTTACCAATGTACAGATGGCATACCAGATGACCCTTCGGATGTTTATGAGGGCTCCCGCAAGCCTTCTGTGCGCCATGGCCATAGCATTTACGATCAATGCCAGGCTTGCAAGTGTTTATCTTGCGGCAGTGCTTATATTGGGCGTGATCCTGTTTTTTATTATCCGCCATGCCACCAAATATTTTATGATGGCATTTCCTAAATACGACGAGCTGAATGCGTCCGTGCAGGAGAATGTATCGGCAATCCGGGTAGTGAAAGCGTATGTCCGTGAAGGGGAGGAGACAGACAAATTCAAAAAGGCGAGCCAGAATATCTACAATATCTTTGTAAAGGCAGAGTGCAATGTGATCGTGAACGCGCCGCTGATGCAGCTTACCGTATACTCATGCATCCTTCTTATCAGCTGGATCGGGGCAAAGATGATCGTGTCATCAGAGCTTACGACAGGTGAGATGATGAGCCTTCTTGCATACTGCATGAACATCTTGATGAGCCTTATGATGCTGTCTATGGTATTTGTCATGATATCCATGAGTACGGCCAGCGTCCGGCGTATCGGGGAAGTGTTGTGTGAGGAAAGCACGATTCAGAATCCTGAGCATCCGGTGACGGAAGTGAAGGACGGAAATGTAGAGTTCAGGAACGTATCGTTTTCCTATAAAAAGGACAGTGACGAGCCGGTGCTTAAGGAGATCAACCTGAAAGTGCGTTCCGGTGAGACGGTGGGGATCATCGGAGGGACCGGAAGCGCGAAAAGCAGCCTGGTGAGCCTCATAAGCCGCCTTTATGACGCGGAGTCCGGGGAGGTGCTGGTGGGAGGCGTAAATGTAAAGGATTATGATTTGGAAGTGCTGAGAAACCAGGTTGCTGTCGTACTGCAGAACAATGTGCTGTTCTCCGGAACGATTCTGGAAAATCTCCGGTGGGGTGATGAAAACGCCACAGACGAGGAGTGCGCGGCAGCGTGCAGGCTGGCATGTGCAGATGAATTCATCCGTAAATTCCCGGAAGGGTACAACACTTATATCGAGCAGGGAGGCAGCAACGTGTCAGGAGGGCAGAAACAGAGGCTGTGTATTGCGAGAGCGCTCCTTAAGAAACCGAAGGTGCTGATACTTGATGACAGCACCAGCGCGGTAGATACGGCGACAGATGCCAGGATACGCAGGGCGTTCCGGGAGGAGATACCGGATACGACGAAATTTATCATTGCCCAGAGGATCTCCAGCGTGCAGGATGCGGACCGCATTATTGTCATGGAGGAAGGGAAGGTGCACGGATTTGGGACTCATGAAGAGCTCCTTGAAAATAATGAGATCTACCGCGAGGTATACGAGTCGCAGACCCAGGGCGGCGGTGATTTTGATGAGAAGGCGGGTGAGTAGAAGATGGGAGAGAATAAAGGAAGGACAATGCCAAGAGGGCACATGCCCAGAGGAATGAAACCGAATGTGGAGAATCCGGGAAAGATATTGAAACGCCTGATGGGATATGTCTTTTCCCGCTATGGGATTCCGTATGTGATGGTGATCGTGCTTATCTTTGCCGGGGTGCTTGCCAATGTGCAGGGAACGCTGTTTATGCAGAAATTGATTGATGATTATATCACGCCGTTCCTCCTGACGGATCAGCCGGATTTTGGCCCCCTTGCACGCGCTATCGGAAGAGTGGCCATGTTTTATGGGGTCGGAGTGGTATCCGTCTACGCATATAACCGGATTATGGTAACGGTAACACAAGGAACCCAGAGGGCGCTCAGGAATGAGCTTTTTGAGCATATGCAGCGGCTTCCGGTGAAATATTTTGACACACATGCACATGGAGATATCATGTCGGTCTATACAAACGACATTGACACCTTAAGGCAGATGATAAGCCAGAGCATCCCGCAGATCATCAACAGCGGGGTGACGATTGTCAGCGTGTTTGTCAGCATGCTGATTTTAAATGTGCCGCTTACTGCCGTGACCCTTGTCATGGTGGGGATTATGGTGCTGTGCACGAAACAGGCGGCTTCCCGGAGCGGAAAATATTTTGTGGAGCAGCAGAAGAATCTGGGCGCCCTGAACGGGCACATCGAGGAGATGGTGAACGGGCAGAAGGTTGTAAAGGTATTCTGCCACGAGGAAGAAAGCAAGAAAGAATTCCGGGAACTGAATGACAGGCTTTTTGCCAGCGCAGACAAGGCGAATACTTATGTTAATTTTCTCGGGCCCATCAATACACAGCTGGGAAACGTAAGCTATGTAGTCTGCGCCATCGTGGGGGGAGCGCTTGCGCTTGGAAATGTAGGCGGCTTTACCCTGGGCGGGCTTGCAAGCTTTCTGACTTTCAATAAGAGTTTCAGCATGCCGATCAACCAGATCAGCCAGCAGCTAAATGCGGTGGTGATGGCAATGGCAGGCGCAGACCGAATCTTTAAGCTGTTGGACGAAGAGGCGGAGGCAGACAACGGATATGTGACGCTTGTAAATGTGCGGGAAGAAGGCGGGGAGCTTATCGAGAGTGCAGAACGCACCGGCCGCTGGGCGTGGAAACATGTCCATCAGGCGGACAGGACCGTAGACTATGTGGAAGTAAAAGGAGACGTAGTTTTTGACGGGGTGGACTTTGGGTATAACGATGAAAAGATCGTCCTCCATGATGTGAAACTGTTTGCGGAGCCGGGACAGAAGATTGCCTTTGTAGGCTCCACCGGGGCGGGAAAGACGACGATCACCAATCTGATCAACCGTTTTTACGATATACAGGACGGAAAGATCCGCTATGACGGAATCAATGTCAATAAGATTAAAAAGGCGGATCTGAGAAGGTCTCTGGGGATTGTCTTGCAGGACACCCACCTGTTTACCGGCACGGTGAAAGAAAATATCCGGTTCGGAAAGCTGGATGCTACGGACGGGGAAGTGGTGGCGGCGGCAAAACTTGCCAATGCGGACGGTTTTATACGGAGGCTCCCCAATGGGTATGACACGATGCTGACCGGGGACGGGGCAAACCTAAGCCAGGGCCAGAGGCAGCTCCTTGCCATTGCCCGGGCAGCAGTGGCAGACCCTCCGGTGCTCATCTTAGACGAGGCGACAAGCTCCATCGATACGAGGACAGAGCGCATCGTCCAGGACGGCATGGATAAGCTGATGAAGGGCAGGACCACCTTTGTGATCGCCCACAGGCTGTCCACGGTACGCAACTCGGACTGCATCATGGTATTGGAACAGGGAAGGATCATCGAGAGGGGAACCCATGAACAGCTGATCGAGGAGAAAGGGAAATATTATCAGCTGTACACAGGGAACGCGGTCGGCGCATAGCAAGGATGACAGAAAGGATGATGAAAAAAGGAAATGTGCTGCGGCGGATTTTGTGGTACAATAGAAAAAGCCGGCAGCTAATGCCGAATGAATGAGAAAGGAAATGAGTGTTTTGAGTGTGTATGATGCTTTGAATGACAGGCAGAGGGAGGCGGTTTTCCACACGGAGGGGCCTCTCCTCATCCTGGCGGGGGCCGGTTCTGGGAAGACCAGGGTCCTGACCCACAGGATTGCGTACCTGATTGACGAGAAGGGGGTGAACCCCTGGAATATCCTTGCAATTACGTTTACAAACAAGGCCGCGGGGGAGATGCGGGAGCGGGTGGACAGGATGGTTGGATTTGGCGCGGAGAGCATCTGGGTCAGCACGTTCCATTCGATGTGCGTGCGGATTCTGAGGCGGCATATCGCGCTTTTGGGGTATGACACCAATTTTACGATCTATGATACGGATGACCAGAAGACGCTGATGAAGGACATTTGCAAACTCCTTCAGATCGATACGAAACAGTATCGGGAGCGTGCTCTTCTGGCGGCTATTTCCCACGCGAAGGAAGAGATGGTGACGCCGGAGGAGTTCCGGCTGAACGCGGGGGGAGATTTTGGCATGCTGAAGATTGCCGACGTATACGGCGAATATGAAAAGCAGCTGCGTGCCAATAATGCCCTTGACTTTGACGATCTCCTGCTCAGGACGGTTCAGCTTTTCCAGATCCACAGGGATGTGCTTGAAAACTATCAGGAGCGTTTCCGCTATATCATGGTAGATGAGTACCAGGATACGAATACGGTGCAGTTCGAGCTTGTGCGCCTGCTGGCGTCAAAGCTCAGGAATCTATGCGTGGTGGGGGATGATGACCAGTCCATCTATAAATTCCGTGGGGCGAATATTAAGAACATCCTGAATTTTGAACAGTTTTTCGATAATGCAAAGGTGATAAAGCTTGAGCAGAATTACCGCTCTACCAGCAACATTTTAAATGCCGCCAATGCGGTCATCAGCAACAATAAAGGGAGAAAGGATAAATCTCTCTGGACGGACAACGGAATCGGGGAAAAGCTTATGCTCCGGCAGTTTGACACCGGATATGACGAGGCGGAATATGTGGTGTCCGATATCCGGGAAAACGTCCGGAAAGGGGAGCGCGCTTACAATGACCATGCGGTGCTGTACCGTACCAACGCCCAGTCTCGGATGTTTGAGGAGAAATTTGTGACGGCTAATATTCCTTATAAGATTGTGGGCGGCGTTAACTTTTATGCCAGAAGGGAGATTAAGGATCTGCTGTCTTATCTGAAGACGGTGGACAATGGGAAGGACGACTTGGCGGTCCGCAGGATCATGAACGTGCCGAAAAGGGGAATCGGGCTTACAAGCATCAACCGGGTGCAGGAGTATGCCGCATCCCGCGAAATCGGCATCTATGAGGCGTTGAGGAGCGTGGATCTGATTCCGGACATCGGAAGGGGGGCGGCAAAACTAGAATCGTTTGCGGCTCTCATCGAGCATTTCAAGGCGGATGCGGAGGATATGTGCCCTTCGGACCTGCTGAGGGAGATCATTGAGGAGACCGGGTACATAGAAAGCCTTGAGGCGGAGGACTCCGAGGAGGCGGCAGGGCGGATTGAGAATATCGACGAACTTATAAGCAAGCTGTCTGCATATGAGGAGACGTGCGAGGAGCATGACGAGCCGGCGACCTTAAGCGGATTTTTGGAAGAGGTGGCACTGGTGGCGGATATCGACAGCCTGGACGAGAGCACTGACTATGTGGTGCTGATGACCCTGCACAGCGCAAAGGGCCTGGAGTTTCCCCATGTATATCTGGCAGGGATGGAGGACGGGCTGTTTCCGAGCTATATGTCCATCACGGCGGACGATCCGGATGAGGTGGAAGAGGAAAGGCGGCTCTGCTATGTGGGGATTACAAGGGCACAGGAGAATCTTACGCTTACCTGCGCGAAGAGGCGCATGGTAAGGGGAGAGACGCAGTATAACCGGATGTCCAGGTTCCTGATGGAGATTCCGATGGAGCTTGTCACGACAGGGGAAATCTTTAAGAGAGAGGCGGAGCGCGAGGAAGAAAAACGCATGCGTCTGGAGGGGGCAGGGCAGACTGCCTACAGGCAGGCGAAAGAAACCTTTAAAGCACAGGCATTTTCGGCGGCAAAGCCGGTCAGGCAGTTTGGCAAAGCGTCCGGCGGGAGCCTTTCATATGGTGTCGGAGACAGGGTGCGTCATATAAAGTTCGGGGAGGGAACGGTAAAAAGCATTGTGGAAGGAGGCCGTGACTATGAAGTGGCGGTGGACTTCGACAAAGCCGGGATAAAGAAAATGTTTGCGGGATTTGCAAAGCTTGAGAGAATAGAACGATGACAATCTCTGCGTACAGGGAGGAATGAAAGGGCAAGGAAGAAAGAGGAGGGTTCGGAATGAGGAGATCAATAAAAGAAAAAAGGATCAGCAGCCTGATCGGATATCTGAAGAACGAGAACGACGGGTATGCGTCTCTGAGAGAGCCGGCGGATTGTTTTGAAAAGAAGATGCTCCTCAGAAGCCTTATGAACGTGCGGTGGCCGGGAGCCGCCCCGGAAGAGTATATAAAGGAGCAGGATGCCTTTCTGAAAGAAGAGCTTGCCGCAAAGGGAATCGTGGCTGTGCCGGACATCCCGGCAGTATCGGATGAATACCCGTGTACGGGGATTAAGAACGCAGACCGCATGTCTATCTGGCAGGGGGATATCACAAGGCTTGCCGCAGACGGCATAGTAAATGCGGCAAACAGCCAGATGCTGGGATGCTTTGTTCCCTGCCACGGATGTATTGACAATGCAATCCATTCGGCGGCGGGAATCCAGCTCAGAAATGAGTGCGCGGAGATCATGGAACGGCAGGGCCGTGAGGAGCCGGTGGGGAGGGCTAAGATTACAAAAGGGTACAACCTCCCGGCGAAATATGTCCTGCATACAGTGGGCCCTACTGTGGGATTGAATGTTACGGAAAAGCAGAAAGAAGAGTTAAGGTCCTGCTATATAAGCTGCCTGATCCTTGCGGAGAAAGAGGGGCTTAAGACTTTGGCTTTCTGCTGCATCTCCACAGGGGAGTTCCATTTTCCTAACAAGCTTGCGGCGCAGATTGCAGTAGATGCAGTAGACCGTTATCTTACCAGGTCAAAGCTTGAGAGGGTGATCTTTAATGTGTTTAAGGATGAAGATTTGAACCTGTATAGGAAACTGATGCAGTGACATGGTGCTGAAACAATGCGATGCCGCAGGGCGCAAAGGGATTTGCAGCCTTGCGGCATCTTTATGATTGGAAGAAAAAAATCATCTGCCGTCCATGCCGCAGCCTGTAGAGGTTTCAATCAGGCAGCGGTCATTTGTAACGGAGTCATAAAGGCGGAAACCGCCGGAAAAATTATAGCAGTCATAGCCGTTTCCGGACAAGATCCGGCAGGCGATGTAGCTGCGGAGCCCGCTCTGGCAGATGACATAGACAGGTTTCTCGATGTCAAGCTCCTGTAAGCGTTCCCTGAGGCTGTCGACCGGGATATTCACAAAGCCATCAATATGTCCGAGGGCATATTCATAGGGCGTACGGGAATCCAGCAGCGTAACGCTTCCGTCACGGGGGAGGCATTTTACATCTTCCGTGTGGAATTGTTTTAAAATGCCTTTCGAGATGTTGTCAATCATAAAGCCTGCCATATTGACAGGGTCTTTGGCAGAAGAATAAGGCGGGGCGTAGGCAAGGTCAAGCTCTTTGAGCGCCGTTGCCTTTAACCCGGCATGGATGGCGGCAGAAAGTACGTCGATACGCTTGTCAACGCCATCGTAGCCGATGATCTGCGCTCCCAGGAGGCGGAAAGTGCCTTTTTCAAAGATAACTTTCATCGTCATCAGTTTCCCTCCGGGATAATAGCCCGCATGGTTCATGGGGGAGAGGTATACTTTATCTGTTTCGAGGCCGGCTGCTTTTGCGTTCTTTTCATTTGTTCCGGTGACCGCCGCCGTGATGCCAAATATTTTAATGACGGAACTTCCCTGGGAGCCGTGATAATGGCTGGCATGACCGCAGATGTTGTCTGCGGCGATACGCCCCTGCTTGTTTGCCGGGCCTGCCAGTGAGATCAGTGCGTCCTGTCCGGTGACAGAATGCTTTACCTGTACGGCATCGCCTACGGCATAGATGCCGGGCGCGGAAGTCTCCATCTGGTCATTTACCAGGATGCTTCCCTTAATGCCGAGTTCCAGCCCGGCAGTCTTTGCAAGGCCGGTATCCGGAGTGACACCGATAGCCAGTACGACCATATCGGCGTGAAGAGGGGGCCTGTCTTTAAGCAATACGTTCACCCCGCCGTTTTCTTCCTCGAAACCTTCTACAGTATATCCGAGGGCCAGCTTTACGCCGTGCCTTTTTACCTCGCTGTGGATAAAGGAAGCCATATCGGGGTCAAAAGGATTCATCAGCTGTCTCGGACGTTGGACGATGGTGACGTCCATGCCCAGTTCCCTGAGATTTTCCGCAAGTTCAAGGCCGATAAATCCGCCGCCTGCCAGGATGGCGGATTTTGGATTTTTTTCGGAGATGTATTTCTTGATGCGGAAGGTGTCTTCCACAGTTCTCAATGTAAACATATTCTGAATGCCGACGCCGGGGAGACCTGGCTGGGTCGGCTTTGCCCCGGGAGAAAGAATGAGCCTGTCATAGCTCTCGCTGAAGGTTTCGCCGGTTTCCAGATTCCGGACAGAGACGCTTTTTCCCTCCGGATGGATGGCGGTGACTTCATGACGTACTTTCACATTTACCCGAAAACGAGAAAAAAAATTTTCAGGAGTCTGAAGGGTGAGCTCTTCCGGATCTTCTATGATGCCGCCAATATAATAAGGGAGGCCGCAGTTTGCATAGGAAATATATCCGGAACGTTCAAATATGATGATTTCTGCATGTTCATCCAACCGGCGGATTCTGGCTGCCGCAGTGGCTCCGCCTGCCACTCCGCCTATAATTACTATTTTCATGATGGTATTCTGCCTTTCCGAAATTTTTGTAAACTAAGGATAACAGGCTTGGGAAAGAAAGTCTGTGACAAAGTCACTTTTCAAATGAGTTGTTTTTTGCGGACAGAATGGGGTTTCCAAGTGGTTTTTGACTTGATTTTATTTCTCTGTTGTTTTAGAATATACTTTACGGAGATTTTGAAAATCTCAAGGAGCGAACAGGAGGCAGATGTATGCAGAAACGTATTTTAGTGGTAGATGACGACACGATGAACTTGATGAGAACTAAGATGATCCTGGAGAAGTATTATGAGATATCTCTCGCGGATTCAGGGGAGAAGGCATTGTATGTCCTTAGAAATGAGAAGATTGACCTGGTTCTTCTCGACATTGCGATGCCGAAGATGAATGGCATCGAGACATTTGAGCGCATGAAAGAGAGTTCTGTGGATATTCCGGTGATCTTCCTTACGGCATCGGGGCATGAGGATGACGTGATGAGCGCGATCAGGCTGGGGGCAGTTAATTATCTGAAAAAACCGTTCCAGCCGCAGGAGCTTTTAAAACGGGTTGCAAAGGAGTTTGAGGAGTAATGAGGACGGAGGGGCAGACGAGCAAATATCTGCTTTTGGCCAGCATTGTCAGCGTGTTCAGCGTGATGCTGGCTCTGATTACGGTGGCCATGTCGTGGGAGATATGGATGATTCCGCTGATTGTGTTTGCCGTGTTCGGCGTGTGGTGCCTTCACATCGGAAAGATCGGTTCTCAGTCGCATTATGAGAATCTGTGTGCCGGAGTGATAATGTTTGAGTTTTTCTTTTTCGGGGTGCATGCAGAGAGTTTCTTTGACCTTCCTGCCGTGGTCTGCATCATGATTCTTGTCTTTTCCATGCTGGACAGCAAGAGTCTGGTGTATATGACGGTGTCTTTGTATGCGCTTCAGCTTTTGTATCATATTTTTATCCTGCACACATTTACGGCCGATATAGGAATACAGGATGTGATACGGCTGATGATTGGATGCATGGTGGCAGTCGGCGCTGCGGCGATTGCCAGGTATCGGATCAACAGAAGGCTGGAGGCGCGGCAGAGATATGAAAAAGTTGCGGAGCAGCTTGAGATTGTAGGGCGGCAGAACGCAGATTTCCTGTCCAATGTGTCCCATGAACTGCGGACGCCTATCAATATGGTGATAGGCCTCAGCGAGGTGGCGTTTGAAAAAAGCATGTCCGCTGAAGTGAGGGAAGACATACATTCCATACAGATGGCAGGAAAGCGTCTTTCCAGCCAGATTAATAATATCCTTGATTACACGGAGATTGTGGAGGGGACCCTGACGCCGGCAAAAGAAGAATACATGATCACGTCGGTGCTGAATGATGTGATCACAATGTCGTCGGCACACAGCGGGAGGCAGCTTGAGATTGTGTTTGACATGAATCTTAAGATGCCTTCAACCCTTATCGGGGATGCGGAAAAGCTTTCCCATGTTTTTAAGATACTGCTGGAAAATTCCATTAAGTTTACGGAAGAAGGAGGCATCTATGTCTGCGTTGACTTCCGCCGGGAGAGCTACGGGGTCAATCTTGTAATAGATGTGTATGATACGGGCATTGGCATGACAGAATCCCAGATTACGCAGATTTATGATGAGTTTTACCAGGTGGAGACCGGGAGCACCCGTTTTTCCAGCGGCCTGGGGCTTGGGATTCCCATTGCCAGGGGCCTGCTCCATGCCATGGGCGGTTTCATCCATTTTGACAGTAATGGGCAGAGGGGGCTGCATGCCCATATAACACTGCCGCAGGGAGTGGCGGACGATGAGCCGTGCATGTCGGTGGTGAATGCGGAAAAGCTTTGCATTGCATGTTATTTCCGGCCGGATAAATACAATTGTGACGAGATAAAAGAGTATTATGACAGGCTGATCTTCCATCTGATGGAAGGACTGGGGCTTGAAGGATATCAGGCGCACAACTTTGAAGGGCTGCAGAAATTGCTCCGCAGCTACAAGCTGACCCACGTGTTCATCACCCAGGGAGAATATGAGGAGAACCGTACATATTATGAAGAGCTGGCAGAGACGCTGCGGGTTGTAGTAATTGCGGAGCGGGATTATATGCTGAGCAGGAACAGTAGGCTGCTTATGCTTCGCAAGCCCTTCTTTGCCCTTTCCGTTGTAAACCTTTTAAACGGCGAAGTGAAGGAAAACGTGTTCGAGGAGGCGCAGAATGCAGGGCGGAGACCGTTTTACTGCGCGGGCGTGCATGCCCTTGCCGTCGATGACGAAGAGATGAACCTTGTGGTGGCGAAAGGCGTCCTGGGGAGCTACGGCATAGAGGTGGATACATGCCTGAGCGGAAAAGAAGCGATTGAGATATGTACTAATACGCCGTATGACATCATCTTCCTTGATCATATGATGCCAGGGTTTGACGGCGTGGAGACGCTAAGGCGCATCCGGCAGATTCACGGCGGAGTGTATCAGGATCTGCCTGTGATTGCCCTGACGGCCAATACGATCAGCGGGGCCAGGGAGATGTTCAGGAACGAAGGATTTACGGAATTTATACCGAAACCGATAGAGAGGACGACTCTGGAACGTGTTCTCAGGAGAGTCCTGCCGAGGGAATTCATGCGGTACGGCGAGGAGCCTGTAGCCGAGGATGTCGTGCCTGAGCCGGAGGAGCCGTTCAATCCTTTTGACGTTCTGTCAGAAGTGGGCATTAATTCTAAGATTGGCCTTGATTACTGTTGCGGGGACGAGGACTTTTACCTGGAGATGCTTAGGATGTTCTATGGCCAGAGCGTAGAAAAAAGGGAAGAGATCATCTCCCTTTATGAGGATGAGAATTGGGAGGATTATGCTGTGAAAGTCCATGCGCTCAAGAGTACGTCGCTGACCATAGGGGCGGAAGAGCTTTCTGAGCGCGCAAAGGCGCTGGAACAGGCGGGAAAGAAAGAAGATGTGGCATTTATCCGCGAAAACCATGCAGAGCTTGTGCGTATGCATGAGGAAGTCTGCAGAAGCATTGCCGGATTATAGGCTGCTTTGCATCTTGAGAGGAGGAGACATTGCGTGATTAAAAAATGGTTTGATACCATCTTTGACCATAAAACTAGTCTGCGGGAACGCTTGTATCGGATAGCGACGGCTGGCTGCATGATAGCGGCGGCATTTGCGCTGCCGATGGGGAGGAGCATCCTCAACTTTGTTGTGCTGGCGGCGAGCCTTGTCTTTATGGCGGCGATAGTGAAGTTCAGTATCGCAAAGAACTGTGCGGAATGCATCAATAAGGGAGCAACGGTGATTGCGGTGCTGATCCTCGTGCTCTTCCCGTTCAGCTTTTTTACTGCGGGAGGATTTTACAGCGGGGTGCCGGAATGGCTTGTAATTTATTTTATCTATATCAGCATCACCCTTGTGGGGAGGAGAAAAGTCGTATTTTTCGTGCTCTGCACAGCGGAGACGCTGCTCTGCTATTATATTGCTTATGAATTTCCGCAGTATGTTGCAAATAATACGGCTGAACATTCGTTTTTCGACTCGGCTTATTCTGTAATCCTGGTGGGGCTTTTGACCAGCGTGCTGCTTATATTTTTAAACAGGCTTTATGAAGAGGAGAATGAGCTTTCAAAGCGGCAGAAGAAGGAGATTGAGGAGCTTAACCGGGCGGAAAACCACTTTTTCTCCAGCATGAGCCATGAGATTCGCACGCCGATCAACACGATCATCGGGTTAAATGAGATCATACTGCGGGGGGATATCCCTGAGGATGTGGCGGAAAACGCAAGAAATATCCAGGGAGCCAGCAAGATGCTTTTGACGCTGATCAATGACATCCTGGACCTTTCCAAGATTAAATCTGGAAAGATGGAGATTGTGAAAGTCTCTTATGAGACAGGGGCGGTGTTTTCGGAAATTGTCAATATGATCTGGATCAAGGCAAGGGAGAAGGGGCTGGAGTTTAAGCTTATGGTAGACCCTTCGATCCCGAGCATGCTCTGCGGCGATGAAGTACGCATTAAGCAGGTTTTGATCAACCTCCTCAACAATGCGGTGAAATATACGAGCGAGGGTTCCGTCACCCTCTCTGTCCGGTGTGAGAGGCTTACGCTCAACAGAGTCCGCGTCTGGTATACGGTGGAAGATACGGGGCAGGGAGTGAAAAAGGAAAATATACCTTATATCTTTAATGCGTTCAGGCGGGTGGATGAAGAAAAGAACCGCCATATCGAAGGCACCGGGCTGGGGCTTAGCATTGTCCAGCAGCTTGTGGAGCTGATGGGGGGCAAGATCAGCGTTGATAGTGTCTATATGAAGGGGTCGAAATTTACTGTCATGCTGGAGCAGGATATTATAGACGACAGCAGCCTTGGGACGTTTACGTTGACTTCCCGGGCGAAAGTCCACGACGGGGAGCAGTATAAGCAGAGCTTTGAGGCGCCTGACGCACATATACTGGTGGTAGATGACAACGATATGAATCTGGTAGTGGTGCAGAAACTGCTTTCAGAGACGCAGATTCAGATAGACACGGCATTAAGCGGAGAAGAGTGTCTCGAAAAGACTCTGATCCAGCACTATGACTGCATCCTGATGGATCACCTGATGCCGGAGATGGACGGAATCCAATGTTTCCATGAGGTGCGCCGGCAGCCGGGAGGCCTGTGTCAGGCTGTGCCTGTCATCGCCCTGACGGCGAATGCGGGGAGCGATAACCAGCAGCTTTACCGAAAAGAAGGGTTCGACGGATATCTGGCAAAACCTGTCAGCGGCGCGCTGCTTGAGGCGGCGGTGTTAAGCGTCCTTCCCAGAGAGATGGTGAAACTGAATGAGGAGGCGAACCAGGCTGAAGTCGGGAAAGATATCCTGATCTTTGAACAGGAGAAAAGGCGATCTATCATGGTGACGACGGACAGCGTATGCGACCTTCCGGCGGCTCTTAGGAAAGAGTTTAATATTTCTGTATGCCCTTACTATGTCTGTACGGAGCAGGGGCGGTTTTTAGATGAGCTGGAGCTTACGGCAGATGAGATGCTGTATCATGTGGCGGAGGGGGATGACGGGTTCTCCCAGGCGCCGGAGATAGAGGATTATGAGAGGTTCTTTGCAGAGAAATTAACCGAGGCGCAGAATGTAGTTCATGTCACGATGGCAAAACACGTAAGCGAAGGATATTACAATGCCCTTGAGGCGGCAAAGTCTTTTGAGAATGTTACTGTAGTGGACTCCGGGCATCTATCCAGCAGCCTGGGGCTGTCGGTATTATATGCGGCATCTCTGGCGGAGCGCTACGCATCGAAAGATGAGGTTGTAGATACGGTGAAAAAACTCAGGAATTATATCTCTTCTGCTTTTGTCATTGACAATACGCACAGGATGTGCCAGGCAGGGAAGGTCTCCAGGAGGATACAGGTTTTATGCGACGCGCTGCTGCTGCATCCGGTGATTAATCTGAAAAGGAGCAGGATGACGGTGACCGGGATGACAGCAGGGGATTTCCAGCGGTCTGCGAAACAGTATGTACGGACAGCGCTGAGGGATGCAAGAAATATTGACCGCCGTGTTTTGTTTATCACATATGCAGGGCTGGATGAGAATAAACTTCAGTATATTGAATATCTTGTGCGCCAGTACTGCCCGTTTGAGAGAGTTTACTTACAGAAAGCATCTTCTGCGATAGCAAGCAACTGCGGGCCTGGTTCTTTTGGGCTGCTGTTTATGAAGAAAAATGAAATCGATATTTCATTTTCGCAGGCATCGAGGCCGGATGCATCGTATTAATCCTGTGAAAGAGGGCATATTGGTATGGAAAAGCCAGCATTGGAACAGTTTTTTAAAGAGATACTCCCTTTCTGGGAAAAGATACCGGATTCCGACAGAGAATATATCTGTCGGAATTCCGGCGTTAATGCCTATCGGAAAGGAGCGCATATTCATGACGGGAATGAATGTTCGGGCGTAATCTTTGTGCGGTCGGGGAGCCTGAGGCTTTATATGATGTCCGAGGAGGGCAAGGATATTACCCTTTACCGGCTGCACCGGGGCGACATGTGCATGCTCTCTGCCTCCTGTGTGCTCTCCGCCGTCACTTTCGACGTGTTCGTGGACGCGGAGGAGGACAGCGAGTGCTGCGTAATCGGCGGGGCGGCGTTTGCCGCCGTCTCGGAGCGCAACCCATGTGTGAAGATCTTTGCGCTTGAGACTGCCGTCGGCCGCTTTTCGGATGTGATGTGGGTGATGCAGCAGATTCTTTTCATGAGCATGGACAGAAGGCTTGCGATTTTCCTGTCGGATGAATCGGCGAGAACCAGGTCTGACACGATCTCGCTGACCCACGGGCAGATTGCCCGCTATATGGGGTCTGCCCGCGAGGTGGTGTCGAGGGTGCTGAAATATTTTGCCGGGGAAGGGATCGTAGAAGTCTCCCGGGGCGGGATTAAGATCATCGATAAGAAACGTCTTCGGAAACTGACTTTGTAGGGGTGCTTTTTGCCTTGCATATAAGCTGCGTCATCGTTCCCATGGGGCAATATACGCACCAGGAGCGGGGTTTGAATAAGATCATTGTAAGGAATCCGAGCAGGGTGGAAGTAAGCATTACGCTGTAAAAGCCGAATGCGAACTGCGCTGTGCCGTCGGAGAACAGTGTGCCGTGGTATGCCCAGTGCCACGGCACTTTGAATGTCCAAAGCAAAGTCACCGCCGTCTTAAGATTCCTTACTCCGGCGAATACCAGGTAAGTGTTCCAAAGCATGAGAAAGAACATAACAAAGAAGAATGCTAAAAATCCATAGCGAAAATAGCCGGAGCGCATCCACTTTGGAATATCTTTTTTCCGGGAGAGGCCGAATCTGCCGCCGACCAGGGAAAAAAGCTGGCCTCTGCCGCAGTATTTGTTGCAGTAGGCTTTATTGCCGCCTGAAACTGCGATGATCAGAGGGAAGAAGAAACAAAGCAGCCCCAGCCATGCGAACAGGATGTTGAACATTCCAAGGATCAGATAGGACAGGGAGAAGATCCAGAGATAATCGTACCATTTCTTTTTTTGCCTCATTGTGCCGCCACCTCCATTGTGATAATGCTTGCGGGACATTCATTCGCGCATTTCCCGCATCCGATGCATAAGCTTTTGTCGATTTCAGCATATATGCCTTTGGGGATGGATATTGCTCCTCTTGGGCAGACTTTTATGCAGCATCCGCAGGCTACGCACTCCCGGATGTTTATGATTGCTTTTCTTTTTGCCATAATGAGTTTCCTCCTGTTTTTTATCAGTATACAGGAGAGGGGCGGACGGTTCAGTGACGGGGTCACATATTTTATATAATTTTGAAAAAGGGCATTGGCAAAGAATAACCAGTGTCTTTTTTTGTTACGCTAATGTAAAATTGTTTCTGAATTTTCCCCATATTTCGGCAAGTTTTCCAATTTTTCACTTTACTGTGATAAAAATGTGATTGACAAATAAAAGCAATGGTGCTACTATGTAAAAAACACTAATAAAACGTTTTACTAAAGGAAAAGGAGTGATTTTTCATGAAGAAATGGAACAAGCTGACAATCTTTTTAATCCCTATCGGAATCGCAGTCAATGCAGTTGGCGGACAGTTGGCGCTGGCATTAAAGCTGCCGGTATTTTTGGACTGTATCGGCACATTTGTCACGGCGGCGCTGTGCGGAATCGGACCGGGGCTTGTGGTTGCCGTCGGGACCCAGCTGATCAACGCTATTACGACGCCGACAGTGCTTGCCTATATCGAGATCGGCATGCTGTTTGCTGTCATTTCTTACTTCTTTGCGAAGTGGGGAATCTTTAAGTCTCTCTGGAAATCCGCATTGTCCGGAATCGCCGTGGCGCTTGTTGCGGTGTGTCTGGCAGTTCCGACGACGGCATTTTTCCTCGGCGGGTTCGCGGGAACAGGAGCTACCACTATCGCGGCTGCGCTGATGGCATCCGGATGGGGAGTGCTGCCTGCAACTTTTGTGAGCGAGGCGGTGAGCGAGGGAACGGATAAGATCGTATGCCTGATTATCATTTTCTTTGTATTAAAGGCAATTCCGGACAGATTAAAAGTAAAATTGCCGAATGCGAGATTTTTTATTGATGAAGTGGAAGACTAAAGAAAACCTGTGCTGCCTTTTTTTAGGCAGCAGGAGGGAGAGTGTTATGGATAACAGAACATTTGCAAACCAGTTCCTTGAACCGAAACGGACGGGTAATTTTATTAAGGACTTAAATCCTCTGAGCAAGCTGAATATCTTTCTTGCCTTTGGCTTAAGCGCTCTCATCCTGGGGGATTACCGGTACGGGTTCGGCCTGGTGGTATTTATGCTGGTGGTGGCGGTGCTGGCGCAGTGCCTTAGTTCCTACCTTAAAGTGTACTGGAAGATATTGCTGTTTTTCGGCGTATTCTTGTTCGGGATGAAGGCGGCGTTCTCTCCGGGAGAGCAGATTATATGGCAGAAATGGGGGATCCACGTCTCGGTGGAAAGCCTTGATTCGGCGTTGGTGCTGACATCGGGGGTGCTTGCCTTTTGCGCGGCGGTCATTATGTTTGTACAGACGACAGAGTGGAGCGACCTTACCTATGCGCTTGAAAAGAAAGGCGTATCCCATGTGACATCTTTCGTGATCCTGTCGGCGTTCCAGTCCATCAGCGACCTGGGGGTGAATGCGAAGGTGATCATGGAATCCCAGAAAGCGAGAGGGATTGAGACAGAAGGGAATGTAATCCGAAGGGTCAAAGCCTACATCCCCGTGATGGGGCCGCTGGTGCTCAACGCCATCTCAAGCGTGGAGGAAAAGTCCATCGCTATGGATGCCAGGGCATTTTCTGCGGCAGGAACCCACACGTACCTGTCGGAGCTGCCGGAGGTGAAGGCGGGAGAAAAGGCGCTTGTAGTAATTGTGGATATTTTGCTTGCATTATCTGTTGTATGGAGGGCTGCGGGATGGCTTATATTGAATTAAAGGATGTGGACTATGTATATCCTCTGGCGAAGGAGCCAGCGCTTAAGAACGTCACGGCATCTTTTGAGAGAGGGAAGTTTTACGGGGTGATCGGGGAAAACGCAGGGGGGAAGACAACTCTCTGCAATCTGCTCCGGGGCCTTATCCCTCATTTCTACAAAGGGAAACTGACGGGGGAGGTGCTCATTGACGGAGAGGATATACGGACGCTTAATATGGATGTGCTCTCTACGCAGATGGGATATATTTTCCAGAATCCCTTTACCCAGATCAGCGGGGTGAAAAGCTCAGTTTTTGAAGAGATTGCCCTTGGCATGGAGAATCTCGGGGTGCCGAAGGAGGAGATGATAGAGAAGGTTTTTGCCATCGCAGAGCTTTTGAACATTGAGCATCTCTTGCAGAACAACCCCAATGCCCTCTCGGGCGGGCAGCGGCAGAAGGTGGCGTTTGCGTCGGTCATCGCCATGGACACCGATACTTTTGTGATCGACGAGCCGACTTCGCAGCTGGATCCCGACGGGACGGCAGGGATTTTTGAGATCATCCACAAGCTGAAGGAGCAGGGGAAGACCATTGTCCTTGTGGAGCATAAGATTGACCTTCTGGCGGAATATGCGGACGAGGTGCTTGTGCTGAAGAAAGGGGAGCTGCTTGCGAAGGGGCGGACTTCGGAGGTTCTTTCTGATTATTCCCTGACGGAGCAGGGGGCAATGATTCCCCACACAGTTTCTTTCTATAAGGAATTTAAAGCCCGGGGGCATGAATTTTCGGAAGTGCCGATCACGAAAGAAAGCTGCGTCAGACAGCTTGCGGTCATGCTTGAGGAGAGGGGAGGAGAGGGGAGCGTATGAAACAGATTATCTTGGACCATGTAAGCTTTCGGTATCCCAACGGATTTCTTGCCAATGAGGACTTAAACCTCACGGTATCGCAGGAGGAGCAGGTGGCCATCGTAGGGCAGAACGGCGCGGGAAAGACGACGGCTGTAAAGCTGATGAACGGGTTAAATAAGCCCACGGAAGGCACGGTGTTCATCAACGATATGGACACGAAGAATTATACGACGGCGCAGATTGCCAAATTTGTGGGCTATGTGTTCCAGAACCCGGACGACCAGATATTCAACCAGACAGTGTATGACGAGATTGCATACATGCCGAAATACTATAAATATACGGAAAAAGAGACGAAGAGACGTGTGGATGAGGCGGCGGATGTCATGCAGATCCGGGAGTATTTAAAGAGCAATCCTTATGAGATCCCGTATACGATACGAAAGCTGGTCACCATCGCGGCCATCCTTGTGGTTCGCCCGGAGTACATTATCCTGGACGAGCCTACGGCGGGGCAGGACCTTCGGGGAATCCGGCTTTTGGAGGAGCTTTTGACGTACCTCAGGGAGCAGAAGATCGGAGTTGTGACGATTACCCACGATATGGAATTTGTGGCGGATAATTTCAGGAGAGTCGTCGCCATGGCGAACAAGCATATTATCGCGGACGGCAGCGCAAGAGAGATCTTCTCGAGGGATGAGGTTATAAAGGAGAGCAAGATAAAGCGTACGGAGATGGGAATGGTGGCAAAAGAGCTTGGGCTTGGGAACGATATCCTGAACCCGAAGGAACTTGCAGACGCGGCAGAACGCAGGTTAAGGAGCTGACAGGATGAAAAAATACAGTGAGATTATTGAAAAAACGATAGAACAGAACAGGCAGAAGTACATTGACTATCTGCTGAAACTTGTAAGCATCGACACTCATGACATCGGGCATGGGATTGACGGAGGCTTAGAGGGCGAGGGGCAGGAGTACCTTGCCGGAGTGTTTGAGGGGATGGGTGCGGACGAGGTGGTGAAAGACCCGCTGAGCGAGGAGGCCATCCTTAAGTGCAACGAGCTTTACAATGAGGGAAATAAAGGGCATAACTACGACAACCGTTTTAACGTGTACGCCACGTTTAAGGGAAAATCTGAAAAGTCCATTCTCTTTAACGGGCATATCGACCATATGCCGGCGGATAACCTGGAGAACTGGAAGATCGACCCGCTGAAACCGGAGGTTTTAGGAGACCGGATCACAGGGCTTGGGGTCGCCGATATGAAAGCCGGGCTGATGGCAGGGATCATGGCCGGCATGGTGCTAAAGGACGCGGGGATGGAACTGCCTGTCACGGTAAAGTATGCCTCTGTCTGTGACGAGGAGGGAGGCGGAAACGGCTCTCTGTGCGCTGCCATGAGCGGCGTGAAGGCGGACGCGGTAGTGGTGTGCGAGCCTACCAACTATGAAGTCATCGTGGCGCATATGGGATGGGTGTTCTTCCAGGTGGAAGTGCCGGGAATCGCGGTACATTCCGGCTTAAAGCTTGCGGGGGTCAACGCCATCGAAAAGGCGTATCTTTTGATGGACGCCATCAACCAGCTGGAGCATAAGTGGCTCCTTAAGTACAAGCACCCGCTCCTTCCGCCACCGTCCAGCAATGTGGGCGTCATTTACGGGGGAGAGGCAGGCTCTACCATACCGGATTACTGCTGCTTTAAGACTTGCGTCCATTATCTTCCGGGCGTTATGAGCAGAGAGCAGGTAATCGAAGAGTACACCAGCGCGATCTATGAGCGGTGCAAGGGTGACGGATGGCTGAGCGGGCATCTTCCGAAAGTTACGACCTACCAGATGGGAAATCCTTTTGAGATGGAGCTTGACCATCCTTTTGTGGGAGCGTTTAAGGAGGCTTATAAGGATGCCAGGGGGCAGGAGGTAAGGCTTGTTGGCTCTCCGGCAGGATGTGATTCCAGGACGTGGCACAATATTGTGGGATGCCCGACCCTTCAGTACGGCCCGGGCTCTCTTGAGCAGTGCCATGCGGTCAATGAATTTGTCACAGTAGACCAATATCTGGACGCCATTAAGATTTACGCGAACCTGATCATGGAGTGGGGCGAGGCGCCGGAAGAACAGAAAGGGGCATAGGCCGGTGACAGAGATTTCGAAAGAGTATTTTGCCATGCAGGATCTGGGCCGGGAGACGATGGATTATGTGAGGAGCATCGTAAAGCCCGGTATGAATCTGAGGCGGCTGAGGGCAGAATGTGAGGAGTACATGTTAAGCCGCGGCGCGGATTCTTTCTGGTGGTGCGGCGTGGGGGCATTTATGTTTTCCGGGGATGAGACGGCGGTATCGGTCGTTCCGGAGTCCGGGTACGAGGCAGCGGATAAGCTCATTGGGAGCGACGACATCATCACCATAGACTTAAGCCCCCAGAGGCAGGGCGTATGGGGAGATTTTGCCAGGACGCTCATCCTTGAGGACGGAAAGCTTGTGCGGGATATAAAAGACATAAAGAACGAGGAGTGGAGAGGCGGGCTTTTCATGGAAGAGCTGCTCCATGAGACGCTTTTGGACATTGCCGGCGAGGATATGACATTTGAGGAGCTCCATAGGAGGATAGACGCGCTGGCAGAGGAAAAGGGATATCGGAACCTGGACTGCCTGGGGAATTTCGGACATTCCATTGAGAGGCGGGATGAGGACAGGATATACAGCGAGAAAGGCAATGCCCGCAAGCTGTCTTCCGTATCTATGTTTACTTTTGAGCCCCATATCAGTCTGCCGGGGTCAAAGTACGGATTTAAAAAAGAGGATATTTATTATTTCAAAGATGGCAGATTAAAAAGAATGTAAAACCGGAGGTTGCAGGATGAAGAAAATATTATTGGCAGGGGAGTCATGGATGAGTTATACCACACATGTAAAGGGTGCGGACGCATTCTACACCTCTGTGTACGAGACAGGTGAGAAATGGCTTAAGGCGGCGCTTGAAAAAGGGGGGTACGAAGTTGACTTCCTCCCCAACCATTTAGCGGTGGAGGAGTTCCCTTTTACGATGGAAGAGCTGAAAGAATACAGCTGCGTGATTCTTTCCGACATCGGGGCAAATACCCTTCTGCTGCCGGCCGCTACATTTGCAAGGAGCGAAAAGAGGCCCAACCGGACAAAGCTCATACGGGATTATGTCAGGGAGGGGGGCGGCCTTATCATGGTGGGCGGCTACCTGACCTTCTCCGGCGTGGACGCCAAAGGGAAATGGCATGACACCCCGGTACAGGAGGTGCTCCCGGTGGAAGTCCTTACCGTGGACGACCGGATGGAGCACTGCGAAGGCGTGACGCCAAAGGCAGTAAAGCCTCATAAGATTCTGGAGGGAATCCCGGAGGAGTTCCCGGATGTGCTGGGCTACAACAAGACAATCGCAAGAGAAGGAGCTGAGGTGCTGGCAGAGGTGGAAGGCGACCCGTTTATCGCGGTCATGGAGTGCGAAAAAGGACGCTCCGCCGTAGTGACGACAGACTGCGCCCCCCACTGGGCCCCCGTAGAGTTCTGCGAATGGGAACACTATGGCCTGCTGTGGAAAAATATCGCGGACTGGGTGACGAAGAGCGAGTAAAGGCGCAGGTAAAAAGTTTTTCCTAGACAATTAAGCGGCGTACTGGTAAAATATTTTTATCATGTGCAGAGGTCGGGGAAAATAAAAAATGCGTGTTACAATGAAAGATATAGCGAAGTATGCAGGGTGTTCTGTGACGACAGTTTCACTTGTGCTGAACAATAAGGCAAGGTCTATTCCGGAACAGACCCAGAAAAGAGTGATGGAAGCTGTGAAGGAGCTTAAATACCGCCCGAACCAGCTGGCGGTAGGGCTGATAAAAAAGCAGACAAGAACCATCGGGCTTGTCATTTCGGATGTGAGCAACAGCTTTTTTGCCACGCTTACTAAGGGTGTGGAGGATGAGTGCCGCCGGGAGGGGTGGAATCTCATCCTCTGCAACACGAATGATTACCATAAACGAGAGATGGAGTATATCCGCACGCTGGACGACAAGGGCGCGGACGGGATCATTCTGTGCTTTGCCAAGGAGGACGATACGTCGCAGCTAAGGGAGACTTTGGGGCTTATCGGGGAGCTGGGGGTTCCCCATGTCATGGTGGACAGGTATGTGTCTGACGTGGAGCCTTATTTTGTGGCGACGGATCACGAGAAGGGCGGGTATCTGGCAGGAAAGCATCTGGCAAAGATGGGCCATAAGAGAATCGGATGCATTACAGGCCCGGACAATCTGGAAGACTCCCGCATGAGGACGGCGGGTTTTCGAAGAGCGCTTGAGGAATCGGGGATTTCTTTTGACCGGGAAAATGTGTACGTGGGAAATTACGATATGGAGAGCGGCGAGCGGGGGGCGCAGTACCTTATGGAGCGCGGCGTTACGGCGATCTTTGCCTACAACGAGCTGTCGGCCTACGGCGTATACCGCTGGGCCGGGAAAAATGGAAAGACAGTTCCGGAAGATATATCGGTGGTAGGGTATGACGATGTAGGATTTTCGGATATCTTTAACGCTCCGCTGACAAGTGTCAGGCAGCCAGTGTATGAGATGGGAAAAGAGGCGGTGCATCAGATGATTGCAGGCATCAAAGAGAAGAAACCGAAAAAGGAAAAGATTCAGTTTGAACCGGAGCTGATTATCCGAAAAAGTGTAAAGGTGTTGGATGATGTATAAAAATAAATTGAATTTCATGAGCGGGGACCTGGCACATGTTGCAAAAGACAAGGTGCAGGACCGGTATGCAGGCGTCTCCTTCGGGGGGCGTCTGATTTTAAAAGGGGGCCGTATTGTGGATCCCGGAAATGACAGAGATGAGATCGGGGACCTGGCGGTTCTTGACGGAACCGTGTACCAGGCAGGCGGGCTTATCATGCCGGAAACCGGAGACAGGGTCATCGACTGCGGGGGGCTTATTGTGATGCCGGGGCTTATAGACATGCACCTCCATCTGGGGGATCTGTTTGAGATTACTACGGATTCCGTATTCTGCGCGGCGGCAGACGGCGTGACGGCAGGGTTGTCTCCGGGAGCGGGGAATACGTTTATGGCCCCGGCGCTTTTGGGGGCTGAGGTTGACAGGGGACTGCCCCTTAATCTGGGGGTGTACTTAGGCGCGGCAAACGTGCTTGGAACCCGGATGACGGCAGAGGAGCTTACGGCGATGTTCCAGGGCAGGGCAGATGCGGCGGTCCTGTCCGAGAAGATGACAAGGAACGCCGTTACCAATACGACGGCCAATCTGGTCGTCGGCATCAAGGACCATATGGGGCATTTTATCATGCCGGATGAAAGCATTGAGAAGATTTACGAGATTACTTCGAAGGCGGGCCTTCTCTATATGTCTCACACTCAGGACCCGGAACACGCGGAGCGCATGGCGGGGCTGTCAAAGGGGAGGCCCCTTCACCTTGCCCATGCGACGGCGGCGGGCTGCAAAACCCACTGCGGCCCGGAGGAGGGGATGCAGAGAGTGCTAAAGCTCATAGACGGGGAACAGATTACGGGAGAGTTTGTCACGACCATGCTCCGCCCAGGGCTTGGCAGCAGGGAGGGCCTTCAGATGACAAAGTCGTCACAGAGGCTGGCCTACGACGCGCTCTCGGAGGGCAGGGTGGATATCCTTGTCTCCGACGGGCAGAATCAGGGAACGATGAAAGGCTTTGGCGATACAAGGGATAATATCCCTGCTATTTTAGAGCTTTCCGAGATGGGCGTCCTGTCTCTTAGCAGGGCGGTGGCGGCCATGACCTGCAACCCGGCAAGGCTTTTGGCCGGGAGGACGAAAAATTCCTGGTGGAAGGAAAAAATGGGGCATCTTGGAGCCGGGGCGCTTGCCAATATCACGGTCGTCGACCCGGAGGATAAGCTCGCCGCGTACACGATAGTAAACGGCGAGATCGTATCCTTTGAAAACAGGATTGTGAGAAGGGGCCTTGGAGCCGGGGGGTGGCTGTGCAAGTTCGGCATGGTGAGAAAAACCGGGGTCGGAGACCTTTCTATGTATTCATATGTAAGATGAGGGAGGGAGCAGATGATGAGAGAGAAAATGCCGCAGGGCGGCAGCGGATTGCAGGATATATGGAAACCTTCTGAGAGCAGGTGCACACAGCTGCTAAGGGAGCTTGTGCAGACGGACACATGCCAGCCGGAGGGGAAGGAAGAAATGCTTGTGGATAAGATCATAAGCAGGCTGCCGGAGGGCATCGCATATACGAAACTTAGCCACGGGGAGGGGAGGGCATCCCTGATTGTCGAGATTGGGAGGAAACTGGAAAGTAAGGTTCATGCAGAGGATCAGGCCCGGCCAGGGGAAACGTCAGATGATGGCGCGCTTGCCTTTATAGGCCATCTGGACACGGTTTCATGCGGAAAGAAAGAAGAGTGGAAGTACCCGCCCCATGACGCCCATATGGAAGACGGGGTCATGTACGGGCGTGGAACGGCGGATATGAAAGGCGGCGCGGCGGCGATGATCCTTGCCATGGAAAAGATATGGGAGGAAAGGCATCTGCTGAAACAAGACGTTTATTTCTGCTTTACTGCCGACGAGGAATACAAAGGCCTTGGCATACAGGCCATTGCCGGAGGGGGATATCTGTCCGATGTGAAGGAAGTGATCATCTGCGAGCCGTCAAACGGGCAGGTCAGCATCTGCGAGAAAGGCGCTGTCTGGCTGTCGGTGCGGGTAAAGGGAGTGAGCGCCCACGCCTCAAGGCCGGAGCTTGGCGTCAACGCGGCGGAGATTGCGTATAAATTTGCCGGGAGGATGAAAGAGCGTGTGGAATCTGCGGGGGAACATCCGATCCTGGGAAAGGCCAGCGCGTCGGTGACAAAGATAGAGAGCGGCATTATGACGAACATGATCCCTCCGGAGGCGGAGCTTGTCTTAGATATCCGCACAGTGCCGGGAATTGGCTGCGGGGAAGTGGAGGAGCATGCCGTAAGGGTGGGAAAGGAGCTTAAGGAGGCGCATCCCGGGCTTGACATCTGCATAGAAACGCTCAACTGCCGTCCGGCGGTGGGAACAAAAGAAAGTGAAAGGATCGCGGCACGTATGCTAAGGCTGTCGGAGGCGATGGGGATGTCCGGCAAGCCGCGGGGAACGCACTTTTACACGGACGCCTCCCAGCTGATCCCGGTGCTGCCGGTGCCCTTTGTAATCGCGGGGCCGGGGGATGATAAGCAGGCGCACTGCACGGACGAGCATATAGAGCTGGGGAGCGTGATGCGGTTTGCGGAAATGTACTGGCGGTATGCTACTTTATCTTCAGCAGGATCGATGCTTTAAAAATATGGTTCTGATATTCAAACTTTGATATGCCGTTATATTCTTCAATTGTATTGAGGACGGAGGAGATGCCAATCCCCTTGCGTCCTTTTTTCTTGGAAGAAATGAAAGTCTTGCCGGAGCGCTGAATCTCTCCCTCGTAGCTGTTTTCGACGATGATGACAAGGAGGGAGTTGGTTGTGGCTGATATTTTTACATTGATGAAACGGCGTTCACAACTCATCCGGGCGCAGGCATCGGCGGCATTTTCCAGAAGATTAGACACTACGGCGCACAGATCCACATCCGGAATGAGAGGTTCTTTCGGGAGGGATATAGATATATGGAAGGCAGAGCCTATGCCCTCTGACAGCTCTTTATAATAGCCGATGATGGAATTTAAAGAGAGGTTTTCACAGAAGGTTTCCGTGGGCGGAGTCAGGGAGGAGCGGTAATCTTTTATGTAGCCGTTAAGCCCTTGGATATCATTTGCCGCGATATAGGAGTCTATCACGAGGAGGTGATGGCGCATGTCGTGGCGCTGTCTGCTTGTCTGTTCAATCTGTGACTGGAGAATTTCCGTCTGTTTGCGCTGCGCCGCCGAGACAGTCTCGGAGATGTGCAGCTTTTCCTGGAGAGCGGCATTTTCCATGACTACGATGACCATCTTTACGATCAGTACATAGGTGGCAAAGGTCAGGCTCACCCAAAGGGGCGGGATGTAGCAGAAAAATCTGTCCGGCATGGAGCCGGGGGAAGAGATATTTATGGAGAATATCATATTATAGAGTAGATTGTTGCAGACGGGGATAATCCACACCTGGCTCCATATGGAGAAAGAGACGGCATAGTCCAGGGCCGGGCGCAGCGATTTCCGGAAAAAGCGGCAGATGAACGGGAAGGTGGCAGCAGTCAGGACGGCTCTTATCAAGGATGCGTCAAACGTGTCATAGAAAGGAAGACGGCCGTGAATGAGAAAATAGGCGTACATGGAAAGCAGCGTGACATGTTCTGCGTAGCATTTTGCGATGGCTACGATAAAGATGCCGTGTTCCAGCCGGTATCCGGTGGCCATGTCAAAGATGACGGCCCCCAGGATAATGGAGGACAGGCTGAGGATAATGTATTTTACCGGAAATGCCGCGTAGGCGGCATAGGTTCCGGAGCCGTAAAAAGCAATTACCAGATATAAAAGGATGGCTCCGGCAATATGCATAAGGACAGGTTTCCGCAGATGATCCTTAAAAGTAAGGAGAAGGAGCGCAAAACAGGGAAGTATAAAGCAGAATGTATTTATGATATGAGCCGGCGTCATGATTTCATACCTCCATTTACATAGTCAAAGATAGGCGTTTGCGAAACGCCACAAGCCGCATAAATACGGCATT